>Ga0172365_10000417_pt1 | contig 28320 bp, 27 predicted proteins | sample LakKivSesite48cm_FD_114535 | JGI IMG/M metagenome (GOLD analysis project Ga0172365, IMG submission 114535) | Sediment microbial communities from Lake Kivu, Rwanda - Sediment site 48cm | ecosystem: Environmental > Aquatic > Freshwater > Lake > Sediment | place: Rwanda: Western Province, Lake...
AAGTCCAATCCAAACTGTAGCAATGGTAAATTGATCTACTGTTACCATGAAATCCTCCTTTGATTATGAATATTAAAAAGATATGTTTGATATTGACATCGTAAAAAGTTTCTGATTAAGTTATAGATTTCTTTCAACAGCCGCATTTTCATTTGAATACCTTTGTATGATTGTGTTAGAAATCATCAGCTGTTGACAGCGGTTTAGGTTTTAACCAAGGTGGACTTCATCACCAATGTATCCATAATTTTAAATCATTTATTTATACATTCTGTAAACTTGAAGTTCAAATCCCCCCTCGGCCTATGGGAATTATTAAAAACTAAAACAAATTATCTCGCAGGGGAGTATATGGATAACAAAGAAATTAAAAGGGCAGTAAAGAAAAGATATGCAAAATTCGCTCAGGAAAATGCTTCGTGTTGTCCGACTTGCGCCTCTAAAAAGGGCGATATTACCAAACAAACAGAGATCATTGGATATTCTGCAAATGAACTTAAAAACATTCCAGAGTCTGCTATACTGGGTTTAGGTTGTGGTAATCCAACAGCCTTGGCAGATTTGAAGGAGGGCGAGACCGTTCTTGATTTGGGCTCTGGGGCAGGTATAGATGTTTTTTTATCGGCAAACAAGGTTGGTGCGAGAGGTCATGTTATCGGTGTTGACATGACTGAAGAAATGATAAAGAAAGCAGAGAAAATCGCTAAAGAAAATGGCTACAAAAACGTGGAATTCAGGTTAGGTGAGATCGAGAATCTTCCAGTCAAAGACAATACAGTGGATGTAATCATCAGTAACTGTGTAATCAATCTATCTCCAGATAAACTTCAAACTTTCAAAGAGGCTTTTAGAGTTCTAAAACCTGGTGGCAGATTAATGGTTTCTGATTTGGTAACTGAAGGTGTTCTTCCAGACGATATTAAGAAAAGTTTTGATGCATGGAGTGGATGTATTGCTGGGGCACTTGAGAAAAACGTATATCTTGAAACCATAAAGAAAGCAGGTTTTCGTGATGTTGAAATCGTCAGCCAAAACCGTTATGCTGAAAAAGAAATTGATAATAGACTCGTTGGTAAAATCACAAGCATTAAAGTGCGTGCATATAAGTAATTGAGTTTAAAAAAAGTCAAAAACCTATTCAACAGCAGAAAAAATCAAATTTTACATGTATGTTGATGTTTGCATTCCTTCCCCTGCACTAATTTTTTTTTATTTAGATGGTTTTAATGCAGATGTTTATAAATCAAAGTTTGTTTTGAAATTACAGGAAATGGAGTAAAAAGTATGAATAAAAAATTTTTCGCAATACACTTCGTAATAGGAATTATCGTAGCATTAATCGGAGCGGCCATAATGTTTGATGGCCGTATTTTTGGAGAAAATCATGCGGGCATTGCAAGTATTATAGGTGATATCGGAATAGGTATAATCGCTTCATCAATTATATGGACTTTGAAAAAGTAGTTTTGAATTTCAACATGATTAATGGTTAATTTTTACCGGCAATTATGGGTTCAAATCCCTCCCACTGCACTTTATTTTCTGGCATAAATTTATAATAGATTGGATTAATTATAGAACGTGATCAAATGGAGAAAAAAGCAAAGGCGAATAGGGTACTTGTGGCATACTACACGAAAAGTGGAGCATCTGAGGAGTATGCAAAAGTTATCGCAGAAACTCTTACAACTAATGGGCAAAATGTCGAGATGTATAACCTCGCTTATGACATTCCTGATATCACGGGTTTTGATATCGTTGTCTTAGGGACCGGCGTTCGGATATCCAGAGTGTACCGACGCTGGAAAAAAATCTTGAAGAACAAAGCGCTCAACAATAAGCGCCTGTTCCTATTTCTGTCAAGTGGAACGGCGATAGAGAAACCAGATGAAGCCGTCAATAAATTCTTACGCCCGATAGTAGAAAAATATGGGCTCAAGCCCGAGTTATTGATTTCCTTCCCAGGCAAGATGCCTGAAAAGTGGATCAAGCCCGGTGGTGAAAAAGAGACCATGAAACCTGAGAAAGCAAAAGCATGGGCAATGGAAATAATAAATAAGATTTGAACTTGAATTCCATATCACTCCCATCCATACTTTTCATCTTAATTAGACCACACGCCGTAACCCTTTTTCCTCAGACTCTCGGTGAGCTTTGCTTCAACAATTTCTGCTTCTTTTCGAGTTACAATCGGATTGTAACAATCATAAAACTGTGGGCAAAGACCCAAACCAAATTCTTTAACAAAACGATTGCCCTTATATCCTTTTTTATGCTGCCAGAAACGAATCTCAGGAGGATGGTAACTTTGACCAACATAAAAACAAGGACGACCTGAAATCATATTTGGATTAATGCGCTTAAACTTACGAAACTTCAAAACTGCATCATCAAGCCTGATGACATAAACATAATACCTCATAAACCAACCACTATGCTTCTTGATATGACTTATAGTTTATTAAAAACTAATTCAAATCTCTGCCTGCGTAATCTTTGAAACAAAATTACAAATATTTAAATAGATTTAAGGGATAAGTCAAACAAACCTACAGATGGGAAGGGGATTCACTCCTCAAGGTGGTGTGTTTCTTTTTTTTCATTGGTGGGAAAAACCAAGAGAAGGAAAAACCATGGGTATTGTAAAAGAAGGAGATAAGGTAGGTTTATTATTCGAAGCTAAATTGGAAAACGGTCTAGTATGTTTCAAGAATGAAAAGGAACATCTTTTGGAACTCATCGTTGGCGAGGGCAAATTTTCTCCCACTCTTGAAAAAGAATTAAAAGACATGCAAGAAGGACAGACAAAAACAGTCACTCTTGAGCCTGATGAGGCGTTCGGTCGACATATAGATGATCTGGTCGTAGAAGTACCCAAAGAAGCATTTCGCCCTGATGTAAACTTAGTCATCGGCTCAAAAGTAAGTATCAACGCAACATCAGGAAAAACAGTGTATGGTGTTGTAATAGAAGCCAAAGAAGACACTTTTACAATAGATTTCAATCATCCTTTAGCCGGAAAGAGGATAATATTTACGGTGACTATAGTTTCAATAATTCCAAAGGAACCAATGCAATCAAGTTAGATTAATTTCTAAATTTTTAGAATTTTTTCTTTTTACCAAATATTAATGTAATTAGATGTAATATTGGCTTTTCGTGAAACACGAACTAATAATCATTAGATATGGCGAAATAGGTTTAAAAGGCAAGGTAACACGAAAAAATTTCGAATGCTCTTTAATAAATAATATAAAAAATGCGTTGGGAACAAAACAAGTACCAAATGTAGTAAAGAAGGAATGGGGTAGAATCTACGTATTTACTGACCAAATAAACAAAAGCATACCTATTTTACAAAAAGTCTTTGGAATAACTTCCGTAAGCCCTGCAGTTCAAACGCAAAGTACAATTGATATAATGTCTAAGTTTTCTGTAAGTATCGCAGAAGAAGTGCTGACAAAAGAAAAAAGTTTTGCCGTTAGAGCCACAAGAACGGGAAAGCATGATTTTACCAGTCAAGATGTTGCAGTAAAAATAGGTGGCGATATTGTTAAGGCAACAAGTGCTTTTGTTAATTTAACAAAGCCCGATTTTGAATTATTTATTGAAATAAGGGATAAGAATGCATTTATTTTTACAGAAAAAATTCGCGGGACTGGAGGTTTGCCACTTGGCACGCAGGGAAGAGTAGTATCTATTATTGACAACCAACAATCGATATTGGCAGCATGGTATCTGATGAGGCGAGGTTGCATGACAGATTTCATAGTTATTTCCAAAATCAAAGACAAAATATTGCAATCATTCATTGAAAATTGGAATGTGCGTGCCACTATACTATATACATCAGATAAAAAGGAAAATTTGTACAAAAAATTAAACAAAATTTCACATGAGAAAAACTGCGATGCAATTGTAACCGGTCATAATTTATCTAAAACTAAATCTTTGACCTATATAAAATTATTAAAACATCGCACAAAAATTCCAATTCTTAGCCCTTTGATAGCAATGGATGAAAAAACTATAAACAAAAAATGCAAGGAGATAGGACTGCAAATATGAATATAGTAATACTCGGTGCAGGAGCCATAGGCTCTCTGTTTGGTGGCTTGTTATCCAAAAAAAATAATGTTTTACTTATAGGTAGGAAAAAACACATTCAGGCCATAAAAGAAAATGGATTGAAAATCACAGGTAAAACACAGTTGAATGTAAAAATATCTGCTGAAGATTCAATTCAAAAAATAAATTTTGAACCAGATCTTTTAATTTTAACTGTCAAATCCTATGATACTGAAAATGCAACAAAAGAAGCGAAATCAATAATTGGCAACAGAACTGTTATTTTGTCACTTCAAAATGGACTTGGCAATATCGATAAAATGGAAAAAATAGTAAATCGAGAAAAAATAATCGCAGGTGTTACCACTCACGGTGCAATTTTTTCCAAACCAGGTTTTGTTAAACATACTGGAAAAGGGAAAACAGTTCTAGGGGAGTTGAATGGCAAGGAAACAAGACGTATAAAACAAATCGTAGAATTATTTAATGAGGCAGGTATTGAAACAAGGATTAGTAAAAACATTATTCGAGAGCTCTGGACTAAAGCAATTGTCAATTCCAGCATAAATCCATTAACAACATTTTTCCAATGTAAAAATGGTTATCTTTTGAAAAATCCAATACTTGAAAAAACGGTAGAAAAAATATGTGAAGAATCTACAAAAGTAGCAAATTTTGAAAAAATAAAACTATCCTATGAAGATATGGTGGAAAAAACAAAAGAAGTAATTAGAAACACATCCGAAAATTATTCTTCCATGCTTCAAAGTTTCAAAAAAGGCGGAAAAACAGAAATAGATTCAATAAATGGTAAAATAATAGATATTGGGAAAAGAAACTGCATTGAAACGCCAATGAACGAGCTTTTAATCCATTCGATTTCAGCAACGGCCATGTAGTTTTATTTACCAGACTTAAAAAGATATTTTGGGAGATAGTCGCCGCATCTTTTCTACAGATAAGTGAGGCCTTAAAACAGGACAGGGTTGTCACATAAAGTTTATAAATTAATAAATACACAATAAATTATAAAAAAATACAAATAAATTAAAAGAGTGGCGAATAAAATGCAAAAGTTCAGCATCGAAAAATTAGATAAAAATGCAAGGCAGAAATTGTTTGCAGGTATAGCATTATTTGTAGTATCTCTTCTGGTAATTTCGAGCGTTCTTATTTACTATCAATACTTCAACAAGGAAGAAAAAGTCATAGAAAAAAAAGAAGAACCAAAGATTATCGACGATCGCATCAGTCCCTTGGAAAATCAGGGTGTTGTACTTGAAATTTTAAGAATCCGGCATAGAGGCCTCCTGGAAAAACTAATGAAACCAGGCAATTCTTGGAAAGACAAACCTTCGTTTTATTTCATCACAAACATGGATGGACTAGAATATGTAAGCAAAAATGTTGAGCAACACGGCTGGACAACTGAAGTAGTGTTTAATACATGGGATACCATGTTTCAGGAAAACAAAATAATGAAAGACTGTGAAGAAGAACAAGAAACATCAACGGTTACTCTTACGATCATGGAACAGGTAAAAACTGGGTTATTGGGGCTAATAACTAAAAATGTCGAGGGAGAGAAATTGACTTTTACTTATGATTATCGTACTGGTCGTTGGTCGGGTGATGATAATTTCAATGATTATGATGGTTACGGGCATTATTTAGGTGAAACCTTTGAGATATGGTTTAACCTATACCAAATAGATTACGACAGTGATTTTATCCCCTATTGGGTAGAAGTCAATGTCTTAAGCACAGATCCAGCGGTGGATGACTCAAAACTTGATCCGGACAACGACGGAGTACCAACAGCATGGGAATGGAAATGGGGGTACGACCCTTTTACATGGGATGACCATAATAATCTGGATCCAGACCTCGATGGTATTGACAACCTTGAAGAATATAAGATGGCAAAATGGTTTGCAAATCCATTCATTCAGGATATTTATTATGAAGTCGATATGATGGGTCGCGGTGGGTTGTTCGATCCACCACATGTGTTCTACGAAGAAAGCAAACAAGGGATCATCGAAAGATTTGCGGATCATAATATACGGGTATATTTTGATGATGGTTGGCCAGATGGACCAAGTAATGGCGGCGGACAAACATTGCCTCACATTGCCAAAATATCGCAAGATTCAGGAATGATGCTACAGTTTTACGAGCATTACTTCCCCGAAGAAAGGAAAGGCATATTCCGATACTTAGTTATTGGCCACGGCGGTGCTTTTCAACACCCATCAAAAAACAATATTTACGACACTACAGAAATCGCTTTTCCCTCATCAAAGATAAACTTAAAAGAAACGGTACTAAATTTCTTTTTGAAAGGGCTTCTTCCGACACAAAGAGGCAAGCGTATAGCATTAGGCTCATTAATATTGCATGAAATGGCGCATAGTTGCAGTGTGGATGCTGATAATTGTCAATTTGCAGGAATCGATAATATTAGTTGCGGGCTCGCTCTATTACCGAATAAACATTATAAAGAGACCTGGGGGCAATACCATAGCGTTCTTAACTACCTATACACAAACGGTCCAAAAACATTTGACTTATCTCATGGAGAAAACGGCCCACCGTACGATCAGGATGATTGGAGTATGATGTTTGTAGGTTTCTTCCAGTACAATGCTGATCTTATAGAGGAACCATTCTACGCAACTAATGGACCACAAGGTGGAGAGACACTAGTACAAAGTGAAGTACCCAAGCTAACCGGTTACATTTATGATGCAAACTTGACAGAGCAATTTGTAAAAGAAATTGGAGACCGCTCACCAATCGATCCAATAAAAGTTAATTGGGCAGTCTATAAACTAGTGGATGAAGAGAAGCATCCAAACTACAGGCCAATAAAATTATTCGCTCAACCAAGAATAAAAACAACACATCAATGGGTTTTGAGCCAAGAAGGAGATTTGGACTCTAAGGGGAACTTGCAGTTTTACTCGTTTGATTCTCTATTAAAAGATATAACGGGTTAAACCCTCTTTTTTCATTTTTTTAATTTTTTATACAAAAATACTTTTTTGAAAGTGATAGTTTATTCTATTAAAAACATATTTGGGATGCATATGAAGATATTTGTAACAAGAAAAATCCCTCAGGCCGGTCTTGATTTACTAAGAGAAAAACATGAAATTGAGGTATTCCCGCACGATAGAATTCCAACTAAACAAGAGATCATAAATGGGTTGAGAGGAAAGGACGGTTTGCTCTGCCTGCTGACCGACCCAATTGACAAGGAGGTCATATATTCCGAGCCGAAATTGAAAACGATTGCATCCTATGCAGTCGGCTACAACAATATTGATGTTAAGGCAGCGACCGAACGAGGCGTATCTGTTAGTAATACGCCTGATGTTTTGACTGATACTACTGCGGAAATGGCATGGGCACTCCTATTTTCCGTAGCGCGAAGAATCGTTGAAGGAGACACATTCACAAGAGAAGGGAAGTTCAAAGGATGGGCACCAATGTTGATGCTTGGGCAAGACGTTTCAAATAAAACATTGGGTATAATCGGCGCAGGACGAATAGGAGCGGCTTTTGCTTTGAAAAGCAAAGGATTCAACATGAATGTTTTATATGCGGATGAAAAGCAAAATGAGATATTGGAAAGAGAGCTTGGTGCAAAAAAAGTATCATTTGATGAATTGATAAAAAAATCAGATTATATCTCAATTCATGTGCCTCTGACTCCATCGACAAAGCACTTGATCGGTGAAAAAGAACTACAAGCGATGAAGAAAAATACAATCCTCATAAACACGTCTCGTGGGCCTGTTATCAATGAAAAATCACTTATAAAAGCATTAAAAGAAAAATGGATTTTTGGTGCAGGTCTTGACGTTTATGAGAATGAACCAAAAATAGAAAAAGAATTGTTAAAACTGGATAATGCTGTTCTTCAACCTCATTCTGCGTCTGCAACCACTGAAACACGAACTAAGATGGCAATTATGGCAGCTGAAAACATGATTGCAGGATTGAATGGTAAAATCCCACCAAATTGTGTAAATATAGAAGTATTTAACAAGAAATTATGAAATGCTTGTCTTGGAGTGTGTTAAATAACGAAAGATCAAATCAGCAGCCAGATATATAATACAATTAAAAAAGATGCAGAGCTGTGGGATTTATTTACAAAAAAAGAAGAATACAACCCTATAAAATTGGATGAACAAGACAGATTTACATATGAATTTAGCAAACATAAAGATGTTTTAAATCCAAGCGTATCGAAGTATTTAATTAATCAGGGATTTCATGCAGAATATCCTGACGGAAAAAAATTTGCCGTTGTATTAACTCATGATATAGATGATGTATATGTAAAACGAAAACACGTTTTGCTTTCATTTCGATTTTTTCCAGAAATCAAGGACATGCACGGGATTATGAATTTGTTGAAAGGAAATCTAGACAAAAGAAAATCACCATATATGAATTTAAAAAAAATCGTTCAGATGGAAAAAAAATACGATGCCACATCTTCATTTTATTTTCTTGCGAATGGTGATGACATATTTGGATTTAAATACGATCTTGATGAACTTGCAGACGAGATCGGCTATCTTATTGATGAAGGATGCGAAATCGGCTCTCATACTGGATATTATTCTTACAATAAACTTGACGAGATTGAAAAAGAAAAGCAAGCAATAGAGAAAATCACTGGGCAAAAAATAGTTGGTGTCAGAAATCATACGCTGAGATTTAGGGTACCTGAGAGTTGGGAAATACTGGCTAAAGCAGGATTCAAATATGACACCTCTCTTAATTACCACGACATGGTTGGTTTTCGCAATGGTATGTGTCATCCATTTCAGCCCTTTAATCTAAATGAAAAAAAAACAACAAATATTCTGGAAATTCCTCTCATTGCCAGTGATATTGCATTTCGTGCCTTCATGAAAACTGATGCAGTTGATAGTTGGAAATATCTCAAACAACTTATCGATATTGCTGAAAAACTAAATGGGGTTTTGACGATACTTTGGCACAATTGGACATTTTCTTTACCGACGTCTTATTCATGTATGTTTGGAAAAGAATGGACAGAATTATATGAAAAAATTTTGAATTATAGCTATAGAAAAAATGCTTGGATAACCAACTGTAGAAAAATTTGGGAATATTATGAAAAGACGGGTGTATTGAAGCTCGATTGATGATTTTAGAAAAAATTTATTTGATCGTTCTACTTAGGTAAAGAACAAAAATGGCGAAGGAAGGTTACATATTAAGTTTTAAACCACCTGGCTTTCATACACTTCCAGGTGTGCATGATACAAGTGCAGTTTTATCAAAAAACGGAAGAATTGTTGCAGGCATAGAAGAAGAAAGGTTAGTTCGACTAAAACATGCTGTAGATATCTTTCCAATTAACAGCATTAAATTTTGTCTAAATCAAGCCGGAATTACGTTTGGGGATTTAGAAAGGGTAGTCATCCCAGATGATCCAGATCTTCTTTTAAAGGATATTCACAAACCACATGCTTTAAAAAGAATAGGATACAAAATATCGCTGAAGAGGAAATATAACGAAGAATGTGCAATGCTTCGTCCCGGAACTTACAGCATATACAATCAAAAAAAGTCCAGGCAACAAATACTACATTTATTAAAAAATTATTTTGGAGAGCAAAACTACCCAAAAATAGAGTTCATGGGTCATCATCTATGTCATGCTGCTAGCTGTTTTTATCCATCTGGTTTTGATAATGCATCCATAATTACAATTGATGGAGTCGGCGATTTAGATTCAACGGTTATCTGGAGTTGGAATGGAGAAAATTTACAAAGGGAAATTTCATGGAAACTCGATAATAGTTTAGGTTATTTTTATGGAGCGATTACTGTTTTTCTTGGTTATCTCTTCTGTGATGGTGAATGTAAAGTGATGGGATTAGCTCCTTACGGTGAAAAAAACGAAAGAATCTTCAACGTATTTGATGAAATTATAAAAACGGATCAAGACGGCTATGACGTAAGTGAGATTTCCATACCAATGAGTTTCGGTCCTTCAGTTGCCGTTAAAAAAATTGAGGATTTATTTGGAATCAAAAGAAGATTGCCTGATGAAGATTTTACTAAAGGTCATAAAGATTTGGCTTATGCTGCACAGTATTATCTTGAGAAAATCGGCGTCAACCTTGCAAAACAGGCAATAAACATTACAGGAAGTAGTAAAGTTTGTCTGTCAGGCGGGGTTGCATTAAACTGCAAAATGAATAGGAAAATTATGGAAATGCCTGAAGTGGACGAATTATTCATTCAACCGATAGCAAACGATGCAGGACAGGCACTAGGGGCCGTTCTTGAAGCCAGTAAAATGGATGGTTTTGATGTGCATTTTAAAATGACCCATAATTATTTCGGTCCAGAATATGGCCATGTCTTCACTCAAAAAATTCTAAAGGAGCGGAAGATAAATTTTTCAAAAATTAATGATTTTAGAAACGTTGCACAGGCATTGGCAGATGGCAAAACTGTTGGGTGGTTCCAAGGAAAAATGGAGATGGGACCAAGAGCGCTAGGCAATAGAAGCATTCTTCTAGACCCCAGAAGAAATGATCTTAAGGATAAACTAAATGAATTTGTTAAACACCGTGAAAAATGGAGGCCATACGCCCCAAGCATCCTTGAAGAATATGCAAAAGAATACATAAAAAATTACAATGACGCTCCATTCATGATTAAATCATTTGATGTTAACGACAAATATAAAACAAAGATTGAAGCAGTATTGCATCCCGTTGATAAAACAACCCGGCCCCACGTTGTATGCAAAGATATCAATCCAAGATATTATGCACTTATTGATGAGTTTCGAAAAATTACCGACATCCCGCTCATTTTGAACACTAGCTTTAACGATCATGGTGAACCTATAGTTTGCAGTCCTCAGGACGCATTAAGAACGTTTTACGGAACAGGTTTGGATATGTTGGTTTTAGGAGATTATCTTATATTGAAAGAAAGTTAACAAAAATTGGTGTGTAATTTGAGAAAAAATAAAGCTAAGTATGAATACTACGGCTCCAGAATAATACTTCTTATATTCTTTATAATTGAAATAATAGGATCATGTATTTTGATATACGGCCTTTGTTCTGAAATAATCGTATTCAAAGTGCTTGGGCTTGTTGTTATTGCCTTTGGTTTATACATAATAATTTCAAATTTTCTAGTAATGTTTTCCCTAATTGTTAAAAGCAAGAAGAACACAGACATTCTAAATAAAATGGTCAGTTCTCTAAAAATAAAAGGGCACGAACATATTTTGGATGCCGGGTGCGGCAGAGGGAGAATAAGCATTCTGTTGGCAAAACAGCTAAAAAATGGGAAAATAACTGCAGTTGACATAGGAAATAGAATAATATCTTCTAATGATGTTTTGATAAGAGCCGCAGAAAATGCAAAAATTGAAGGTGTAGAAGATAAAATAGAATTCATACGAGCGAATATTCTTGATTTGCCCTTCGAAAATAATTATTTTGATATACTAATATGCAACAGTGTATTACAGTATCTTGTAGATGGAACTAAGATTCGTAAAGCTGTAAGTGAATTTAAAAGAGTTTTAAACTCGAATGGAAAATTTATGCTTACTGAGTTGGTAAGAAGTAGAAGAGGTTTTTTCATTTGCACTCCATTCTTCTTTTTCAACCTGAGAAAAAAAGAAGAGTGGAGTAATATTGTTATAAATGAAGGTTTTTCCGAGATTGAAAATTTTGAAGATAGAGGAAGAGTAATCTTTGTGTTTCAAAAGAGTACCAAAAAACAGAAGATTATCAATGAGGAAAAAACATGAAAGTAATTTTTCTCGGAACATTGCCTCCGGTAATAGGTCTCAGCCCCTATTGCTTGCATCTGGCTACCGCCGTTTCTGAAAAAATTGATTTAGTTTTTCTAGGCTTCAAAGACTTTTCTCACAAATCCAGAGATTTTAAAAGAGAATCTAAAATTGATGAATCTTATTATTCTGATAGCTTAAAAAAATTAAAAATTCAAAACTCTCTCAGTTGGTATAACCCATTTTCCAGTCTCAAAGCAAGTCTGAAGCTAAATGGTGATGTGTTGCATGTTCAATGGTGGATTTCTTCATTGTTTGCCATCTATTTACCAATTATAATTATGGCAAAATTGAAGAAAATAAAAATTGTTGTAAGTGTACACAATATTTTGCCACATGAAAAAAGTAAGTCAAATATTTTTTTCGATAAAATTGTTAACAAAATCATTTTTTCTTTTGCAGACGAATTTATTGTGCATAATTTGAGAAACAAAGAGAAACTTATTGAGATATACTCCTTAAATGAAGACAAAATTTCAATCATTACACATGGCATTTTCTCTCTATATAAAACAAAAGGTATTTCACAAGAAAATGCAAAAAAACATTTGTGCCTTCCAATCGAAAAGAAAGTACTGCTGTTTTTTGGTTATATTAGAGAATACAAAGGTTTGGATGTACTGATTAAAGCATTTGCCTCCTTGAAAAAAGAAATGGAGGATGTAATTTTATTGATAGCCGGTCAAACATGGAAAGAAAATTGGAATAAATATGAGATGTTGATTAAGGAAAACAATCTTGAAGAATCAGTTGTAGTAGAACTGGGTTTTGTTCCAGAATCCGACATAGAATACTATTTTGCAGCATCAGATATTGTTGTGTTGCCGTACAAATATTTAGACACTCATGGTGGAGTTGGCGCAATGGCACTAACCTTCAAAAAACCACTTATATCTACAGATGTAGGCGGTTCGCTAGAGTATGTAAAGGATAAAATGGCACTTGTTAAGCCAAACGATGCCCAAGATCTATACAACAAACTCGTACAAATCTTAAAGGATGAAAAATTACTTGCAAAATTATCAAAAGATTCAGAGGAACTTTCAAAAACTCTTTCATGGGACAAAATTGCAGATAAAACCATCGACGTATACAAAAAAACTGCAGATCGCCCTTAATCCCTCAGTCTCTCAATTAAGAATTTTCCATATGATAAAGTTTCTTGAAAAAAATATTTATCAATCTTGTCAAGAGGTGATGCTCCAAGATAACACGGTATGTTGCAACCTTGGCAAAAATCATACTTTCCTGCATTTTCAAACAATTTTTTCCATTCTTCAGATTTATAAAGAGAATATAATGAATCATCGATCTTTACTTTTTTAACACATTTGTGGAAACATGGCACAAATAAGGCATTATCGGGGCTTATTGCAAGTACACTTTTCCCGGATTTGCATCTAGGATGACGTATATCATTTCCTCCCTGGACATAATACTTCAAATCAGACAAATCTATTCTTACATAAGGTTGCCAGAAATATTTTTTAATGCGACCTACGTAATTTTTTCTTAGTTTAATGTCACTGAAATAGGAAAAAACTGGATGAACAAAAACAGCGATTTTTCTATCCTTGCAGAATCTTATGATATCCGGCAAATTATCAATGGTATTGTCCATAACTGTACAAACCAAGCATATTTTTTGTTCTAATTTTTTCGCTATTTCTATGCTTTTCATGACTTTTTCAAAATTATCGGCTCCTCTTATCTTCTCGTATTCTTTTGGATTAAGTGTATCAAATGAAAAACTCAATTGACTCACCGAATCTTTTATTTCTTGGGCAAACTCCGGGTACAAAGATCCATTATTCGTAAGCTGTACAAAAAATCCTAAATTTTTGGCAAATTTTAACATTTCCGGTAGTTCAGCATTCAATAGCGGCTCCCCACCAGTGAAATCAATAAATTTAACACCTAATTTTTTCAAATTAAATAAATTTTTTTTCGCATCCTCCAAGGTAGCATCCGATATATCTTTGAATGAAGGCTCTCTCCAAACTTTACAATAGATACATTTCGAATTACAACGGTGCGTAACCCAGTAATCACACGCATAAGGTTTTTCATAAAACATATTTCCAATCTGTAATATTTGCTTCAGTTATTTAATACAATTGCATAAAAACCTGTTTAGAGCCGCATTTCCATCTTATATTGTTTTTCGTCTTTCGTCTCTCCAACAATTTCAAAGCCAATTTTTTTGTATATTTTCAATGCAGGAACATTTTCTTTATATGTTTTCAATATGACTTTTTCATATCCAAGTTCTCTGGCCTTTTCTATCGTCCATTTAGCTAGAACTGTACCATATTTTTTCCCTTCAAATCCTCTATGAATACAACATCCAAAACTCGGGACTTCATATCCAAATAATCGTAACATGGAATAGCCGATAATCTTCCTGTCTACTGCAGCGACAAAATAATGGTCTTTTTTCGATTCGCATATTTTGGTCAAAGTCGGTTTATCAAAGCTATGCGGATGAAAAAATTTTTTTGCATTTGCTGAAAGATTGTTGAGAAGTTCGTATAGTTCTTCTAAATCATTCTTGCTTAGAGCTCTGAATACCAAAGAACCATCACATTTATTCATTTGAATACCTTGTCATTATAGTAACAATCTTTTGGATTCATAAATACAAGCGCCTTTGCCATTTCTTTTATACCATAATCTAAGTCATATTTTGTCGAAAAACCAAGGGCGTTAATCTTCTTGAAAGATACCTTATAATTTCTTTTATCGGGATCCGTTCCAAAATCAGCAAATTTTAGGTAAAAATCAACATATTCTTTAATTCTGAGGGCGACATCACCTTTTGTAAGGCACAGCTTTTCCGATCCGACATTATAAACTTCGCGATTCATTTCGCTAAAATGATCTATTGCAAAAATAAAACTTCTTACCATGTCTTTTACATGAATGAATGATCGGTTGTAATCTTTTTCATAAACAATCAACTCCTTGTTTTTCACCGCTTTTACAACAAAATCATTTACAAGCAAATCTAATCTCGGCCGTAGGGAAAGTCCAAATCCTGTTGAAAATCTATATATGACATAGTCAGAGCATTTTCGTATTTCTTTTTCAGCATTTATTTTTGATACCGCATATTCCGTTAAAGGTTTCAATGAAGTTTTTTCATTACAAATTCCATCAACTGAACCATAGCAACTACCAGTTGATGAGAATATAATGGGGACATTACAAATTTCTACTAATTTCTTCGTTCCTAAATAATTGACGTCATTTGCAAGTTTTGGTTGCGCTTTGCATGCCGGATAACCAACAATAGCAGCTAGATGAATGACCATATCAACATTCTTGATGGCTTTTTTAATATCGCTTTTATTCCTAATGTCTCCAAGGAAAAATTCAAAATTAGGTTTTTCATTATTTGGGATAAGACCATAATAACCATATGTCAAATTATCAAGAACTCTCACTTTATGTTTTTTTAACAACTCTGGCACTAAACAACTTCCGACGTATCCAGCTCCACCCGTAACAAGAATGTTGATATTTTCACCTCTTGAAGGTATTAATCATCTTAATAACATAATCCTGTTCCTTTTCCGTTAATTTACTATATAGAGGTAAAGAAATTACTCTTTGTGATATTTCTTTTGCCTTCAGGAATGTTTCATTACCATATTTTCTAAAAATTGATTGTTCGTTGATTGGCATGGGATAAGTAATGCGGGTGTCTATACCGTTTTTGTTAAGATGCATGTTTAGCTCATCTCTTTTATCAGTTAAAATCAAAAAGAAAAAATTACAATTGAATGTATTTGGCAATTCTGCCGGGCATTCGATATTTTTTAGGACGCTCTTATAATAATTAACTTTGGCTTTACGTTGTTTTAGAGTCTCTTTAAACCTATCAATCTGTGCATTTCCAAGTGCAGCCGTAATATCTGTCATTCTATAATTGTTACCCAAAATTTCATGATGATATTTTGAGACTTCGCCTTGATTTCTAATTGCTTGGGCTTTTAAAAATAATTCTTTATCTCTAGTTAGAACCATGCCGCCTTCGATCGTAGTTAATATTTTTGCAGCATGGAAACTGGTAGTATTTATCAGTCCGTGTGTGCAACATTTTGTATCATAATATTCTGAACCTAATGATTGTGCACCATCGACCACTAAAGGCACATCGTATTTTTTCGAAATTCGAATTAATTCATTATAATTTGAAACATTTCCACCAAAATCAATATTAATTATAGCTTTCGTCCTGTCAGTTATTTTCTCTCCAATAAGCGATGGGTCTATGTTTAATGTATCATCTATATCAACAAAAATTGGCGTACCATTGTTATATAAAACAGCATTTCCTGTGGCAATATACGTTAAGGCAGGAATAATTACCTCATCGCCTTGTTTCACACCTATACATTTCAAAGCTATATCTAGGGCTGATGTGCCGCTGTTTACTGCAACTGTATAGTCAATATTTAGATGCGAAGCCATCTTTTTCTCAAATGCTTGAACTTCTTTTCCCATCGAAAACCATTTAGAATTTAACACCCTCTTTATAGAGTCCAAATCCTCTCTTTGAATGTTTGGAATGGACCAAGGGATATTCATGTGCATTTTTCACCTAATTATGAAAAATTAACCCTCCAATTCTCACCGGAGATATTTTTGCATTGTAATTAATAACTTAAGATTTATTAGTTTTTTGATGAAAATATGAAAGCAATAACTTATGAACGAGCAAGAGATAACTTTTGTGATAATGGATAGGAACGAAGTAACCATCAGCTACTACTCAGAAGAAGATAAGGAAGAATACAATGACTTTTTGCTTAATAATAATTCCAACATTTATCATACGTTGGAATGGAAAGATGCACTGAAAAGCTGTCATAATTTCACTCCGCTGTATCCAATTGCACGTGATCATAAACGCGATATTTGTGCAGTCCTTCCATTATTTTATATAGAAAATTTATTGGGTAAAAGACTAGACTCTCTTCCACTTTCCACTTGCGGAGGCATGGTTGGAAATAAAAAATATGTAAAGCCGCTCATAAAAGAACTTTTAAAACTCAGGCAAGATTTAAAGTGCAGCAGCATAGTGATAAGACAATATCCTTCAGAATATGGTGATTCTTACGAAGATTTCGGCATGAGAAAACATGAGAATTGGTGGAATCAATGTTTGGCTATAAAAGATCCGGAAGTATTATGGAACGAAATCGAAAAGGCCAATCGAAATAGCATAAGAAATGCGATGAGAAATAACATAGAAGTAGAAAGAATCACTGAAGAAAAAGATTTAGCAGAATTTCATCGTTTAGAGCTCGTTACAGGAAAGCGTCACGGTGTATATGCTCCCCCGTTGCATTTTTTTAAAAAATTGTGGGGCATCATGCATCCAAAGGGGCAAGCAGAAGTTTTTTTAGCAAGGCATAATGGAAGAGCAATAGCATCCAATTTAATATTTATGTTCAAGGACAGAGTAATTTATGGATATGCCAACTCGGAAACTAAAGAAATGAAACTTAAGCCAAATAACCTGCTTCTATGGGAAATCATAAACTGGAGTTATGCCAAGGGTTATAAAATTCTTGATATGGGTGGCACCCCAAAAGACAATAAAGGGCTGTTTTCCTTTAAATCTTCCTTCAATACACTAAATGTATCTTATGCGCATTATTATTTTCCGGCAGATACGGTTCTTATACAAAATACATTTGCAGGAAAATTTGGAAAATTTTTATTCCAGAAAATGCCTACATCCCTTTCAAAAAAAGTAGGCCCATTTGTGATCAATAAATTTGCCTAAGTTTAAAATACTATTATATGTACAATATATACTTTGAGATGAGAGTTACAATATGAAAATATTGCTCATTCTTGCACATCCAGGTACAAAAAAAAGTTTTTTCTATGAGTTTATATACACCTCTTTTTACCCCTCTTTAACATTGGATCAATTATCTGCGATAACACCAGATAAATATGAATTAGAATTAATTGACGAAAGATACCAGAATGTAGATTTTGATTGGAATGGCGACTTGGTAGGAATATCTTGTCTAACCTACAGTACCCCTCATGCATATCATGTTGCTGATGAATTTCGTAAAAGAGGGAAAACAGTTGTACTGGGCGGATACCACCCCACAGCTCTTCCTGAAGAAGCAAAACAACATGCAGATAGTGTTGTAATCGGAGAGGCAGAAATTAGTTGGCCGCAACTGTTAAACGATTTTGAAAACAAAACATTGAAACCATTTTATAGATCAAAACCAGTAGACCCAAATCTTATTCCATCACCAAAAAGAATGAGAAAGCAAAACCTCCTGTTTACCACTCCAATTCAAGCAACGAGAGGTTGTCCCTATGGTTGTAAATTTTGTTCAATTCATAAAGTCGAAGGCTCCACTCTTCGTATGAGACCAATTCATAAAGTAATTGGGGAGATAAAATCCATAAAGTCTAAACGATTATTTTTTGCCGACAGTTCGCTTACCATTAATCCAAAATACACAAAAGCGCTTTTCCAAGAAATGAAAGGGCTAAATAAAAAGTTTAGTTGTTACGGAAATATAAATATATTGCAGGAAGACGAAGAATTATTATTTTTAGCTAGGGATGCTGGTTGTGATTTATGGCTTGTGGGGTTCGAATCAATCAATTCAGAAACAATAAAAGATGTTGAAAAACGAACAAACAAAATCGAAGATTATCACTCTGCAATTAAAAAGATAAAAGGTCATGGTATGATGACGATGGGATTGTTTATGTTTGGTTTTGATGCAGACGCCTCTGGTGTTTTCAACTCGACACTTAGAACAATATATGAATGGCAACTAGATCGGGCAGGGTTTGCTGTGGTCACACCGTTTCCGGGGACTAAGTTGTTTGACGAACTTGAAAGCGAAGATAGAATTTTAACTAAGGATTGGAACAAATACAATTTAAAAAACGTAGTATTTAAACCGAGAAACATATCTGAAGACGAGCTTTATGAAAATACAAAAAAATTAGTGAAAGAATTTTATTCAATTCCTAATTCGCTAAAAAGAAGTTTAAAAGATAAAGATATTACTTTAGGTCGTTTTTTAGATAGAAGTATCGGAGATTTTTCTTCAAGAGAATTCTACAAAATATTTGGTTTGTAATTCTTGCCAACATCTGTATTTTTATACTATCTCCAAAACTATAAAGATATGAACATTAATTACGGGCTCGGAATCAACAGATAAAGGATACATTTGTTGATTTTAAAACATAAAAGAAGGCTATATGATGAGTCAAGAAGCAATAAATGCTCTCAAAGAGAGAATAGGGCAAGATGACTATCAAAAACTTGCTACAATAAATAATCCTAAACTCAATCAATTAATTGCAAAATATGTTGATCTTTGCAACCCAGCTAAAGTTTTTGTATGTACTGATTCTCCTAGAGATATTCAATACGTAAGAGACGCAGCAATTAGAAACAAAGAAGAAGCAGAACTATCTACAGAAAACCATACTATTCATTTTGATGGATATTATGACCAAGCTAGAGACAAAAAACAAACCAAGTTTCTTCTACCAAAAAGCGTCAATTTAGGTTCAGAAATAAACTCAATTGATAGGGATACTGGTCTTAAAGAAATCCATGATATCTTAAAAGATATAATGGCTGGCCATGAACTGTATGTAAATTTTTTCTGTCTAGGGCCACAAAATTCAGATTTTTCCATTCCGTGCATTCAACTTACCGACTCAAGTTATGTTGCCCATAGTGAGAATTTGCTTTATAGACAAGGATACAGAGAATTTGTTAGACTTGGGGAAAATGCCCATTTTTTCAAATTTGTGCACTCTGAGGGTGAATTAAGTGAGGCTGGGCTTGGTTTACTGGTTAGCAAAAACATAGAAAAACGCAGGGTTTACATCGATCTTCAAGATGAAATTATTTTCAGTACGAATACACAGTACGGCGGCAATACAATCGGGTTGAAAAAATTGGCTATGCGTCTTGCAATAAATCGAGCATCAAAAGAAGGCTGGCTTACTGAGCACATGCTTGTAATGGGTGTACGAGGCGCTAAGGATCGCATAAGCTATTTTACAGGTGCTTTTCCATCCATGTGTGGCAAAACATCTACTGCTATGATTGAAGGCGAGAGCATAGTTGGTGACGATATTGCTTATATACGAAATATCGACGGGCAGATTCGTGCAGTAAATGTAGAAAAAGGTCTTTTTGGCATTATCGACGGAATAAATTCAAAAGACGATACTCTTCAATGGAAGGCGCTTCACAGTAATAACGAAATAATATTTTCAAACATTTTAATAACTGAGGATAAAAAACCACATTGGAATGGAAAGGATGGAGCAATCCCTGAAAAAGGAGTGAATTTTTCAGGAGACTGGGTCCGCGGAAAGAAAAATGATGAAGGCAAGGATATACCACCATCGCACAAAAACGCTCGTTTTACTTTCGATTTAGCAATCCTTGAAAATGTAGACTCCCATCTTAATGATCCAAACGGCGTAGCGGTTAGCGGTTTCATTTACGGTGGGCGCGATTCCGATACTTCAGTTCCAGTTGAAGAGGCATTTGATTGGATGCACGGCATTGTCACGAAAGGCGCTTGCTTGGAATCAGAAACAACTGCCGCAACACTAGGCAAAGAGGGCGTTCGCGTCTTTAATCCAATGTCAAATTTAGATTTCTTATCAATACCTATCGGAAAATATATCGAAGACAATTTGAATTTCGGTAAAGCAGTTAGCACCCCTCCTAAAATCTTTTCAGTGAACTATTTTTTAAGAGATCAAAATGGAAAATTCATGAATCATAAAAACGACAAACACGTCTGGCTAAAATGGATGGAACTTAGAGTTCATAATGAGGCCGATGCAATAAACGCTCCAACAGGTTTAATTCCTGAATATGAAGATCTCAAAAAACTGTTTAAATCAACACTTCACAAAGACTATACCGAAACAGACTACAAAAAGCAGTTTACAATAAGAATTCCTGAAAACATCGCCAAAATAAAAAGGCTTAAAGAGATTTATACGGTTCGCGTCCAAGATACACCAAAAATAGTTTTCATACTTCTAGATGAACAGAAAACCCGTCTTGAAAAAATAAGAAAGATGCACGGAGATTACGTTTTACCTGAAAAATTAAAGTAATTCTTTATGATATTACAACGTAAACGTCCAGACCTCTGGTTCATTTGGTAGATCGTCTTTTTCAATATCTACTTCATTTCCAACACGAAGAACTCGGTACTTATTTTTTTCTAAAAAGGAATCAAGTCCAGCAATAGGAATCGACAGTCCTCCTATCTTGTAATGCATGGGGACAGCAATTTTTGGTTTCACTTTTTTAATTACGTTGCATGCTTGATCTGCATCTATTGTAAATGTGCCGCCTACAGGAATAAATAATATGTCAACGTCGCCTATCTTTTGAGCAATCTCATCATCTAGTTCGTGACCCAAATCACCAAGATGACAGAATGTTATGTCATCAATTGTAAACTTATAGATAATATTTTTTCCTCTTTTTTCACCGTGTACTTCGTCGTGGAAAGCCTCCATCCCCTGTATTTGAACATTTGAAATCACTCTTTTTCTATCATCGGTTATAGTTTTAGAACCCTCCTTTTCTGTTAATTTCACGCCGCTGCTGTGATCGTAGTGATTATGTGATACTAAAATAATATCTCCCTTAGAGCTAGGTGCAGGTATGCCTATGGATTTTCCATCATGTGGATCAGTTATCACAGTTACTTCATCTGTTATCTCAAAGCATGAGTGACCATGCCATCGTATTTGCAACATGTTATTTTTCCTCCCCAAACAAACCTTACTAATAACAAGATGATTATAAAAAATTATGGCCGCAATCGTCCAAATTTAATATAATCTACTTTGCTGTCATCAACTCTTGCAAATAAAATTTCTTTATTTACAGAATGCGCAAGTCTGACTGCCCTGCTAATCTCAGCCCATATGCTTTTAAAACCTTTGTTTACAACATGAATCAGATATTCGGCATGTGTTTCGTTTGGATTTTTTGTGTACGCTCTAAAATGGGCACCAAATTTAAAACCAGTCTTAACAATCAAACCACGTTTTTTCAAATCTCTAAAAACTATCATTCTTGATTCTATATCTGGCTGGGATTGATGTATAAAAGTTTTAAATTCTTCCTGAGAAATTTTCTTTCCATCCATATTTTCTATATCAATTACGTCTTTTTCCACCAAATATAATGCTTCTGCAAGTGACAGTTGCAAACCAGTTCCAAAAGGCTTGCCAAAAAACTCTTTCTCTAATAACAAATCACCAATTTTTTTATCAAAAACAATCGCCCTGTTTTCAAGTAAGATGGCAGTAGTTTTTGAAAATGAATGTTTGCCCGTATTTCCTTTAACATCATTTAAGGCAACATCATAGTAGGTTATGTCCCCCTCTTCATCTACGATTGCAAACCATAACTCGTAATTTCTTTTGGCCGCCATCTTGATAATTTGCTCAACATCATCGGTATTTACAGTATCTCGTTCAGAATATATCGATATGAAGCACGACTTATTTTTCCCGCCGTCTTTTCGTTCATGAATAAAAAAATCAAACATCGCACTATCTTCATTAATTTTTACAGCATGCCCTCTTTTTCTAAGGTCTCTAAAAATTAAGTATTTTATTTCAAATCCAGGTATGTTTTTTGCAGCAAGTTCAACAAGGCTTTGAAAATCAATCTCTTTATCATTTTCATATATCTTGATTTTATCCTCGCCAAGTAAAAAAACACCTTCGAGAAGGTTCAACTGCAATTTATTTCCTGTTATAGTTTTCCCAAAACTACTCTTATTATAGAATCTTCCGACATCTCGTGATTTTTTGACAATTATCTTGTCGTCAATCAAATCTCCAGAGGCTTGCATCATAAAAGTATGCTCGTACTAGTTTATTTGTTTTTTTTGTAATAATCTTCAATACTTCTAGGTGCCCATTGGCCGTATTCTTCCTTTTCTCTTTTTGATAATATGCTACCGATGATTAGCCCAAGACCCAGGCCTCCAACACCTGCAGCAATAGCAAAAAAGATGGTAAATCCAGCAATTTGGGGCATCCAAACACTCATCGGCGATATGGTAATTTCAGGAATTCCCAGATATCTGGAAGTTTGCTTTCCACCGCCGCTAGTATCTGCAAATCTTAATGCACCAGCAATTAAATTACTGTCCTTGTAGTAAAAAATTGCAGTTTCTAACGAAGATTCATTTTCAAGACTCTGGCCGTACTCGTAATAGCTTACTGCAAGCACCGGTTCTATTCCAAGATTTCTGCTTTCAGTGATACTGGCACTAGCACTTTCGCGAGCCCTATCAACTTTATCTTGAGTCACGCCGTCAATCAGCTCTATGGCAAGATTTGCCCTTGCAAGTGACTCCAAAGCTCCGAATAACGCGGCAGATGAGTAGCCCTTTTCATTATAGTCTTGTGCGTCTGATAATGCTAATTCAGCATCGCTCATATAATTCGATGGTTTCCCCATTTCCTCCAGTAAAACATTTGCATATGCTATTGCTTCTTGCGCATCTCCAATGTATTCAGATGCGAGATTACTAATCGCTGAGGCATTGATCTCATGGGTTATATTATAATGCTCTGAAATCCCTAGCCACCAGCCTACACTATTGCATCTTTGATTTGCATATGCAATCTCATAAAGTGCAGTTAAATAATCAGAATTATTGTAACTCAATTTAGCATCAGCAAGATAAGAATACGCTTCAAATACACGGTTTTGAGCAGCACCTACGCACTGGAGAGAAATCATTCCAGAAATTTCTGCATTTTTTGCAAGATTACTACTATCTGCATATAGTTTATCTGCTTCTTCTAGAAGAGTTCTTACATAAGCCTCTTTGTCATCTGAACTAAAATAATTACATGCATAAGATACAAAATACGAATTGATTAAAGATTGAAATGACTTGCTTGTACTCGTATAGTACACTTCTCTTTCATACCAGTCATTTGATTCGAATAGTCTATCTCCAGCATCGTTTAAATAATCGGTAACTTGATTTTTGTAGTAATTTGGCCACCGGTTTGGTATTTCTGTGGTATTGAATGACTTACTTGCATTTTGATATGCTGCTCTCGATTCATTAAGTAGGCTTGTAGCCAGAGGTCTCATAGAACTGACGTAGTCTTCTGTCGTTATTCTGTTGCTTGATTCAACCACGGGAAAATTCCATCCAGTAAAATACAGGAGAGCATCATTAATATCTGTCAATTCTCGAACTTCCATTCCATAATTTTCTTTTGCGTACTCTGAGACATTCCGAGTAACAGGGTGAGTAGTTATTTGAGTCCAGCCATTATTTGATACAGTTTCTGTTACCATTTCAGTGTAGGTCATTTGGCCCTTTGGAATTAAAAATCGAGTTGCTCCAACAGAATGCGCGGCATCAATCTTATATGGTATTCCACCAATTGGTCCGATACTGCCATCAGGGTTTATCATTCCAGTCATTACCGTTTTATTATTAAGCTCCCACTTTTCTAGGAGTGCGACAACCGCAACAGTCATCATTCCTCCCGCAGAAGGCCCTCCGATAACCGGTGAAGAAGTTCTTACAACAAAGTAGAAATCATACTTTGAAGGATCAATATTGGTTCTGTTGTCGTTTTTAACAAGTGCACTGGCAACCTTTACAGCAAGTCGCGCTGAGCCTTGCATATCGATTTGCGTCAATGGTAAAGTATCGACAAACACCTGTCCACTTCCATTACTTTGTATGGTTACTGTTATAGTTGAAATAACTCCTACATATCCAGTTTCGGTCTGGGCAACTGCAGGAGCAAAAACGGTTACATTACGATATTCTATGGATATTTTTCCCTCACTTATATGGCCTGTAGAAACAGCCATCGAGTATTGGCAAAACGATGATAGTAGAATTGAAATAGTTACAACTATCAAGAAAATCTTTTTCATAATTTTTGTCTCCCTGCAAAAAATGCGTAATGCCAATCATATACTAAAGATTTACTCTTGAAATTTAAAAATAAAAAAGAGGAAAATTGTCTTTATTTTTTGAATAGATCAAGTGATGCTAGTTCTTGAGACAATTTTTCCACTGCTAGAGATACATCTTCTGTTTTTCTAGCACCAGTACAGACAATTTTTCCAGAACCAAACAGCAACATAGCAACCTTTGGTTCCTTTATTCTATAAACAAGACCTGGGAATTGCTCTGGTTCGTATTCAACGTTCTCCAAACCAAGACCCATTGCAACTTCATTTAGGTTAAGCTCGGTCCCCAAATCAGATATTGCTACAATATTTTGTATAACTATCTTGAGGTCCTTATAAACATCTACACCTAACTTTCTCAGCTTTTCTGCTATTATGTTTACTGTCTTTCGTACGTCTTCAACGTTTTTTGCGCCTGTACAATTTGCTTTTCCGCTCCTGAATAGAAGGGTAGCTGTCTTTGGTTCGTCTAATCGATAAACCAATCCAGGAAATTGTTCAGGTTCGTATTCTGCTTCTTCTAGCGATTGCGCTATTACGTCCAAATCCAGCTTGTCAGCAAAAGATGTAGACGCCACAATATTTTCTACGATTACTTCCGGCATAATTTTTCCTCCTTTACAATACTCCCATAGATGAAAGTTTATCTTTCATCGCATCAATGGCCGTGGTTGCATCTTCCAGCTTTTTAGCTCCAGTACATACAAGTTTTCCCGAGCTAAATAGAAGCAATACCACGCCAAGGTTATCCATTCTATAAACCAGTCCTGGGAATTGCTCTGGTTCGTATTCCACATTTTCTAGCAATAAAACTTTAGCGACAGAACTTAATTGCAAATCCTTTTTAAAATCTGAAGAAGTGACAATATTCTGCGTTTTTATTTCCGGCATTTCAAAAACAGTGGTACCAGCACTTTTTAGTTTGTTTGTTAATTGTCGTATGGCATCGTAAACCTCTTCCATGTTTTTGGCACCAGTACAAATAACGTTTCCACTTGAAAAAAGCAGAAGGGCGGTCTTTGGTTTTTCAAGGTGCAAAACTAATCCAGGGAATTTTTCAGGGTCGTACTTAGAATCATGTAATACGTCGGCTAGTTGCTTTATGTCTAGCCCATCAGCTATCTGAGTGGATGCTACAATATTTTCAATATTCATGTCAGTCATATAACGTAAGCCTTCCCTCCTTAGAGTATATAAAGGGTTTTTATATAGGTTTCGTTCAACAAAAAAAGGCATTTATTTCTGTAAAAACTACCAAACTTTGTCTATGTCCAGATCGACATCGTTTTTCTTGTCTTCTTTTTTATTTTTTTCTTTTTCGCCATTTGCTTTATCAAGCAAGCCCCTGAACTCATCGGTTTTGTGTTCTATGCGTCTTTCGCAACTAGCAATGGCCAGTTCCCCTCTGGTCTTCTCTATCAAACCTCTTATCATGTCTTGCTTTTTTCTTATGGGAACTAGTGCGGAAGGATAATCAAATCTTATAATAGCATCATATATGTTTTCCATCATATCAAGATACTCACTTGCCTTTTGGCTGTCTCCATCTCTTATAAAATCCAATGCGCTTCTTCTCAGTTCCCCAACAACATCACATAAACCCAGTAAGTACGAGCTGTAGGTAGTTTTAATTTCATCAGGGTCAGGCAAATCTTTTCCCTGCATTATGTTCAAAAGGCATTTCGCCTCTACAACTTCTTGGGCAGCATTTTCTACAAATCCTGCGTGGTATAAATCATCATGATTTCCCATAATAACGTTGTACAAACTTGACAGTTCACCATATGCTTTGTCGATGTGCTGTTCGGCATCAGACATTAGATTTTGGTGAATGCATTGTATGGCTTTTCTGCATCCAATTATGATGTCCCTTGAAGATTTTAGTGCCTGCTCACGGGCTTTATCTTTCTCATCTATGCTCTTTTCTATTTTATCTACAATTTTATCTAGATTCTTCATCGCAGAAATAAGGTCATCTCCTGTAGTTATATTTTTCCTTTATGTGAAATATTTTTTGTTTATCCAGTAATCCGGATCTTTTCCATCCAATACTTTCATCATTTGTTCGGCTGTTATAATGCCTGCTCTTAGCTGACCTTCTTTTGTGTTTGCTCCAATATGTGGAGTTACAACTATATTGTCTAAAGTAAGCAATGGGTTTTCCTTTGCAGGTGGTTCTTGTTCAAAAACATCCATGGCAGCACCAGCTAGTTTTCCGTTCTTAAGTGCATTGTATAATGCTTTTTCGTCAACAGTTCCACCACGAGCACAATTGATAACATACGTTGAAGGTTTCATCTTTGCAATCATCGCCTCATTTATTATGTAATGAGTTTCTTTTGTGTGCGGTATATGTAGTGAAATAAAGTCAGCCTTGCTAACTAAGTCCTCAAGTTTCTCGATTTTTTTAATCCCATCTTTTTTCATTGCCTTTTCGTCAATAAATGGATCATAACCGATTACAGTCATGTCAAATGCTTTTGCATATTTGGCTAGTTTTTTACCGATGTTTCCTGTGCCTACCAAACCTAAAGTTTTACCGAACAATTCATTTCCTTTGAGCTGTTTTTTCAGCCATTCGCCTTTCTTAGTAGTACAATCGGCTTTAGGCAAACTACGTGCAAGAGCGAGCATGTGTAGTATTGCCAGTTCAGCAACACTGGCGGTTGCGCCAGTTGGTGCGTTAACAACTTTTATCTTATGGTTTGCCGCGGTTTGTATATCAATATTGTCAACTCCAATACCTGCTCGGCCTATAACTTTCAATTTTCCTTTTGCTCCAGCTTCTACTACTTCTTTTACTACTTTTGTTCTACTACGAACCATGAGAGCGTCATAGTTTGCTATTTCTTTTAGTAAAGTGTTCGGATCCATTTCATTAAAAGTGACTTCATGACCAGCATCTTTTAATTTTTTTATAACATCATTTTCTGTTTTGTCTGTAATTAATATTTTCATAAGTAATTCCCCAAAGCTCGATATATGCAACTATCTAAAAATGTTTGCGCTTCTTGAATCCAGAGAAAGGTTACAGCATTCTGAAATTTTTACCAGGGTATTCTGCTCTGTCGCCCAGTTCTTCCTCTATTCTTATCAGTTGATTATATTTTGCGTTCCTGTCGCTTCTCGCAGGAGCGCCCGTCTTGATTTGACCCGCACTAGTCCCAACCACGAAATCAGCAATGAAACTGTCCTCAGTCTCACCACTACGATGACTTACAACAGTAGACCAACCCTCATCACGAGCCATCTTAATTGCATTCAACGTCTCAGTGACAGTACCAATCTGATTAAGTTTGATTAAAACAGAATTTGCCGCTTGTAAACATATACCTTTTTTGATTCT
>Ga0172365_10000420_pt1 | contig 28050 bp, 17 predicted proteins | sample LakKivSesite48cm_FD_114535 | JGI IMG/M metagenome (GOLD analysis project Ga0172365, IMG submission 114535) | Sediment microbial communities from Lake Kivu, Rwanda - Sediment site 48cm | ecosystem: Environmental > Aquatic > Freshwater > Lake > Sediment | place: Rwanda: Western Province, Lake...
AATAGAAGACAGGCTTAGCGAGATACAAAATAACTTAAAATAAAGAGTGACAGGATTAAGAATGATATGATAAATGAGTGGGATTAATCTTGTCTGCAAAACAAGTAACGAAGTAACGAGGAAGCGAGGTAACGATATTCGATTTAAATCGTCAAATTCCTTCGTTACATCGATACTTCGTTACATTTTTTTACATCTTTTTTTGCGGAATGGAATGACAGATCAAATAAACTCCCAGTAGTTCTCCTGATGAATAACTTTAAATTCACTCTGTGAATAGGTCGATAAAAATTCAGAGGGGATCTTTGTCTTTGTCTTCAAACTAAATTTAAACTCAAAAGCCCTCAACCGTCCTCCTTCCTCTTCCAGGTAATCGATTTCTTTCTGGTCGTAAGTCCGCCAAAAATAAGTATTTACGAATCGTCTACGGTTATGATTTGCTTTCATCCGTTCAACAACACAAAAGTTCTCCCACAGCCCGCCCTTATCATCACGGACATCAAGTGTATTAAAGTTCTGTATCAATGCGTTGCGGACACCGAGATCATAAAAATAGATCTTTTGATTTTTTGCAATCTCTTTACGGAGATTTCTGCTGAAGGAATTGATCCGAAAAATCACAAATACCTTCTCCAACAATTGAACATACCGTTTGATAGTGTGAACATTTTCACTCAATAAAGTAGCCAATTCATGATAGGATATAACATGACCTATTTGTAAAGCAAGAGCTCTTAAAAGATTAATGATCAGGTCCGACCGTCGTAAGCGCTCAAATTGCAAAATATCTTTATATAAGTAGCTGCTTACAATGTTATTAATTTCTTCGATAGCTTCGGGCTCGGTCTTATCGAAAACCTCAGGATACATTCCGAACCGAAGCAGGTTCTCGAGCCTGGCATTAATTTCCGGGTAATCATATTTTTGTCTGATCTCTTCAAGCGAAAACGGAAATAATAAGAAATTCCTTGATCTGCCTGTCAATGGTTCACTTATCATATCACCCATGTCAAAACCGGATGAGCCGGTTGCGATGATCTGGATTTCAGGGAATGTATCATTAATAATTTTCAATACAAGACCTATATTGTTTAAGTGCTGAGCTTCATCTAAAACAACTAAACGGTAATTCCCCAGGAAATTCTTAAGCATCACACTATTAGTGGTTTCCAATGCCGTTTTATTTTGAAGCAATTCACAATTCACGTAACGAGAATTCGGGACATTTTCAATTAATTGCTTTGATAGAAATGTCTTGCCTACTCTTCTTGCTCCCGTAATGACGATGACTTTCCCTTTGAAAAGATTCGCCTCAATAGATTTTTGTATAGTCCTGGTATAATTCATTTTATGACATTAACTTCACAAATTTATAAAAATTTATGAAGTTTACTGCCGGAGTTTCTATCTTTTTATCCATCTTTATTCTGTAAGTTTCATCACTACAAAAGCTTTAATGAATCTCTCTTTTTCCGCTCCACAACTGCATACTCTTTCGTCACCAGAATATCAGCAAGGGGTCGCAGTCCCTGCACCATCCTGTGTTCCTGCTCAAGAACCCTCATGCGGTATTCGTTCTGTGGTTCTTTGCCGCGGATGACCTGTGCTTTTTTTGTTTCGTGATAGGTCAGCTCGATAAAAACTCTCAGGTCGAGGCCGTCAGTTTTGATGGCATACAGACCGTCGATGATCAGCATGTCGGTATCTTTGAAATCGGTGATGAGGGTGTCGACCTGTTCCGTCACGAGGTCGACGCACGGCATGGTGGCTTTCCGCCCCTCTTTGAAGTCGGTGATGTTATGATTGATAGTCTCCCAGTCATACTCGCCATAACCGACGACATTTTCGATGCCGTGTGCCTTTCGCCATTCCGTTCGTTCCAGAGGGAGGATACGGTAATAGTTGTCGATATGTATCGGTTTGGCCATGATGCCTTCCTTGCGCAGGTTACGGGCTATGACATGGGCCAGCTCCGACTTGCCGGAACCCGATTCGCCTGAGATGCCGACCATCATCTTCGGTTTCCTGTCGCGCAATATACGCTCGACAATCTTCTGCCCCGCTATGCGGTGCTTTTCTTCGATCAATAAGACGTCACCTAACATAATAAAAAGTATTTATTGAATTGTTATGATTACTCAAAATACTCCACCTTTTCGCGGTTATGATAAAATTGACATTTTTATTTAACCACAGAGGTCACGGAGGAAGCACTGAGAACGCAGAGTATTGAAATACAATTTTTTATAACAACCTTCACTCCCCTTCTCATTTAGGAGAATGGGTTGGGGGATGAGGTGTTTTCTTTATCTCATTCCATCTCCCCGGAACGATTTTCCGTAACTTTCCTTCAACAATGATATCTATAATGTCCCTGTCTGATCCCGATACTTCGATTTTTACTTCCCTATGTGAGACGATACAGTGATAGGCGTCGCCCCTGAACTTAAACCTGAACTCTATGCTGCGCCAGTGATCAGGCAGGCAGGGATTAATCCTCACGACTTCGGTTCTCAGATTCACTCCGGCATATGATGCTATGGCGAGCCAGACGGTGGCGGTCATGACGCCGGCATGGATTCCTTCGGCCGTAGTGCCACCCTGTATATCACCGTAATCGCTGCCCAGGGCATCGGCATAAAGCGACCAGCTCAGCTTTTTGTCTCCCAGGATATTAGCGAGGTGCGCATGCACCACCCGGCTGAGGGTGGAACCGTGAGACGTTCGCTCAAGATAATAATTCAGGTTGCGCATCAGATAATCACCGGGAAGGTGGTAATTCAAATCCTTCAAAATCTCATCCACTTCCTCCTTGTCGAGGTTGTAAAAGGTCATCAATGTGTCAGCCTGTTTGGCCACTTTAAACTCATCCGGTGATTTGCCTTCGGCCTTCAGGATACGGTCAAGACGTGAGATATTACCGTATTTTTGCCGGTAAGCATCCCATTCCAGTTCCTTGAGGTTAAAATAACCGTCGTACTGGGCGATGATAGCATCTTCAGAAATGACGATGTTAAGATGATGCGCCATATGGCTCCACTTTTTCATTTCCTCCTCGTCCAAACCCATTTTATCGAGGATCCTGCGCAAGGATGTCACGCCGAATTCTTTCCAAAGCTCTTCCGCTTTTTTAAACATCCATACCACCATCAGATTGGTATAGGCATTATCTTTCAATCCGCCTTTCGTGGCATCGCGGTATTTCTCGTGAAACTCATCGGGGCCCATGACCCTGTCGATGCTGTAGCGTCCTGTTTCAGGATTAAACTGACATTTGCTTGCCCAGAAGCGAGAGATGTCGAAGAACAGCTCGAGCCCTGCCTCTTTCATAAACTCTTTATCACCGGTGATATAATAATAATACCAGGTGTTGTATGCTATGGCGAGGGAGACGTGACGCTGCAGTGAGCTGTAATCAGTATCCCACCGGCCCGAGACGGGGTTGAGGTGTATGACCTGTGTCTCTTCCCTGCCGCTGCTGCCGCTTTGCCAAGGGAACATCGCTCCTTCAAAGCCGTTCTCTTTGGCATAAGTACGGGCTGCTTCCAGGCGGCGGTAGCGGTACATCAGGACGGAACGGGCTGCCGCGGGGAGATGCACAAAATAAAAGGGCAGAATGAAAAGCTCATCCCAAAAGATGTGGCCGCGGTAGGCTTCGCCATGCAGGCCTCGCGCCGGAATGCCGGCATCGATCCAGGCGTTGTGCGGCGAGGCCGTCACCAGCGTATGATAGATGTGCAGGCGCAACATCTTTTGAGCGAAACGGTCGCCTTCGAGTTTGATGTCCATGTCCCCCCATAAGTCACTCCAGCGCCGCGCTGAAGCGGATATCAACTGTTCAAAATCAGGGCAGGACTGTAATGCATCCCGCGCATTGGTCAGCGGATCGTTGTGACTATGATCGGTCGATTTATAAAGGGCCGTGATTTTATCCACCGTCAGGGTGGAGCCTGTCGCCATCACCTCTCCCACCACCATTTCGGAGCGTCCCGGCGAATGATGATGGCGGCATCCGGGCATCACCTCATGACCATCCTTCCGCACGGTGATTTTGGCCGCGGCGGCCAGACGTATCCCCGACTGTGTGGTGGTGACCGCCAGGTGTTGCCGGTTGCCGTCACCTCCCGCAGCCTCAGGCTTGAGATGCTGCTGGTTAAGTTCCTTGTAACGGTCCACGCCGCCGTTGATATGATCGCCGTATAATCCGCTCATGACGTCAATCTCAGCGGCATAATTCAGCGGTGTGACCGAATACCTGACGGCAGCCAAATGAGGCATCGCCATGCTGATCATCCGCTGCGACGTAAGCCGCGTTTCCCTTCCCCGTTCATCGCGAACCACCATCTGTCGCGTCAGCAGGCCGTTCCTGAAATCCAGCGACCGGTGGATATTCACGACAACCGTCTTGTTGATATCGAACCATTCCCCGTCATCTATCCTGAAAGTCATGAAATGCCAGTTGATGCCGTTGACAAAGTCCTCATTTTCGATATCCCTGCCGGCCACCTTTGATGTCAACCGGTTATACACGGCGGCCATGTATGTGCCGGGGTAATTCATCTGCCCCGGGAGGGCTTCCTCCATGGCGCCTCTGGTGGCCATATAACCGTTGCCGGTGGTCAGCAGTGTTTCACGGGTACGTTCGGCTGCCGGCACATAATCATCGTAGCTCAGCATCCATCCGTCGTTAACGAGTCCGTTTTCAAACCAGCCGGCTATTCCTTCAAAACCTATGGCGCCGATATCGTTCACCACAATGTCGGCGCCATTGCGTTCCAGCTCTTGTTCATTATGTTCGCGTGCGATGCCCAGCACCAGTCCGAAATTGCCTTTCCTGCCGGCCTGCACGCCCGACACGGCATCTTCCACCACCACGGCACGGTCATAGGTCACGCCCAGGTCATCACAGGCAGCAGTAAAAATATCTGGTTCAGGTTTGCCTTTCAGGTTCCTGACCACCGACACCTCACCGTCCACACGTGTGTCGATCAGATGCTGCAGGCCGGCACGTTCAAGCACCGCCCGGCAGTTTTTTGATGACGACGCCACTCCCACCCTTATACCCCGCACTTTCAGTTGCTCCATCAAAGCCACGGTGGAAGGAAAGACCTCCACTCCTTCGGTGCGAAGCACCTCGTTAAAGACCTCATTTTTCCTGTTGCCCAGGGCACAGACGGTTTCCTTGTCCACGCTGTCCTCAGGATTGCCATAAGGTATACGGATGCCTCGTGAGGCCAGGAAATCCTGCACCCCCTTATACCTCGGCTTGCCGTCGACATAGGGCAGGTAATCCTGTTCATGGCTGAAAGGACGGAAAGGCTCACCGTAACGCACTTCGCGCTCCTTAAGATAAACATCGAACATCTTCTTCCATGCCGCGCTGTGAACAAGAGCGGTTGTGGTGATGACACCGTCGAGATCGAAAATTACCGCATCAAAACCGTAATCCGTCATGTATGTAAGATTGAAAAGGACCGTCCGGATCGTCAGTACAAGGTGTCAGCCTGACTTACCCGAATATTTCTTAAATTCCACCACAATGGTGGCGCCCTTACCGGGTTCGCTGATGCATCTTACTTTACCCTTCATGGCATCGACATATTTCTTGACAATGGAGAGGCCGATGCCGTTGGCGCTTGTTTTCTCAGCCTGATTATCGGTCTGTTTCTGGTACTTGCCATACAGCTTGCGGATATCTTCCTCGCTGATGCCGGGACCCTGGTCGATGATCTCGACACGGACCATATCACCGGCCTCTGATAATTTCACCGTGATGGTCTTGTCGGGCGGAGAAAATTTGATGGCATTCGACAGAAGGTTTTCAAAGATCAGACCCGTGTAGTTCCTGTCCAGGTTGGAATAAAGTTCATGTGTATCCAGCCTGAGGGTGATATTTTTCTGTGCCATGGCCGCGCTATAAAGGGCTGACATTTCCTTCAGCAGCAACTCCAGGTTAATGACCTCCGGTTTGATGCCGATATTTTTTGTCGCTATCTCGTTGATATCGAGAACCTGGCTGATGATCAGGTTGATGCGTTTGAGCGAATTATAGATCACTTCGAGTGACCTCGTCTGGTCCTTTGAGAGGCCTTCGGTCTGTGTGCTGAGAAGGTCGGCCAGGCAGAGGCTGCTGGTGAGGGGGTTGCGCAGGTCATGGGCCAGCACGTTGATGAGGTGGTGTTTCTCTTCATTTAACCGGTTAAGCAGATCGTTTTTCTGTTCCAGTTCTTTGCTCTGTTGCTCTATGCTCAGGTTGCGTGCGGCTATCTCCTCATTCTGTCTCTGTATCTTCAGGTAGCTCTGTGCCAGCTTACGCTCCATCTCGTTCATCTCGCGTATCCTCCTGACGACAACTCTGACGACGCCCTGCATGATGTTGACATTGGCTGCCATGAGGCCCTCAAAATCGGAGCGTTCCAGTTCAAGCAGACAGGTCTCCGCCTCTGCGGTGACCGAGGCAGAGCGGCTTTCGTTGTCGAACAGGGCGTATTCGCCGAATACCCTGCCGCCACCCATACGGGTGATCACAAAATCGCCCGCATGCACACGGACAGAACCATCGGCAATGATAAACATCGAATGACCAGGCTCGCCCATTCTGAAAATGACCTCTTCTTTCTTCACCCGGTGCTCTTTTAAAACTTCGGCAATGTTTTTCAACACCGCCTCAGGCACATCGCTGAAGATGCCGACCTGTTTCAGGAGGGTCATCCGTTCATCCAATGCCTTTGGGTCTATGTTCTTTTGCATGGTCATTTTAAAAATTACACATGATTATTATGCGTTCAGTTTTATCCAAAGATAACCGTAAGGACGAATACGGACGCAACCGTCTTCATCCCTCATTATTTTGTTCCCGAGAAGATCGCTTTTACCTCCGATCAACATCTGACCGGGTGTCTTCACCCACCTTTCCGAGGTCGTGAGGTTGAGAATCACCAATATTTTTTCATTCAGGAATGTCCTGATGAACATGGCGGCACCTTCCATGGGGTTCCTGTCATGACCGGTGGCTTTGAGCCATTCCATTTCACCGCGGCCAAAGCAGGGATGAGCACGTCGTGTGGTGATCTGATGCCTCAGTGCCACATAAACACGGCTATAGTAACTTCGTGTATCTTTCAGGGCCGCTTCCAGGCGGTTCCAGTCAATCTTTCCCCGCACCAGGAAACGGGTGTCATTTTTCCCCGTCTTCCTGATCATCTCATGATAATATTCTTCGTCGTTCAGTTTCCCGAATTCATCACCATAATAGATGACCGGTGTTCCGGGCAGGGTAAGCATGAGTGAATAGATCAGGGCTATCCGGGCCGGATCGCGTCCCATCATCTCGGCGAGGCGTGCCGAGATGCCCTGGCCGAGCCTGAAATCCCACTCCGGCCGCCTGCAATAGGCGTCGTGGATGTATTTCCTGTCCTCTTCCGTCACATACACCAGCTCAAGGCTCAACTCATCATGACAGCGGAGAAAGGTGAACCACTGGCAGCCGGGAGGTATGGCGGGTGTCACCGACCTGCCGAGGGTATGACGCACGGGTGTGATGTCATGCATATGGAGAGCCTTGAACATCTGTGGCATCAGAGGGAAATGATACCCGGCATGACATTCATCGCCTGCACCGAAATATTTGACTACCTCTTTGGGTTTCTGGCACGCCTCGGCCAGAAGCAGGGTGTTGGGGCGGAAAAAGTCCAGCACCGTCCTGAAGAAGCGGACCACCAGGTGTGTCTGCGGCAGGTTCTCGCAGTTGGTGCCCTCTTCCTTCCAGAGGTAAGGGATGGCGTCGGCACGGAAGCCGTCGACACCCCGTTGCAGCCAGTACAGCAAATTACGCGACATCTCCAGGAGCACCTGCGGGTTGTGGTAGTTGAGGTCGGGCTGGAACTCAAAGAAACGGTGAAAGTAAAACTGGTCTCCCTCCTGTTGCCAGTTGCCGGTGCACAGGCCTTCAAAAATGATACGGGCGTCACCATAACGGCTGTCATCGTCGCTCCAGATGTAATAATCGCGGTAGGGATTGTCGCGTGATGAACGGGCCTGTGTAAACCAGGGGTGTTCATCGGAGGTATGGTTTATGGCCACATCGAAGATGACCCTGATGCCGGCACGGTGCGCCTGCCCGAGGAAACGGATAAACACAGCCTCACGCCCGGCATCGGAAGCAGTGGGGGGCAGTCCCGACAAGTCCGCGCGGATGCGGCGGTAGTCCCGGATGTCGAAGCCGGCATCACGCATGGGCGAATCCAGGATGGGCAACAGCCACAGACAGTTTACACCCAGATCTTTCAGATAATCCAGCTTGGCGGTCAGACCACCGAAATCATTATTGAACAGGTCAACATACAGGGAATAAACAACGGCATCCTGATACCATAACGGTTCCAGAGGTTCAAGTTCGACTTTTTTTTTCAGAGCGTCCATCTCTTCGATAAACTCCTTCAGGGGCTGCAGGGAAGCGCTGGGATAGAGTACCGTCCAGTAATCCTTAAGCTTGTCGAAGAGGGATGGATCGGCCATGGTGTTGATAAAATGAGGGGATAAAGGTACGAATAAATATAAGTGATGGGACTCCATCCCGGAATCTTCCGGGATGGAGTCCCTTACGACATCTTGTGAAAAAACGTCCACCGTATCAAAATCTGCCTTATATTTATCCATTCAATGGATCGATATTTTCAGATAAATGCCAGCTAACGGAATCTCATACTATTTTGTTCTGCCGGCTCTTTTCTTCTTCATGACTGAAGCCGCAATTCCACAGCAAATAGGCTACACTTTCGACGGCAGTCAAAAAAAGGTGGAGATGCCTTTCGAGAACCTCAACAACCTCATTGTGATCCCGGTGCAGATCAACCATCTCCTGACATTAAAGTTTATCCTTGACTCAGGTGTCGGCAACACCATCCTGACCGACAAGATCCTGTGCGATTTCCTGCATGTCACCCTTGACCGCAAAGTGAGCATACCGGTGGTGGGAACCAAGCAGAACGTCGACGTCTTCATCAGTCACAACGCCGATCTGAATCTCCCGGACATAGCGGGCAAAGGAATGAACATGCTGGTGCTTGAAGAGGATTACCTGGATCTGAGAAGTTACCTCGGCGAGAATGTCCAGGGTATCCTGGGAAACCAGATCTTCAATTTTTTTGCCGTCCGGATCGATTACACCTCCAAACTCGTCACTTTCATTGATAACCGGCATTTCAGGCCGCCGCGGCGGTACCATGTCATCCCCGTGAGCATTGAAAACAACAAGCCTTTTTTCAACACCACCATCACTATGGACGACGGCCGGCAATACCGCTGCAAGCTGATGATCGACCTGGGGGCAAGTCATTCCATCCTGCTGGGTGCCGGCAAAAAAGAGTTACTCCCGGTCCCGGACAGGTGCCTCCACGTCGTTGTGGGACGTGGTCTGGGTGGTGACATCGACGGATGTATCGGCAGGATAGACGACCTCGGCCTCGGCGGATATACACTGAAAGATATCACGGCCTCCTTTGCCGACGAATACCCTGCCAGCGACACCATCCACGATGAGATCCTTCAGGGCACGCTTGGCGGCGATATCCTCAGCCGTTTCAATATCATCTTTGATTACGCCGGCAAGCGGATATTCCTGAAAAAGAATTACACCTTCCGCCGGCCTTTCGAATACAATCTCAGTGGTCTGCAGGTCATCGCCTCCGGTCCTGACCTGCGACGCTTCGAGGTGGTCTCCTGCATCCAGGGCTCTCCGGCAGCCAAGGCAGGTGTCCGCCCCGGCGACATCCTGCTCGGCGTCAACGGCAGCGACACCAAATACCTTACCCTCAACCAGATCAACCGCACCCTGTTCTCCCATCCCGGCCGTAACCTGTGTCTCAAAATATTGAGAAACGGCGAAATAATTAAAGTGAAATTCAAGCTGGTGAGAATAATATAACTTTATTTTTGCAGTGAATGGAGACGGTTGAGGTCACCGTCTGTTTTTTGTTTATAAGGAACCATGAGATCCCGTGTTCTGTTAAATTCTATTTTCGCCGTTTTTATTGTTTCATTCATAGGATGCTGGAGTAAGACAGCGAAAAATATGCGGTCAGTGCCCTCATGGGCCGGTGAGGTGGTGTGGTATCAGATCTTCCCCGAGCGTTTCCGCAACGGTGATACAACCAACGACCCCACCTTTGCCGACCTGCGTGGTGCCTGGCCCCACGACAGCATCCTGCCGTGGCAGGTGCATCCCTGGACGTCGGACTGGTATGAGTTGCAGCCTTACGAAAAAGCCAACGGCAGGGACATCTGGTACAACATCACCCGCCGCCGCTATGGCGGTGACATACAGGGTATCATCGACAAGCTCGATTACCTGAAATATCTCGGTATCGGAGCTATTTACCTGAACCCTGTGTTCACCGCGCCCTCGTCGCATAAGTATGACCAGTCGTGTTACCATCACATTGACCCCACCTTCGGCCCTGACCGAGACGGCGATAAAAAGCTCATCGCCACGGAGACTCCCGATGATCCTTCCACATGGGTGTGGACCGCTGCCGACAGGCTGATGCTCCGGCTTATCAGGGAGGTGCATCAAAGAGGCATGAAGATCATCTTCGACGGTGTCTTCAACCATATGGGTGTCACGAGCTTTGCCTTTCAGGATATCATTAAGAATCAGCAGCTGTCACGTTTTAAGGACTGGTTTGTCATCACCTCCTGGGACGATCCCGGCAAGGGCACCAAATTCGAATATGAAGGCTGGTGGGGGGTGAAGGACATGCCTGTGCTGAGGGAAACCAGGAAAGGCATGGCGCCCGGTACCAAGGCCTATATCTTTGCTGCGGTGCGGCGCTGGATGGACCCAGAGGGTGACGGCAACTCCGTCGCCGGCATCGACGGCTGGCGTCTCGACGTGGCAGACCAGGTGAACCATCGTTTCTGGAAAGCGTTCAGAAAACTGGTCAGGTCGATCAATCCCGAAGCCTATATCACCGGCGAGGTCATCGAACCGGTGAACATTATCGTACCCTATCTGAAAGGGGACCAATTCGATGCGGTGATGAATTACAATTTCATGTTCATCACCAGCGAGTTTTTCATCAATGGCCCCGCGCGTTGTCCCGTGAGCCTGTTCGACAACCTGCTGCAAAACCTCAGGGAAGCCTGCCGCCCCGGTGTCACCCTCGCCATGCAGAACCTGCTGGGCAGCCATGACACCGACAGGCCCTCCTCACGAATTATGAACACCTGGAGTTGCAGCTTCTCAGATAAAAACAGTTATTTTGACGAATCCAAAGCCACCAATCCTCATTACAATACCGGCCGCCCTGATGCCCGGGCTGAGGCCATCCTGCGCCTAATGAGCCTCTTCCAGATGACCTATCCCGGTGCTCCCATGATCTTTTACGGCGATGAAGCCGGCATGTGGGGCGCCAAAGACCCCTGCTGCCGCAAACCGATGCTGTGGGATGAAATGGTTTACAACAGCGCCCGCTATATGCCTGACGGGAAAGTCAGAAATCCCGCCGAGGCGGTCGCCGTCAACCATCCCCTAATGGACCACTATAAAAAACTGATCGGTATCAGAAACCGGTGGAAGGTCCTGCAAAAAGGTGACTTTCAAACGGTTTTTATGGACGACCGCAAAGAGATATATGTTTTCTCAAGGAATTACGAGGATCAGTCGGCACTGATCGTCATCAATAACAGCGATAAAGTTCAGAATGCCGAATTCAGAATCCATGATGATGCGAAATACCTCGATGTACTGAACGACCATGGCGCTGTGGTGACATCTGACAGGAAACTGGCTCTTAGAGTCCTTCCCAAGTGTGGCATGATCCTTATCAGACAATAAGCTTAAAACATGGAAACAGTCGCCGTCAGAGAGAAAAAAAGAGTGACCCTGCTCTCCCTGTTGGCCGCCATATCCCTGACCTCATTCAAGCTGATCATCGGGATACTGACAGGCAGCCTGGGCATACTGTCCGAAGCGTTGCACTCAGGTCTGGATCTGGTAGCGGCAGCCATTACGTTTTATGCGGTCAGGATTTCCGACAAGCCTGTTGATGCGGATCATCATTATGGCCACGGTAAATTCGAGAATGTCTCGGCCCTGGCGGAGACCCTGCTGCTCTTCATGACCTGTCTCTGGATCATTTATGAAGCTGTCCGCCGCCTGGCGACCGGGAGGGTTGAAATTGAGGTCAATGCCTGGAGTTACATCGTGGTGCTGTTCTCTATTGCTGTGGATTTTTCGCGTTCCAGGGCACTGAACAAAGCAGCCGTTAAACATAACAGCCAGGCTCTGAAAGCCGATGCCCTGCATTTTTCCACCGATATCTGGAGTTCCCTGGTTGTTCTTGCCGGTTTGATATGTGCCCACCTGGGTTTCTTTTTCGCCGATGCGATAGCCGCCCTGGGCGTGGCAGCTATTGTCATCGTCATATCCTTCCGCCTGGGTAAGAAGTCGGTGGACGTTCTCCTCGACAGGGCACCGATGGATATCACCGAAAAGGTAACCCGGATGCTCAGGGAAATGCCTGAAGTTTTATATTTTCACGACCTGAAAGTAAGGGAAGCAGGGGCTCAGGTCTTTATTGAGATATCCATTCATGTAGATTCGAAGCTAAGCCTGGAGGAGGCACACCACATCGTGGACCTTATTGAAGAGAGGATCAGGGTGGCAGTAGAACGTGCCGAGGTGCATGTGCATTTCGAGCCGCAGGACAGATAAAGATTCAATATTCAACACTCAATGTTCAGTTCAGGTACGACTATCCGGATAATGATTGGAAGCTTTTTTTTCATATTAAGCCTTCTGATACCCCATTTTGTTTATGCTCAGGATACGGTTCCTGATCATGTGGAGCCTCCATTCTGGTGGACGGGCATGAACGACTCCTCGCTGCAACTACTGGTTCACGGCCGTGACATCGCCACGACCGATCCTTTCATTGACTACGACGGTGTCACCCTGGTGAAGACCAACCGCATCGACAACCCCAATTATCTCTTCCTGGACCTGATCATCGACAAGTATACCTTACATGGCGCCTTTACCATCGCCTTCCGCCGCGGGGACTCCGTCGTGGCCCGCTACCGCTATCACCTGTATGAACGCCGTCACGGATCATCGCAGCGAAAAGGCTTTGACGCCTCAGATGTCGTATACCTGATCATGCCCGACCGCTTTGCCGACGGCGATACGACCAACGACAACATGCCGGGCATGCTGGAGAAAGCCGACCGCCATGACCCCAACGGACGCCACGGCGGTGACCTGAAAGGTATCACCGACCATCTTGATTATATCACAGACCTTGGCATGACAGCCCTTTGGCTCAACCCTGTTCTGGAAAACAACAACCCCAGCTATTCCTATCATGGTTATGCCATCACCGACTTTTATAAAACCGACCCGCGTCTGGGCACCAATGACGAGTATCTTGACCTCATCGACAGTTGCCACGCCAGAGGTCTCAAAGTGATCATGGACATGGTCTTCAACCACTGCAGCACCTTTCACTGGTTTATCCGTGATCTGCCGTCCTACGACTGGATTCATCAGTTCCCCGAATACACACCATCCAATTTCAGGGCTTCCACTCTCATGGACTCTCATGCCTCCGGTTATGACCGGACCAAAATGCTCACAGGATGGTTCGACAGGCACATGGCCGATCTCAACCAGAAAAACGTCTTTCTGACGGACTATCTCATTCAGAACAGCATCTGGTGGATCGAATATGCCGGGCTCGACGGTATCAGGCTCGACACCCAGCCTTATGTTTACAAGGAGATGATTGCACAGTGGGGGCAACGTATCAGAAAAGAGTATCCCTTCTTCACCATTGTCGGCGAGGCCTGGCTGCAAGATGAGTCCATGACGGCCTATTTCCAGGAAGATGCGCACAACAGCGACGGGTACAATTCCTTCATCCCCGGCGTCACCGACTTCCCACTGTATTATGCTCTGTCACGTGTCTTTAATGAAAATGAGGGCTATTTTACAGGTCTGGCAGGACTTTATGATGTTATCGCCCAGGACTTTGTTTATGCCCATCCGGAACGCAACCTGGTGTTCGCCGACAACCACGACCTGACCCGTTTTTTCACCAGCGTGGGTGACGATTTCAATAAGTTCAGGATGGGCATGGCATACATACTGACCACCCGTGGCATCCCGGTGATCTATTACGGCACCGAGATCCTGATGACGGGCCGCGCCGAGGAGGGCCACGGTCATGTCAGGGCCGATTTTCCAGGCGGTTGGCCCGGCGACACCTTGAACGCCTTCACAGCACCGGGCAGAACAACCCGGCAAAATGAAGCGTTTAACTTCCTTCAAACACTCATCACATGGCGCCATATGAAAACCATGATCCATAACGGCCGGCTCACACATTTCGTCCCTGAAGATGGCATCTATACTTACTTCAGATACAACTCATCCGGAACGGTCATAGTGATCATGAACAATACAACGGAACAGAAAAACGTTACAACAGGGCACTATTCCGAGTGCATGGATGATTATTCAAGAGGGTACGATGTAATGAACGGCATCATGATCGATGACTTGAGCACCATTACGGTCCCATCCAAATCGGTACGGATAATTGAATTAAAAACACAATCTCACTGAAATGAAAACGAAGATCCTCCTTTTCTCAGCGATCCTCATCCTTTCGGGATGCGTACGCCGGGCTCCGGAACTGCACATCCACAGCGGACTTCAGATTGTTGGCCTGGCCACACCCATCCTGTTACAATCCGATACCACCCTGATCCATCCGGAAGATTATTTTATGGACCTGTCATTGATCGACTCCATTCTCATTAATGGGAAGAATGTTCATTACACGGCAGGCGATGATGTCATCATGTATGTTGCCGATGGTCGTGAGCCTGTTTTAAGTGTGATGGAGGTCTGGGAAAAGGGATATCCTTATTCCATTCTTGTCAGGAAATCACGGCGGATCATGCACACCTTCACCTTCGATCCCAAAGGTGTGGACTATGGCCATGTCAGTCTGGCCGGCAGCATCAACGGATGGAATCCCGCGGCGACACCTCTGGAGAACAGCAACGGGCTGTGGCAGACGACCCTGGCACTCAATCCGGGCACATACTTCTACCAGGTGGTCACCGACGGTCATTGGCGCCTCGACCCCGCCAACCCTGACTCGGCCGATAACAACATGGGCGGTTATAACTCTGTCCTGAAAATAGGCGATGTCCAGGGCAAGAACAGGCCATTCCTGTATTCGGTCGCCTGCAACGACCACCACATCACAACCGGGTGCCACAACCCCGTGACAAAATACTTTGTCTTCTTCCAGAATTACCGTCTCGGAGAAGGTTATATCCGGCGGCATCACAACAGGCTGGATATCCTCATCCCTGTGGAGGCTGCCGCGTTCGACCGTTCCTATATCAGGATATGGTCCTACAACGACGCCGGTGAAAGCAATGATATTTTGATACCCCTTGAGCAGGGACGGGTCATTAAGGACCCGTCCCTGCTAACACGTGGTGACAAAGAATCCATGATCATATACAACATCATGGTCGACAGGTTTTATGACGGCGATACCTCCAACGACCACCCTGTCCCCGATCCTGAAATACTTCCCAGGGTCAATTACCAGGGCGGCGATATCAAGGGTATCACCGCCAAGATCGACGAAGGTTTTTTCAGCGATCTGGGCGTCAACACCATATGGATGTCGCCGGTAGTGCAGAATGCCAGGGGTGCGTGGGGATTGTATCCGGATCCCAGGACCAAATTTTCAGGGTATCATGGTTACTGGCCCACTTCGTTCACTCAGGTCGATGACCACTTCGGTACCTCTGCCGATTTCAAGGAGATGGTCGGCGAGGCCCACCATAATGACCTGAACATCCTGCTTGATTTTGTAGCGCACCATGTTCACAAGGATCATCCTTTTTACAAGACCCATCCCAACTGGGTGACCAACCTGTACCTCCCCGACGGCCGTCTAAATACTGAACGATGGGATGAATACAGGCTGACCACCTGGTTTGATGTCTTCCTGCCCACGCTCGACCTGTCGCGTCCCGAAGTGTATAACATGCTGTCAGATTCGGCCGTTTACTGGCTCAAAACATACCAGCTGGACGGCTTCCGCCATGACGCCACCAAGCACATCCCTGAGATATTCTGGAGGACACTGACCCGTAAGATCAAGAAAGAAATCATCATTCCGGAGCACCGTCCCGTATTCCAGATCGGCGAGACCTATGGCAACGGCGATCTGATCAGCAGCTACGTCAACTCGGGTGAACTTGACGGCCAGTTCGACTTCAATGTCTACGATGCCGCCATAGGAGTCCTGGTCCGCGATCATGAACCCTTCGGCAACCTGATCAATACATTGCAGGAAAGCTTCATGTATTATGGCCATCATAACCTGATGGGGTATATTACCGACAACCAGGACAGGGCACGCTTCATCTCCTATGCCAGCGGTGCGATGACCTTCGCCGAAGACAGCAAGAAAGCCGGATGGACACGCGATATCGAAGTGAAAGATCCCGTCGGGTATAAGAAAATGGCGGAGCTCATAGCGTTCAACATGACCATTCCCGGGATACCCGTCATCTTCTATGGCGACGAGATCGGCATGCCCGGCGCCAACGACCCCGACAACCGGCGCATGATGAAATTCACCGGACTGAACGACAACGAAAAAGAACTCAGAGACATCACCAAAAAACTCATCGCGCTCAGGGCACATAATATGCCGTTCCTCTTTGGTGACTTCCGTGTGCTCGAAATGTCACAGACAACATTGGCCTACATGAGATCTTATTTCGACAAAACCGGCATAGCCGTTTTCAATAAAGGACCGGAAACCAGGACCGTCACTTTTGAGATACCCTCTCCATTCAAAGGTCAGTCCTTCAAAGCACTCCTTGGAACACCCTTTGAGACAAAAAACCATATGATCACGATAACTCTTCCGGGGCATTCCTTTGAAGTATTATCGAACTGAGCGGATATTCAGGATTCTGATCAGCTTATCGTCAGGTTTCCTCAAATCATTTCTTATATTACAGGCAAATCTAATAAAGAATTAATGAATAAACTGGGTATCAATCAAATCAAAAAACACTTATGAAAAACAACATGGATCTCATAAACAAACCCCTGTGGCGATACCACATGTACACCGTAATCTTCTTAGTCATCTTCCTTTTTATATCTTGCAACGGGAACAAAAACCCAGAAAAGCTTACACCGCAGATACCGGCATTTGCATCCCATGTCATACACCCGGAATGGTCAAAGAATGCTTCCATCTACGAAGTCAACATCCGCCAATATACCCCTGAAGGGACCCTGAAAGCCTTTGAAGCGCATCTGCCGCGGCTTCAGGAGCTTGGTATGGACATTCTGTGGCTGATGCCGGTCTTCCCTATCGGCGAAAAAAACCGTAAAGGGACATTGGGAAGCTACTATGCAGTTAAGGATTACCTTGCCGTCAATCCCGAGTTTGGGACTATCGATGATCTCAAAGCGTTGACACAAGAAGCACACAAAAGAGGCATGCACGTCATCCTCGACTGGGTCGCCGATCACACTTCCTGGGACAACAACCTTACCGTCGACCATCCCGACTTTTATAAAAAAGACTCAACAGGCCACTTTGTTTCGCCCTTTGACTGGTCTGATGTCATCCAGCTTGATTATGACAACAAAGCCCTGTGGCAATACATGATCAGTGCCATGACATTCTGGCTCGACAGCGCGGATGTCGACGGTTTTCGTTGTGATGTGGCGGCCATGGTCCCGGCAGTTTTCTGGGACACGGCCCGTGCCCGTCTCGACCGTGTCAGGCCTGTTTTCATGCTGGCCGAAGCCGAAGAGCCACGGCTCCTCGTCGATGCGTTCGACATGGATTACGGATGGATACTCTACCACCTGATGAACGACATCGCACAGGGTAAAAAAGATGCGTCGGGTCTGACAAGCTATTTTCAACACAGCGACACACTGATCCCGGATGGCGCTTATAAGATGTACTTTACCTCCAATCACGACGAGAACTCCTGGAACGGAACCGAGTTTGAACGGCTGGGCGATGCGGTGAAGACCTTCGCCGTATTTTCAGCCCTGGTACCCGGCATGCCGCTCATCTATTCAGGACAGGAAATAGGGTTGAACCGCCGCCAGCGTTTTTTCGATAAGGACACCATCGTCTGGAACGGCAACCCTGCATTTCATGACCTGTATAAAACCCTGATCAATTTAAAAAAAGATAACAAGGCCTTATGGAACGGTGGCTTCGGAGGGAATATGGTTCAGCTGACCGACACGGCTGAAAAAGCTGTCTTCGCCTTTGCCAGGGAAAAAGATGATGACCGGGTCGTGGCGGTCTTTAACCTGACACCTGAGCCACAGACGGTGACCATTGATATGAACGCGTTCCGGGGGAAATATCTGAATGCTTTCTCAAAGGAGAAAGAAAGACTGAGAAAATCGGAGATTCTTACATTAAGTCCCTGGGAATATAGAGTTTATTGTAGATGAAAAATTTCATTTATAGATAAACCGCAATGGGCGCAATGGATACGCAAGGGACGCAATGGTTGACAATCAATTTTCTCTCTTTGCGTACTTAGCGGTTACTTTACGCCCATTGAGGTTAAAAGAATAACGTAACTTGTACTTTTCACTGCCAACTGCCAACTGCTGATTAATTCTGTTCCAGCTTAGGATTCACATCCAGTTCGCGCTGTGGTATCTTGTATAACAGTTTCGGATCATTCCAAAGTAGATTTTCGTTGGAAATATTTTTCTCAAGTCGCTTCATATTAAAGAAACTATCTCCCTCGAAAAATAGCTCTTTGGTTCGTTCATAATAAATATCCTGCAAAAGCTTTGACTGTAAAGTATAGGTCAAATCGGGTAATCCTGAACGGGCCCGAATCACATTGACGTCCGCGAGTGCTCCTACGGTATCACCCATATTTGCCCTGCATTCTGAGCGTGTTAGATATAACTCTGCAAGCCTGATTAAAGGTACATCCATATACCGGTTGTCAAACTTTGTTGTATATAGTTTTCCTCCACTCTCAATAAATAGCTTGGTATACCTCTGGTCTGCCAAACCGCCTGTAAACAGAAATATTTTTATGAGACTATTGGCAGGGATAAATCTTGGTTTGCTGGCAATACGGTAATAACCGTTCAATGTCCCACAACTTGGATCGAGGGTTGTGCTTATCAGAGCAAAAATTGTTTCGCTTGAAACGGTCTGGTCAAGATAATTGTCTTTGACACTATCGACTAACGTAAACTGTCCGCTTTCAATAATATCTGTAGCTGCAATTGCCGCCTTATTATAGTCCTTGTGATAAAAGTATACCCTTGAAAGCAGTGCTTCCGCAGCATAGCTTGTGGCATGGTTGTTATTATTCTTGACCAGCGGCAAAATCGTTTTGGCTCTTTCTAGGTCACCAATAATCTGTGTATAAACATCCTCGATAGTAGCCCGTGGAGGTTGCTCGGTGATGTCTTGCGGAACAATGACAAGAGGTACGCCAAAGCCACTGGTAGGATTGCCGAAATAACGGACCATATCGAAATATAACATGGAGCGGATAAAAAGACATTCCCCTTCGATGGTGTTACGTTCAACGCTGATACTGTCGCCGTAAACCAACGGTATAGCCTGGAGTATTCTGTTCACGATATAGATGGCATTATAACCATCGGACCACAAAACAGCTGTGATCAGATTATCAGGTGATAACTGTTTGTTAATCATTTGTATCTCCTCATAAACAAGTGCATAATCACCCGATTTCACTACGTTATCGGCAAGCATGTCGCCGCCGACCCAGATACGGCCGCCGTAAAGATAACCTGATTGTAGCTTGTCGTAAGCGCCTATCAAAGCCGTTTGTAACCCCTGAACAGTGTTAAGGGCTGCTTCATCATATATCTGAAGGGCGGGATATACGTCAAGTACTTTCTGACAGGCTGTCAGCAATATTCCTAAAACCACTATGGTAGTTAAAATGGACTTTATTCTTTTCATGATCTTCAGATTTTAAATGTTAGAAACCCAAGTCAATACCAAATGTAATTGTCTTTGCCTGGGGTGGGCTAAGGTAAGTGACTCCCTGGGTGACATTGGCCGAATTATCCCTGTTGACTTCAGGATCCCATCCCAGATAATTGGTGAAAGTGAAGATATTCGTCCCCATGATATAGAGTCTCAGCTTGTCAAGCTTTAATTTGGAGGTGATACTGGCCGGGAAATTATATCCTATGGTCAGAGTCTTCAACCTTAGGTATGATCCATCATCAAGATACCTGGTGGTGTTGTATGTTGATAGTGGGCTGTTCCAGAGAAGGATAGGCTGATCGGTCACATCACCGGGTTTTTGCCAGCGTTCGGAGATAATGGACATCTGGTTCCAATTACTGCCCAAATTGCCGCCTTCAAAGAATTTACCGTCATCACGGTAAATATCATTGCCTAAGGAGAAGGTAAACATAATGGATAGAACGAATCCCTTATAGCTGAAGGTATTGTTTATCCCTCCGTAGATGGTGGGATAAGGATTACCGAAGATATTCCTGTCTTTATCAAAGTCCCAAACCGGCGTGACCTCACCGTACTGATTGACGAAAAGAGGATCGCCACCCTGGGCAAAGACCTGGAATTGTTCGGGACCATATTGAAAGGTGGTGATGTCGGCCGTGTTGAACTTTGAAGGATCTTCATTTCCGGTATAATAGGCATTGGTGATGGTATAATAACCGTCATCAGGAGCCACGCCATAATATTCAACCAGCTCCCATGCGCCGATGGGGTGGCCCGCAACAGCTATATTGTTGCCATAGGTTCCATTTGCATCCGGTCCGGAGATCCTCTGATCATTGATATCGATGATCTTATTGGCATTGGTACTTATATTAATATCGGTAATCCATTTGAATTCCCTCACCATGTTGTTACTGGTGATGAAGAATTCAAATCCTTGGTTCTGCATCTTGCCGAGGTTCCACATGACACTGCTGAAGCCGCTGGTCTGAGGAATATTTTTCCTTAGAAGCATATCATAGCTATATTTGTAATAATAATCCAACCCTCCAGATATCCTGCCCTCGAGCAGACCATAGTCAATACCCACATCGAACTGTGATGATTCTTCCCAATGCAGATAAGGATTGCCGATGTTATCGGGTCCGATACCTCCCTCACCGTTATATTGTCTGGTACCCCAGAGTCCTATATAGGAAAAATTACCAATCTCGGCATTGCCTGTTAAACCATAGCTGGCTCTCAGCTTGAGGTAAGTGAGGACAGGTACTTTCCAGAATTTCTCCTGTGAGATGATCCATCCCACAGATCCTGCTGGGAAGATGCCATAACGCTTGTCCGCACCAAAACGTGATGAACCGTCACGGCGCATGCTCACCGTAAGCTGATATTTTTCCTTATATGTATAATTGACCCTGCCGAAATAGGAGAGAAATCCATAACCGGTCTGATCACCGTAACCATCCCTCAGGGTACCGCTGTTGGGATTTTTTAGCGTGGGGCTGGGGAACTTCTCACCCCAGGCACCGACGGTGTACTGATCATCACTTTCGGATGACATACCCACCATAATACCCAGGTCATGCACCTCATTGAAAATTCTCTTATAATTTAACAAATTGGTGATGTCATATTTGTCGACCTCCACACGGCGGTCTTCACCATGGGCATCCTCACGTGTCAAAGTGCTTTCATACATGGTCTCACGCTGGAAGAAGTCATTCAGGCCGAATTCGGAACGGAATGACAGATTCTTAGTGAATTTAATTTCCGCGTAAACCCCGCCAAGCAAATAGGTCTGGTATGCCTTATATTCCTGGCTATACAAATAGGCTACCACATTGGTACCACCCCGTGGGTCATAAAAGCCTTCAGAGTTATAGGGAAGTGTGTCATAGGGACCTCCGAGGGTATCATAAATAGGCACAATGGGTAACGAACGGCTTTGTGCCGTGCCCAGACCACCGGCCCATCCTGTAGGTACCTGGACATAGGTACCATATGTGATGCCTATATTCATACCCACTGACAACCAGTCAAATGCATTATTATCCACTTTTACCTTGGCACTGATGCGTTCAAAATCATTGTTCACCAGAATACCGTTGGTTTTATCATAGCCCCCGCCAATGAAAAAGCGTGTTTTTTCAGTTCCTCCTGTAGCGTTAAGATAGGCCGATTGTACTTTGCCTGTCCGGATGGTCTGGTCAATCCAGTTGGTATTTGTTTTTTCGGCTATTTCCTCAGGAACTGCCAGAGCGCTCCAGTAATTAGCGTAATTATTCGAGGTATCGAATTGTGTTATCTGGGCTGTATTGCCACTTTTTACAGCACGGATGTATGAGTTGGTCCAGGCTTCCTTAGTGTATTTGAGGTAGTCGGGCCCATTGAGTACATCCAGCTTGTGAGTGACCGTCTGAAGGCCATAATAATAACCTGCATTAAATTTTGTTTTTCCGGCTTGGCCTTGCTTTGTAGTAATCAGCACGACCCCGTTTGTTGATCGTGAACCATAGATAGCAGCGGCGGAGGCATCTTTTAAGATTACGATAGATTCAATGTCATTGGGATTGATCAGCGACAGGACATTCGACTTGTCAGGATATCCCGAAGTGGACGTATAACTGCCGGTAATGACAGGTACGCCGTCAATGACATACAATGGCTGGCTGCTGGAGTAAATGGACGAGGTACCTCTCACGCGTACGGTGACCGATGCCGACGCCATTCCGTTGTCCTGGGTGATCTGCACTCCGGGAGCACGTCCCTGCAAAGCCGTTTCAAAGGTCGGGACAGAAATATCCGTTATCTCCTGCACCTTGACCGAGGATATCGAGCTGGTGATATCCATCTTGCGCTGTGTGCCGTAACCCACCACGACCAGCTCGTCAAGCATCATCTGATCGGTCACAATGGCAAAATCATGTGTGACCGTCTGACCGGCTACTACAGTTACCTCAGCGGAGGATTTCTTATAACCGATAAAACTGACTGTTAACGTCACCGGCCCCGGCTTCAGATTTTCAAGCTTGTAGCGCCCGTCCAGATCGGTTGAAACCCCGAGGGTTGTCCCTTCGACGTAAATGTTGGCGCCGGGGAGGGTTTCTTTGGTCATTTTATCGGTTACCACACCCTGAATGCTGCCGGTCTGGCCCATAGCTGCAACCGTTCCAAGAAGGAAAAGGCAAACCGGCATGAACATTTTTCTGAGTAGTTTTACAATCATAAATTTTTGAATTAAGTTAATATTCCAATTAATATAAAATCTTTTGCTGATGCTGATGTTTGAAAGTTAAGATTAAGAAAAAAAGATGGGTAAAGTTAAGATAATATTGCAAAAAAAAAATCCTGATTTGGTAAAAAAATTATTATTTCCTTATCTTTGTGTCTATAAAAAAAGATATTAACCTAAAAACCAAAATCCATGAAAAAATTTACTTTTAAATTATTTAAGGTCAGTTGTATCATTCTGGCTCTTATCGGAACATCCTTCATTACTAATGCCCAGCCTTCGGGAATAGTAGTTTCACCGGAAAGTGAACCTAATCAGGGATTCGCTACCATCACACTTACCATAACCCCATCCCTGATGTGTCATCAGGATAATGAACAGACCTTGGAAGGAGCTGCAGCAGTTTACATGCACTCTTCTGCTGTTCTCTTTGGAGAAACCGGACCCTTACCCTATAATTGGCAACATACAATAGCCTTTAATAGTACCGGTGCTAATGGTCAGGCTCCAATTTTTACTAAGGTTAGCGATAACGAGTTTACCTTTACCTTTAATCCTTCCGAATTTTATGGAATCGAAGCAGGAAATACCATTGTCGGTATATATGCTGTGTTTAATGACGGGGCATGGGATTCCAGGGGTGGACGTGAATTTAACCCCGACGGATCGGGAACATGTGTTGACTTTTTTATACCCTTAAACTACCCGAATCCGGTACCTTCATTTAATTTCAAATGCAATATGAACAAAATGATTGATGATGGTAATTTCTTACCCGCTGAAGATTTACTTTATGTAGTAATTGATGAGTTAGGGACATTTGAAATGCTTGATTATAACGTTGATGGTATTTACAACGTCCTTGTCACTGACAATGTCGTTCAGGGAACTGTTTATCATTTCAAATTCCGAATAAACACGGATCAATTGGAAACAGTAAACAGAGAGATCACCGCAATAGGAGGACTTTTGAACTTTGAAGCATGGTGGAATGACGTGATTGGAAAAATATTCAGTGATGTAACATTTAAGGTGGATATGACCTATCAAATGGATCTTGGTAAATTCAATCCCTCCGGTGGGGATTTTGTAGATGTGGCCGGTTCTTTTAATAATTGGGCTCCACCAGCGGGTGAATATCACCTAGCACCAGATGCCGGTAATGCCAATATTTATGATATAACGATTCCACAACTAGAAGCAGGTGTCACCTATGAATTTAAATTTCGTATTAATGGCAGTTGGAATGATGATACTTGTGAATTCCCGCATATGGGACCAAATAGAAAATATACTCCATTAACATGGGCGACAACAGTTTCACAACTGGTTTATAACAATTATAAACCGGGTTGGGTTCCGGTTAATTTGTGTTGCATAATGGATTATTATCTTCAAAATGGTGATTTTGATCCGGTCAACAATGCAAAATTTGACCGTTTGGATGTTGCAGGGACATTTAATAATTGGGGTGGAGAAGATATCCTGTATCAAGGAGATGATACTTATTTCCATACCTCCGTTCTGGCTGAAATCGGTTCAACGATTGAATACAAATTCAGATATCACAGCGCCTGGGATGGCACAAATGAGTTGGATGGTTCATATAAAGGAAGAATGTATACTGTCCTCGATACAGCCGGCGGAGTTGTTAATGATGTACCTTGTTCCCACTACAATCCTTCAAGGGTCGATAATCTGATGTTGACAGGGAAACCGGTTATAGATTCAACACTAACAGCTTCATATGAATTTGCCGATCTTTTTGGAAATACTGAAGAAGGAAGTCAATATCAGTGGTACAGATCAACGGATGAACAGGGAACCGACTTTACGCCAATTGCAGACCAAACAGGATTGACCTATACCATCACCGAAGACGACTATAAAAAGATGCTAAAGTTTTATGTATTACCCTGCAATAACATCCCTGAATGTGGGGCTCCTGATTGGGTGATTACAGAAGTCATCTTTCATGAAGGCATCGGAGATACGCAGAAAGGTATGATAACCATGTATCCGAATCCTGCCGGTAACACTCTTACTTTTGAAAATATTAAAAATGTCAGCCGGATTACCGTGTTCAACCTCACCGGTCAGAAGATGCTCGACTTCAACAATCTGAATACCGGCAAGCTGATAGTCAACACGTCGTTATTGACACAGGGTGTCTATTTCGTCACTTTCTATAATGATAACAGTCTGATGAGGACGGATAAGTTCATGAAGGACTGATACCTGACTTCAACTATTAATAAGGGACTCCATCCCATTAAAACATTAAGCAGGGGATGGAGTCCCTGACGGACTGTCATCAGTCGCCAGTTGGCAGCGGAGCGCCACCAATGGTGATGCGACGTCCCGCTGAAGGTGGGATTGGTTATCACCTCATCCTCAAACTCCTTCTCCTCAAGGAGAAGGAGTAATTTAAAAAATTCATGATAGATCATGATGTTCAAGACGAGGCCGTATTGAAATTCTTTTGACTACGGAGGTGTTGAAGGATAAAGGAGACAACTGATAAATAAAGAATTTAGTTTTACTACCCTGTTGATATTATAAATGAGTACCAAAAGACGAAATGCCTTCCGGTACTCACTGTAAAAGGCTCAAGAAAACGGTTAAAGAGAAGTAACGAAGTTGGACGAGATAAGTTGAAAAGACTGATTGAAGATCAACCCAATCCCGAAGGGATGTCAGGATTATAGAAATGGGGGTGGCAAACGAATCGTTAGCCCCAAAGGGGTGACATGATTTTAATCTTTGAAAATTTTCCTCTATCCTTTAAAAATCCGGATTAGGATTCCGGCAGGATTATCTCCGAAAAACGTATGTATCATAATGTCACCCCTTCAGGGTTCAACCCTTAAAAAAGCCGAATAACACAATCCAAATCCTGTCAAGAACCGGCAATTGAGATCCAATGACAGGGTAAGCGCCTCAGCGTTCTACAATATAACTCTTATAAAAAGTTACCTATTTTTAAGCTTTCAGATCATTACTAAAGTGCAGGCTGTGATTCTATCAGTCATTTCTTTTATCATTCCAGGGAATAAATAACCATAACAAGACGATAATCTTGCATGCACAGTTCAAAGGTGCTTTTGGTAATATATTCCAATCTTCGTCGATAATAATACCGCCAACAATAAGGATAAAATGAGATCATATTTACAGAGATCGAATTTGTGGTGCCAAAAGAAATTTTGAAGCTCTTATTATGCTGTCTATGAATGTTATACAAAATGAAACTGTTAAAGATTAGTTTAACCGTAACTTTTCATGAATTAGGCAATCTATTCGGTAAATTATTAAACATCAATTCATTATGAAAAATAAATTTTGCCTAAATGGGCAATATTTGATAATCTTGTTATGATTACTAAATAGCTGAATATGAATTGTTTAACACTTATAGAAAATAATACTGTGCCCAAATCATGAAAAGTTACAGGTTTAAGATTCTTCTACAACTATAAACAGGAGTATAAATACCTGATAACATTATTAGTAAGATAATTGTAATAATTGATTTATCATTTTTATACCAAAAAACAATGCAATATATCCATAATATTAATGATCCGGATGCAGATATATAAAAAATCAGATTCCCAATTAAACTTTCAAATAATAAATTAATCGATTTGTCAAATAAATTTGGCTGCCAGATAGCACAAAACACAGGGATCAATAAATATATAATAGTAAAAAAATTTAAAATTACCAAAATAAGAATAAGTTTTTTCATATCATTTTTTATTTTTCAGGAATAATTGTGATTTCAATACCAATATTTAATCCTAATCCAAATAGTAGTGGATTTGCATGGGCTCCGATACTGCCACTCATTTTAAATCTTGTTGGATCTAATTCCCATTTTCCGGTTTTTATATTCTTCACGTAAGTGCCTTCAACAAAAGCTTTCCTTTCTCTTTTTAATTTTTCTGCAAAAACTTCATGATAACCTGACTCAACTTCTTTATTCCAATTCCATCCAACAAAATATAAATTAATATCTATATCATAATATATATCTTGTGTACCATTTTCATATCCACATTTCCAACCATTAATTTTATCATATTCAATAAAATATCTTCCAAATCCTTTCAAATTTGGATGGTAAGCCACATTAATTCCGACAGGCATGATTAAAAACGCACTAACTCCCAATTGAGGTCCAACACTTGCTTCCATTTCAAAATAAATTCTTGTTTTATATACATATCCATCTGGAATATCATTTATATCCAAATTCGATGAGGTGACAGGTTTAGTTTCTTGGCTATCTTTCTTATTCTTATCATCTTTATTTTCATTATTCTTCCGCGTGCTTTGTTGTGTTAACAGTGGATTAGTATTGATAGAGCCCCTTTCATTTGAAGGAACATACATGCCTGTAAAATCATCAAACCTCTTTCTATTCCACATATCCATTCCCCATTCATCTTGTCCGGTCATTCCGTTAGGATCAATAAATCTAATGGGATTATTATAGGCATAGGTGTAAGGAGACCATCTTCTTGATTTTTCTGCCAATGGATCTACCACGTGCCACCTTCCCAGTTGCGGGTCATAGAACCGGGCGCCGTAATCATATAAATTACCGACCTGATTTCAGGGATACACTCAAGCTTCAACAAGCTCCAAAACAGGTCATTCAAAGAACGTTTACTGCCTCTAAAATTAGCCATTTTTTCTTTTCAACTGAACGCTGTTTTCAAATGAAAAAGAAAAAAGTATCCTGACCAT
>Ga0172365_10000423_pt1 | contig 27912 bp, 27 predicted proteins | sample LakKivSesite48cm_FD_114535 | JGI IMG/M metagenome (GOLD analysis project Ga0172365, IMG submission 114535) | Sediment microbial communities from Lake Kivu, Rwanda - Sediment site 48cm | ecosystem: Environmental > Aquatic > Freshwater > Lake > Sediment | place: Rwanda: Western Province, Lake...
AAGGAGGATCTTCCAGTTATATATAGCCAGTACGATCCCGAAAATGACCAGGTTGAATAAAGAGAAGAGGATGTTCAGTGAAGAAGTGGTGAGAAAATTTTCAATCCTTCTGTGGTCACTTATGCGTTGCAGAATATCCCCTATCAGCTTGATATCAAAAAATCCCATTGGCAGCTTCATCAGTTTGATCAGAAAATCGGAGATCAGTGAGATGTTTATGCGGGTGCTCAGGTGAAGCAAAATCCAGCCCCTTATAAAATCGACTGACATCCTGCTGACAAACAATACCAGCTGGGAGATAAGCACAAGGTAGATGAATCCGATATCCTGGTTACTGATTCCGATATCAACAATTGACTGGGTAAGAAACGGGAACAGCAGTTGAAGGATGCTGCCCAGGAGCATACCTATGACCAGCTGGCCGATAAACCTCCTGTGAGGCTTAAGGTAAGAGAAAAGAAAGCGAAAGTCGCTCTTCCTGATCTTCTCCCCCTCCCTGGCATAAAAATCGGGAGTCGGTTCTATCAGTAATGCCAGTCCGCGTTTTTCTCCTTCCTGAATAGTGCTGATCCACCCGTCCAGGAATTCCTTCTTTGTATAGCTTACCAGTCCATAGGCAGGATCTGCAACATATACTTTATCACCCCTGATCCTGTAAACAACAATAAAATGGTTCTGTTTCCAGTGAGCTATCAGCGGGAGCGGCGCCTGAGAGAACAACCGGTCGGATGAAAGGGAAACACCCAGGGTTCTCAAACCTATTGATTCTGCAGCATCACTTATTCCAAGCATGGAAACCCCTTCCCTTGAGAGGTATGATTTATCCCTCAGTGTCTGCAGGTTGTAGCTGCGTCCATAATGGCGTGCGATCATCCTCAGGCAGGAAGGTCCGCAATCCATGGCATCATGCTGTTTATAAAACGGGAACGGAGGCATGGTAGTGTTCGGTCTAACAGGTTATGAATCAGAAAAACCCGGTAATTTCCTGATCTTCTTGATTATTTTCCCGGCTTTTTCTGAATAGGCAGAATACATTCCTGCTGCCTTAAACTGTTCAACTGCGGCACCGGCATCATTGACAGCCAGGTAGCTCAATCCAAGGTACCAATGTGCCGGGCCGGCCAGGTCCCTGTTTGCCTTATCAAGGGATCTTTGCAGGTAACTTATGGCTTCCGTGAATTGTTTTAATCCCATCCCCGACAATCCGCTGTAAAACAAGGCATAAGCACCGTACTCATTCGAATTGATGAAAGGTTCGAAAAGATCCAGGGCTTCCTTGTACTGACCAGCTTCATATACCGTGACAGCATGTAAAAAGTCGTTATCAGAACGGGTCTGGTCAAACAGGTTCGCAGAACCTGCATAAGCCAAAAAATATTCCCTGTAAAGAGCTGGACAGGATAAAGGTTTTCCGTACCGGTTGAGCAGTAAAGATATTGCCACAGCCAGGATGACAAGTGCAGCAGCATAATACCAGAACTTCCTTCCTAAAAATATTCGCGTTTCCGGCAGGTTCTGTTCATAATGGTCTTTCTCAGCCTGCTCAAGCTGTTCCCTGAACTGCCTTATCTCTTCAGCAAGCTGAGGATCATGTGCCTGCCTGAAGGAAGCCACATCTTTTCCGGCTGATTCCTCCACCTCAGAGGTCAGGTCATAAGGATCGCCCGCAAACAACCTGTAACCGGCTTGTTGTATTTTTACTGCATGAGCGACAAGAGAGGCAAGCCTGGGATCAGACGACAACTCCTTCCTGAAGGATTCAAGCTCCTCCTTACCCATCCTGCCTTCAATATATCTTTCTATCTGTTTAGTATATTCCATCATTCATTCTTTTAAATGCGGGATCTGTCCGTATCTTTGTGATAAGACTCTTCTTGCATTTATATTTCCGGTCAGCCGTATAGTGCTCACTACTATATCCCATAATCCTCATAATATCATGCAAAGGTGTTTTCATGAAGTGCAATTCCAGCAATTTCCTGCAGTCTTCAGACAGCCTGTTAAAATGATGCCAGAAAAGTTCAGTAAACTGTTCCGAATAATATCCGTCTGACCCTGATTCACTGATACCGGCCGGTTCAGGAAGATCCTCGACAAGATATTCCTTTTCTTTCCTGATAGTATGAAACCAGAGATTCTTGCAAACAGCATACAGATAGGTTGAGAATGTACAGCTCAGCATCAATTCACCTTTCATCAGCCGGGTGTATATTACCAGCATAGCCTCCTGGAAAATATCCTTTGCTCTTTCAACATCCCCGCCCTTATTGATGACCATCCTTTCAATCATCCCGGAATATTCCCTGTAAACAAACCTGATAACCATCTGGTCTTTATGCAAAATACCACTAATTATCTGATCATCAGTGTATCTGGTCATCTTGGCATGAAATTTCTGTTATACGGCTGCAGCCTTTATCACCCTTAAACTTTTATGGTTTTAATCAAAATCCTTATACTTAAGCCTGACATCCAGCCGTCCCCTGGTAATCACCCAGCAATCATAACCACAGACATCAGAAGAAACATGTTTTGACAGTATCTTATCTCCATCTATCGCAATGATCCTTTTATCCCTGATAATGTATTCGGCTTTGACGGAATAATACCTGTCCACCGGCACAAACAGGTTATACGGTGTACTTCTGACCGTATCGATCATAACGATTGAATCTTCTTCCATGCGGCCGCTATAGATCACCAGCGGAACAGACGAAATATCCTTATCTATTGTCAGATCAATAATCAGCCATGCACTATCGGGTTCCCTGTCATCACATTCATCACAATCGACCGTACTCCCCAGGTACTCATCACATCCTGAATGTGTCATTAGCAGGAGAAACATACAGCAAACAGCTGATTTCAGGAATTTTTTCATCGGATCAGCATTGCAGGTTGACCAATCAGAACCAGGGTATCTCTTTTTTATAATACTTATTTTTCGACAAATTAATAAAAAACTCTATGCCGAGGTTGAACCAGTGGGGGGAAATCCTCTGGATCTTATAATTGAGGTATTCATAGGAGAAGCTGATCTCCAGGTAATCATTTTTCCAGAAAAGGCCTGCTTTGGGAACAAGACGTGATACAGGATCGGGATGAACTTCTGATCCGCTATACCGGCTCCATGAATGAATTATCCGTACATATGGATCAAACCCGAAATGTGCGTTTCCCCTGGTCAGGATAGAAAACTTTTTCCCCGCTTCAATGAACAGGAGTGACCGTTTCTCCCAGTATTGGGTAGCATATGTATCATCCTCCTTATCGAGTATGCGGATGGCGGCAGGACGGAATAACCAGCCGGATGCCATATTCAGTTTGTATTTGGTATCATAGATACCGATGTTCGGCCCGGTCATAAAATCATTTCCGTTAAAATCAAATTCCGGCCCGAAATATACCGCGGATATCTCCGGATTGCGGTTGACTTTAATCCCGTTTGACACCAAAAATTCAGCCATATCCGCATCTTTCTTCTGCCGGGCGATGTCAAGCGAATTCCTGGCAGCGCTGATATTCTGGTTGATATAAGCCTTATTCTCCAGCAGCAGCTCAACAATGTCCTTATGCCCGTTTTGTACAGCCATTATAAGCGGACTGATTCCTCCATTATTCAGACGGTTGACATCAGCTCCTTTATCAAGCAACAGCCATGCAAGATCATAATCACCGTCCTGACAGGCAATATGCAGGGCAGTAAAACCAGCCTGTTCACCGGTGTTGATATCTGCACCTTTCTTCAGTAATACCTTTGCAGATTCATAGGCACCAAAATAGGTTGCCATAATCAAAGGGGTATCCTCAAGCCAATCTTTCTGGTTGATATCGGCTCCATGCTCAAGACAAAGCCCGACGATTTCCGGATGATTATAAACACTGGCATACATTAGTGCTGACAAACCGTTCTCGTCTTTTGCGTCCACGTTGGCACCGGAATCAACCAGCATGGAGGCTATTTCATAATCACCTGTTTTTGAAACACTTATGAAGGCTGTCATCCCGTTCTCAGGGGCCACATTCACATCCGCGCCTTTTCTTAACAGTGTATCGACCACATCGGGAAATCCGTTCTGGCAGGCATACATCAAGGCTGTCACGCCTTCCACAGTTTGGGCATTGACATCAGCTCCCCTTCCGAGCAACATATTCACGGCATAAAGATCCCCCTGATCTGCTGCAAGTATAAGGTTGTAATCGTTATCATCATTAATAAAATAGGATGTGTCGATAATCATACCTGAAGAATCCGCGAGGACTTTTACCGAATCAGGTTTCTCTTCGTAAATATAAGTGCTGTCGGTAGAAAGGGAAATTGAATCACCAGCAGGGGATATGCTGTCAATCGCCTGTGTATACGCCGTCGCTATATATACAACAAGTAATACCAGGGCGGGTATAAACTTCCATCTAAGCATAGTGCGAATCCCGGATTGAAAACATGGGAACAGCAATCAATTTATAAAAATAATCAAATCGATTGAATCTCCTGCAATGATTTGAATCCTTCGCCGATGACTTCCTTGGCATCAAACACTGTCAGGAATGCATTCTTGTCTATTTCCTTTATATATCCCTCAAGCATTGCCAGCTCACGCCTGCTGACAGTTGTAAAGATGAGCTTTTTTTCTTTATGCTCATACATGCCTGTGGCATTTAATAAAGTCCCCCCCCTTTTAAGGTCATTTATAAGCCTTTCCCTGATCTCATCATAGTGATCCGAAATGATAAACAGGGATTTTTCATAGTTGGCCCCGATAAGTGTTCCATCAATAACCTTTCCTGTAATGAATATTACGAGCCAGGAATATAAAGGCACCTTCCAGTCCCGGAAAGCAATCAAACCTATCAGCACGATCACCGAATCAATATAGATAAGCAACTGACCGAGAGGTAGTCTGGTATATTTGGCAGCTATCATAGCGATAATATCAGATCCTCCGCTGGTGGCACGCGCCCTGAAAATCAGACCCAGGCCGAAACCGATAAGTACTCCCCCAAATATTCCAGATAGCAGGGTATCATTCTCCACCAGGGGGGCACCACCCCAGAGATATGTCTGAAAATCAATAAAAAAGGAAGTCATGAAAAATCCCAGGATCGTTTTTATACCGAACCGCGTTCCAAGTATCCTTATCCCAATAATAGTAAGCGGAATATTAAGTAACAACCCCATCAGTCCTACCGGAAATCCCTGCGGAGCAAATTTCAGCAGTCCCTGGGTAAGATAATGGATCACTATACTGATACCATATACCCCTCCCGGTACAATTTTATAGGGGGTAATAAAAAATACATAGCCTGTGGCCATGATGAACGAACCACATAGCATCAGAAGGTAGTTGATGAACCATGCCCTGGAGAACAGTTTTTCTTTGGTAATAAAAGCCATAATTTAAAATATTAATAGTTGTTGTACTGTTTCACTTCTTTCCAACAAATGCATCATGCATTTTAATCCCGGCATCACCTCCTGAACCGGGTATCTGACGAATTTATCATTATCATAGGTTTCAATAATGAATATGCTGTTATCAGGATGTTTTTCTGAATCAATAGGCAAATCTATGCAATTTACATCCAGGGAATACTGCCGACAGTCAGATTTCTTCGGATAAATTTCTTCGGATGAATTTCTTCGGATGAATTTCTTCGGATGAATTTCTTCGGATGAATTTCTTCGGATAAATTTCTTCGGATGAATTTCTTCGGATGAATTTCTTCGGAAGAATTTAATTTTAAATTCCTTATATTCGTTAAGAGATAGTGGGTGGAAAACAGGCTTTCAGGGTATAATTTGCCATACTATGCTGAGGAGTAATTTTATTGCTGCAATAAGAAGTCTCTTACACCACAGGGGATTTACTGTGATTAATATTCTCGGATTGACCATTGGCCTTACTGCCAGTGCAATGATCATTCTTTATGTCATCGATGAGCTCAGTTACGACAGGTTTCATGAAAATGCCGATAAGATTTTCAGGGTTGCCATAAAAGGAGAGATATCCGGGCAACAACTCGATGTTGCAGTTACCTCCGCCCCGTTTGGTCCTGCCCTCCTGCACGATTTTCCGGATGTGAAAGCATTCACAAGACTTGACCACAGCAGGCAGAAAGTACTTTTTTCAAATGGTGAACATGAATTCTATATTGAAGATGTTATGTTCGCTGATTCCGGCTTTACAAAGGTTTTCACCCTTCCTCTGATATATGGTGATCCGAAGACAGCATTACAGGTCTCCCATTCAATAGTTCTCTCTCAATCCATGGCAAAGCAATTCTTTGGCAATGAGAATCCTGTCGGAAAAGTGTTGACCTATAATAACCAGGACCATCTCATTGTGACTGGTTTATTCAAGGATTACCCATTGAACTCTCATATGAAATTCAAATGTCTCATTTCCTTTGCAACATTATCTTATATGCCAGGCCATGAATCTCTTGATTCGTGGGGGGCGCTGAGAATATACACCTACCTTCTCCTGGATCCGGCATCAAGCAGAAAGGAATTAAACAGCAAGCTCACCAAATTCCTGGCAAAGTATATGGGTGATGACCTGGGAGATGCCAATATTCATTTCGAACCATACCTGCAAGCCCTCCGGGAAATTCACCTGAGATCGAACCTAATGGCAGAGCTACAGCCAAACGGGAACATTACTGATGTATATACACTTATAACCATCATTTTGTTCATCCTTATCCTTGCCAGCATCAATTTCATGAATCTGTCGACTGCCAGGTCAGCAAACCGTGCACGTGAAGTTGGTATAAGAAAAGTTGCCGGATGTGCAAGAGAAAAACTTATTATTCAATTCCTTGGAGAATCTGTCCTTATAAGCCTTTTCTCACTGTTCCTGGCAATGATCCTGCTGGAAATATCACTGCCCGTTCTGAACCATATAACAGGTAAACATCTTGAAATTGATTATATCAGGAACTGGCAGGTGACGCTGGGTTTTTTACTACTCACAATTATAGTCGGCATATTTGCAGGCAGTTATCCTGCCTTTTACCTGTCTTCATTCAATCCCTTAAATATTTTCCAGGGTAAAATAAGGACAGGCGCTTCAAACAGGTTATTGAGAAACCTGCTTGTCCTGTTCCAATTTACCATCTCAATCATACTTATGACAGACACACTGATCATTTATCAGCAGCTAAAGTATATCAGGAACAAAGAGCTGGGATTCACAAAGGAAAATTTGATCATTATCCCTCTCAATAATAATGACGTTCAGCAGAAAGGTTCTTTGCTGAAAGGAGAGTTCCTGAAAATCCCAGGGATCCGGGGATGTGCGCTTACCAGTGGTTATCCGGGTGGTGAGATCAGTGGAACAGGTTATTTACCCGAAGGTATCAGCGAAAAAGAACCCTGGCTGATTTTTAGTTTCGATGTTGATCCGGACTTCGCGGAAAAAACCATGAATATGAGTATCACTATGGGCAGGAATTTTTCAGAGGAGTTCATCACAGACAGCAATGCAGTTCTGATAAATGAAACATTACTCCACAAACTGGGATGGGAGGATCCGGCAGGAAGGATCATACGCGGCAGCGGACCGGGTAATCCCCTTTACCAGGTTGTTGGTGTTGTCAAAGATTTTCATAACCAATCGCTTCATGAAAAAATCAATCCTGTAATGATTAAATGTTTACCGGTCTCTCATCCGGCCAGGTTTCTCCTCGCCAAACTTCAGGATAAGAACAGCTCTGAACTATTTGCTTCCATGAAACAGGTATGGGATGGGATCAACCCTGAAGTACCTTTTAACTACCAGTTCCTGGATGTTACCCTTGCAAGATTCTATGATTTTGAGCAAAAACTTGGTAAGATATTGCTGTATTTCACTTTTTTTGCCTTTATTATTGCCGCTCTTGGTTTATCTGGTCTGACAGCTTTTTCCTCCGAACAACGAACCAAGGAAATCGGTATCCGTAAAGTATTCGGATCATCCAGCAAAAGTATAAGGATACTCTTATTATGGGATTTTGCCAAACCCATCCTTCCTGCAGTATTGATTTCCATACCGGCGGCTTTCTGGCTAATAAAAAGATTTTACCTTCAGAATTTCGCCTATCAGTCGCCTGTCAGCATCTGGATATTTATACTTGCCGGTTTGACTGCTGTTGTCATTGCCATTATCACAGTAACCCTTCAGACAACGAGAGCAGCTGCTTCAAATCCAGTGGATACACTCAGGTATGAATAATTCAGAGAATATATCCATGAAAAGGTACACGATAAGCAGAGACCTGTAACTTTCCATAGCGGTCTAATGTCTGCCTGCAGATGATCCAGGAACAAACAGGGGAATTTCAGGGATGGATTGTTCAATGGTCAGATCTGTCTTATAGGTTATAAGCCTTGTAAACTGGTTTACCTGTCCACTGAACGGATGCAGCTGCTGAAACAGGTAATCTCCCTCCATGGGATGAACTCCCGTCTGATTAAGGTTAAATATTAAATTTTTCCCGTAGGCTTTTGCAGCAGGACAGAAATACAGCATGAGGTCATAGGCGAGCATTCCCAGATTATAACCATGAGTAGTTATCAGGTATGGTTGAGTAGAATATGCATTGTCAAATTTTTTAACAAACTCCTTCACCTGTTCTTTCTCATAATCCACATAGAAAGTAGTAAAAAAGTGCAACTGCATTTTATGATAATAGTCCAGGTCGATACTGCGAAACCTTGGCCAGTTGTACATGCCAAAAACCTTGATGTCATGTTTTTGCATCAGGAAATAGATGTTCGTAAGAATATTACTTACCTCAGCCTCCCTGACAGACGGGATGATGATTATATTTTCTGTATCAGTAGTAAGTTTATTGGTAAAGTCAGAGGGAAGGCTATCAATGAACACGTATTCCGTGAAAAGGATTTTTTCAACATTGGTCTTTTTCGAAATCCTGTTGAGGATATCATCCCTGAAATCCTGACTGCGTTGAATATCTGAACTATCGCCGCTATGGATAAAAATAATGTTACGATCATAAAATCCGGACAGGTATTCGGCATAATTCTGCAACTGCAAACGCGGTGAGGATTGCAGTTGAATGAGGAATGGATTTTTCTCTATCAGTTCATCAGAAGAAGCAAACGGACTGATCATGGGTATCCGGTGCTTCTCAGCGAAATCTGACACAAGCTGAACGTTCCTGGGATCAACCGGGCCGATTATAAGATCGAGCTGGCTGACTGAACCGCCGGATAGCAATTCCTGTACAACGTCAGGATTTTTCTCCGTATCATATGTATGCAAAGTAATGGACAAACCCGTTTTTTTCAATGAATCGATGGCAAGGAGAACGCCTTCGTAAAATTCAAGAAAGCCAATAGTCAGGGGATGATATATTTTTTCACCGGTTTCCTTATCAGGGGATCCTGCTTCCTCTTCTGTAACGGTATCAGCAAGTTCCTGCATCTCATCCCAATGAAGTAACAATGGAAGGAACAGCCCGACATGGATCCCACCGGATAAAGGTTTAAAGAATGAGCTGTCACCAAGTATTTCCTTCCATTTATTCCTGAATGTTTCATCCAGACTGTCAGTCCAGGAGGTTTCTTTCACCGGTTCGGAGATTATGGTATCAGTAACCAGTTCGGTTACCGGTTTTGCCGGGATCCTGATATACTCACCAAATTTAAGAGGACCAGATTTCAATACGGGATTCAGCTCTTTAATCTCATCAATACTTACCTGGTACAATACTGACAGGCTGTACAATGTTTCCCCCTGTTTTACCAGGTGATAATCGTTCCTGTTGTCCTTCAGTTCCTCTTCCCTGACAGGCTGTTGCAGTTTGGGTATCTTTAAAAGCTGGTTAATCTGCAGTTCACCGTATCTGACTTCAGGATTCTGTTTTTCCAGTTCCGCAAGTTCAATGTTATACTTCTTTGCCAGTGAATATAATGTCTCTCCTTCCTGGACCACATGATAGAAATACTCCTCTGTTTCAGCCGGATGGTCAATGTTTCCGGGCTCAGCTGGTATTTTAAGAGCCATTCCGGCCACCAGGCCCGCGAATACATCCGGATTTTCAAGTGCTATTACCTTCTCAGACACATTGTATGCCTTGCTCAGTGCATATAGTGTTTCCCCCTCTTTGACTATATGCACATAATAAATCTTACCTTCCAGAATAATCTTGTTATCGGATTGTTTCAGTGGCAGGGTCTCTTCCTGGGAAAAGGAATGCTGGAATATCCCCGTCAGGAGAATCAGAAAACATATTTTTGTAACCGGCCGGTTCACAATTACATTTAATTTAAGTGACAAATCCGGATGAATAAGCCAGGTGTAATTACCCTGGCAGTTTTTTCAATCAGTAGTTCCCCTATTATCGGCTCTGCAGGAACTTTTCCACACCATTCCTGATCCGGTCAACTGCTCCCGAATAATTTTCTTTATGGAAACGTTCACCCGTAATCATTTCATATAATTCTATATATCTTTCCGATACCTGTTTGACAAAATCATCAGGCATTTCAGGCATTACCTGTCCTGCCCTGCCCTGAAAATTCCTTTCCATAAGCCACTCACGGACAAATTCCTTGGACAGCTGTTTTTGTGGCTGGCCGGTTTTTTGCCGTTCCTCATACCCGTCAGCATAAAAATATCTTGATGAGTCGGGTGTATGAATCTCATCAATCAATATGATTTTCCCATCCTGATAACCGAATTCATATTTTGTATCGACCAGTATAAGACCTTTGCCTGCCGCCATTTTTGTTCCCAGCTGAAACAATTCCCGGGTATATTTTTCCACGATCTCATAATCTGCTTCTGTTATAAGACCTTTCTCCAGTATTTCTTCCCTGGATATATCTTCATCATGTCCCTGTTCAGCTTTGGTAGAAGGTGTAATAATTGGTTCAGGAAACTTATCATGTTCTTTCAGACCCTCAGGCAGTGGAACGCCGCATAACTGTCTTTTGCCTGCCTTGTAAAGTCTTGAGACATGACCGGTCAGGTATCCCCTTATGACCATTTCAATTTTAATGGGTTCGGCAATATATCCAACAGTGACATTTGGATCAGGAGAGGCGATTTTCCAGTTAGGGACCGAACCAGCTGAAGCATCGAGGAATTTTGTAGCGATCTGATTCAGCACCTGTCCCTTATAAGGTATACCGCGGGGGAGGATCACGTCAAAAGCCGAGATACGGTCGGTGGCAACCATAACCAGGTACTTGCCTGCAATAGTATAAACATCTCTTACCTTACCGTGATAAACACCTGTTTGTTGCGGGAAATTATAATCTGTACGTGAGATAGCATTCATTTTTATGATTTTCAGTTATTTCATATTATGGATTGTCACTTTTTTTCTGATAGGCTTCAACAATATATTTGACAAGCTTATGCCTTATGATATCCCTGGAATCAAAATATACCATAGAAATACCTTTTATGTCTTTCAGGAGACTGATACCCTGCAGCAGTCCTGAATGTGCGGGTGAAGGGAGATCGATCTGAGTGATATCTCCTGTCACAATAAATCTGGCACCCTGTCCCATGCGTGTCAGAAACATCTTGAACTGATTAAGCGTGGCATTCTGAGCTTCATCGAGTATCACAAAGGCATTGCCCAGTGTTCTGCCCCTCATGAATGCCAGCGGTGCAATCTGTATGGTACCATCTTCAAGAAAATCTTTGAGTTTTTTTGAGGGTATCATATCATCCAGGGCGTCGTACAGGGGCTGAAGATAGGGATCAAGTTTCTCTTTGTAATCACCTGGCAGGAAGCCCAATCTCTCACCGGCCTCCACTGCCGGCCTTGTAAGGATGATCTTTTTAACTTCCCTGTATTTCAATGCTTTAACAGCCAGAGCAATAGCCGTATAGGTTTTACCTGTTCCGGCAGGTCCTATAGCCAGAACCAGGTCATTTTCCAGGCTTTCCTTCACCAGTCTTTTCTGGTTAACCGTCCTGGCACGAATAGGCTTCCCATTATTACCATAGATCAGCACATCGCCTGTTACCACTTCCCCTGTCAGTACTGCCTCTCCATTTCCCTGTAAAAGCTCTTCAATATGATTTTCATTGATATCGTCTATCCGCTGAAAATAATCTATCAACTGCCCGATGATCTTCTCAAATGCTTCCAGTTCCTTATCTTCACCTCTGACCTTCAGCTGTTCCCCGCGTGAGATAATTTTCAGACCGGGAAACATTTTTATCATTTTTTCAAGGCGCACATTATTGACGCCAAGGAACCTTACAGGATCAACCCCTTCCAAATATATTACTTTCTCGATCATTCACTTATCACAATAATCACTACTTTTGGGAATACAAAATAAGTCGTTTTTTTTTAGTTTACAATAATAAAAGCTTTGCCCTCCTTCTTGTTAAAGATATGCCTGTTATCACTTTGACAACGGATTGGAATACAGGAGATTTCTATATTGGCACAATTAAAGGAAAGATTGTCAGCCGTTGTCAGGATGTTTCCATAGTTGATATCACCCACCAGGTACAGTTATTCAATATTAACCAGGCGGCTTTTATAATCAGAAACTGCTACTACAATTTCCCACGGGGAAGTATTCACATCGTAGCGGTCAATACTGAGGGCGGCAAAGATCGTCCATACCTGGCAGTACAATACGACGGATACTATTTCATTTCTACCGATAATGGTATTTTCGGACTGATTTGCAACGAAAATCCTGAAAAGATCATAAAAATAAAGACAGCACAACCAATCACAAGCTACTCTGCCCTCTCGGTTTTTGCCGATTCAGCATGCAGGCTTTATTCGGGTGAAAAGATTGAAACACTGGGAACTGTTCTTCAAGAATTTACAAGGAAAGTACCCATAAGGGCAGTGATTGAAGAGTCAGTTATTAACGGAAGCGTCATTTACATAGATTCATTCAAGAACGCTATAACAAATATCACAAGGGATCTCTTTGAAAGGGTTGGCAAAGGACGGTCCTTTGAGATTTTCGTGCAGAGCAATTATTACAGGATCAGAAAAATCAACCAGTTTTACAACGAAACCAGTCCGGGGGAGATCCTCGCCCTATTTAATTCGGTAGGCTTGCTTGAAATAGCTATCAACAGCGGTAAGGCTGCTGACCTGTTAAACCTGTCCGTAAATTCCAATATCCGTGTTAAATTTCAATAGCAGGTATCTCTGTTGTTAAACTTAAATATAATGCAATGACCACTATAGAGGAGAAGCTTGATCTTTTCAAGGAACTACTGCTTATTATGGATGATTTGCGTGTTAAATGTCCCTGGGACAGGAAACAAACTAATGAGTCGCTCAGGAACCTTACCATTGAAGAGGTTTACGAACTGGCCGATGCTGTGCTGGAGAAAAAACCACAGGAGATAAGGCAGGAACTCGGTGATCTTTTGCTGCATATAGTTTTCTATGCCAGGATAGGTTCAGAGACCGGGGATTTTGATATAGGTGACGTCATTGAATCACTGAATAAAAAGCTCGTTTACAGGCATCCGCATGTTTTCGGCAGTACAATCGTTCGTCATTCGGAGGACGTAAAAAAGAACTGGGAAGAACTTAAGATGAGGGAAGGAAGGCTTGTACTGGCAGGTGTTCCTTTATCCCTTCCGGCAATGATCAAAGCAAACAGGATACAGGAGAAAGTCCGCGCTGTCGGGTTCGACTGGGAAGAAAGAAGCCAGATATGGGATAAGGTAGATGAGGAACTTTCAGAATTGAAAAAAGAAATTGAAGAGGAGGACCAGGAGAAAGCCGAATCTGAATTCGGAGATTTACTTTTTTCTATAATTAATGCTGCAAGGCTTTATAATATTGATCCTGAAACCGCGCTCGAAAAAACAAACAAAAAATTTATCCGCAGATTTAATTACCTTGAAAATAAAACCCTTTCAAATGGAAAGGCATTGAATAAAATGCGCGTGGATGAGATGAATAAGATATGGGAGGAAGCTAAACGAAGCCTTCCCAATAACGAAGGCTCTAAAGAAAGGGAGAGATAACGTTCCAATAGCTCCCGGGTCATTTATTTTAAAATCAGATTCAGCGGCTGCCCTGCCCCGGAACCTGCCAACAGGGAAAAACTACTTTTTCTTTTTCGGTTTGGTGCCTTTTGCAGGCGAAACATCCGTTTCTTTCTTTTTGGCAGTCGAAACAACCGTTTCTTTCTCTTTGGCTGGCAAAACATCTGCTTCATTCGTTTCTGCCTGTTTATCTTCTTCAAATTTTAACAGGTCATGGCTGCGAAGGATGTTGTACCAGTTCAGTATCTTCTTTATGTCCGATATATAAACCCTCTCCCTGTCATATTCAGGAAGTACTTCAGCAAAGTACTTTTTCATTGATTCCGGGTCGGACTTATAACTGATGGTTTCACCACCAGATTCCTTATCATATATCATTCTCAGTACCTTTGCCAGCGGTATTTCTTCTTCCCCGGCATATACTGCTATTTCCTCAAGGGCGCTGACCTTCATGTTAGAGAATGCCTGCATTCTTTTTTTATCTTCCAGGGACTCAACTATTATCCCGTTCCTGGCCTGTGAGATAAAACGATAGAGGCCCGGGTAACCCGAAATGGCCATAATCTCCTTTAAGAAACTGACTTCCTTGTTCTGCTGTTCAGGTTTGCTGTTTTCCATTTTACCTGGATATTAAATTGATGAATTTACTTGCCAGACTTATACAAATCCTCTTTCTTTCTTGATTTTTTCGTATGCTTCATTCACTTTCTGAAATTTCTCATTTGCTGCTTTCCTGAAATCCTCGCCGAGATAACCGACCTTATCAGGATGGTACTTAATAGCCATTTGCCTGTATGCACGCTTGATATCTTCATTGCTGGCACTTTTATCAATCTCGAGTATTTTATAAGCTGAATCAATATCTTCGACGAACATTGATTTTATGGACATGGAATCCTGCCGGCTTATGCCAAGATCAGCAGCGATCTGGTCAATAAGGCTTATTTCCTGGGGATGGATTATACCGTCAGCGAGTGATATACCATATAAAAGATGGAGAAGCTGCAGGCGCGATGAATAATCCAGCTGGTTCTTAATCTGCCGGCTTACATCCCTGACCGGTATGGACTGTTTCAATAAGTCACGCAGGTACAGCATGGCTTCCTGTGTAGCTACACTGCCAAAATTTCTTGTAAAAAAAGTTTTTACATAATCCAGTTCTGATTTCACGACTTTCCCGTCAGCTTTCATAACTGCTGCAACGAGCACCAGCAGGCTCATGGCAAAATCTCCGGTTGTGGTACGTCCTGCAGGAGAGGCCTGGGTACCGGTCTGCGCCTGGTCAAGCACTGATCCAAGGACGAAACCAAGCACTCCGCCCAGGGGTCCGAAGAATGCCCAGCCCAGTCCGCCACCTATCCATTTTCCAAATCTAGCCATCTCGTTTCAGTTAACAACTCTATACCCGGCTGTTGACCTGCAGCATTGTTTTACGGGTATTGTGTCACAAAAATAATTGTTTCCTCAGGATCTTTTCATGAAAATTCAATATTTGTGGTATTACCAGGTGCTCCTCATCATTATTGATTATTGCATCTGCCTTCCGGTCAATCTCATCCTGGTCCATCTGGTTTCTCATACGTGCCAGCACCTCTTCCCTTCGCATATTGCTTCGATTGATGATTCTCTGAATACGAAGTTCTTCAGGGGCAGATACAGACACAATTAAATCCATCAGTTTCGAGGCACCTGATTCGAATAATATGGCTGTTTCCTGTATGACATAAGGACAATCATGCTGTATGCTGATCCAGTTAATAAAATCCTGCCTTACCAACGGATGCACAAATGAATTGAGTTGGTGAAGAGCTTCTTTATCTGAAAACACTATTCCTGCCAGTTCCTGATTGTTGAGTTTATCCTGAGAATAGATATTATCGCCAAACACATTCTTCAGTGAAAGGATCAGCCTGTGGTCATGCTCCATAATATACCTGGCACGAATGTCGGCATCATACACAGGTATGCCAAATGTTGCGAATACATGACAGATGAGGGATTTGCCACTGCCTATCCCGCCGGTGACACCCACTTTATACATTATTTTTCAATAATATATTCAATATCAGGTGGATGGATACTGATAGATTGAACATAAGCTGGTGCTTCCAGCAAATGGACAGGTAATTTGCCGTCCCTGTGCGTTTTAATTTCCAGATAATCAACTGCAGCGACAAAATACTGGCTGGAAGTAACACCATAGTCACTTAATCCGACACGGCAGGTTAGTTTAATTTCAGGCGGGAAAAGTTTAAGTGTCAGGTTATCAGGCAGATTAATCACTTTGACCGGTATGTCTAAGCTTGCCTCGGTGAACTTCTCAACCGGTATCCTGATCTTTATCTTTTCCTGATTGAACGCGATCATACTTATCTCCTCGAGATCGGATTGAAACTCTAACGTTTTATTGGTATTTCTGAATATTTTTTTCTTTGTATATGCCACCCGCAGAGTATCAAGAATATTTTCCGGCCCTTTTGCAATGACACTGTCAATATCCAGTTCAGCAGGGCCTACCTGCATATACTGTTTGTCGAAAGTGACCTCGTACTTTGCTTCAACAGGAAGGTTTTTATATTTAACCTCTGCAAACCTGAAGATCAGGGTATCAGGCGATATCTCCATGAGTTCAATATCAGAGGATAATTGCCGGGCGATCCTGTTACGGGCAAGGCTGGTCAGGATAAATACGGCTGAAGAATCTCTCCCGGGTACCCTGTTAAGACGAAAGGAATTGACATCAAAAATAATTGGCAAGATCCTGGATGTCAGCTTATATCTCAGCAAAGTATAACCCTGTGCATTTACTGTCAGGATCACCTTATCGGGCATTTTGTTAATCAGTACTCTATCCTCAGGCAGCTTAATGTACCTGACGGGATAGGATATGGTGGCATTATAGTCCTTTCCGAGTGCTATAATATACCATAAGATCACCGAGAGCAGCAGGAAAAAGGAAAATGACAGCAACCTTTTATTAAAAGCTATCTTGTGGGAATTCTTCAACCTGCCCTTTCCACCCAGAAAGCCCTGCTGTTTTTTATCCCTGACAGCTTTTTGCTGCATAAACAAACAAGATTAAAGTTCTTTTTCTAAGTCCTGTACCCTTAAAAGTTTAACGTTTCTGGGGTTCCAGGTCAGTACTATCCTTGAGAATGGCACTCTTATCGACTTTAATAAGCACCTTATCGGAAATCTCTACCGTCACAGTAGTTTCTTTGATGTCAGTCACTTTACCGTAAATTCCTCCGGTAGTTATTACCTTATCCCCTTTTTGCAAGGTTTCCCTGTAGGTTTTAAGTTCTTTCTGCCGCTTCATCTGTGGTCTGATCATAAACAGATAAATAACCACGATCATCAGCAACAGGAAAATGAATGATGGCAGTGGACTCTGATTTGGAGATTTCGGCATCAGGAAGATAAAAAGTAAATTACTCATTGTTCATCATTGTTAAATTAACACTAGTATTACTTATTTTCAGTAAATAACAATTTCGGATTGATTACTCACTGGTTATTTCAGCTATTATCGTCAGGTTGCTGATCTTTTCTTCAGCATTACTGTATACCGTTACAGTTTTTTCCTGTATTCCGCTTCTGCCGCTGCTGTCAAAAATCACTTCGAGGGTACCCGTTCCGCCCGGTTTTACCGGTTCTTTATCCCACCGTGGCACCGTGCATCCGCAACTTGCCGTAGCGTCCTGAATGATAAGGTCAGACCCACCCCTGTTATGAAATATAAACTGGCAACCCACCTTCTCTCCTTCAACAACCTTGCCCATATTATACTCCGTTCTGTCAAACTCAATGATGGCAATTCCCTCATCAGGAGAAGCTTTCACACTCTCAATTGTTTTGTTGTCCTGTTTATTCCCATTTATTGAACATGCCAGCAGGACCACAGGTAAACAAAATGCAAAAAATCGGGACATTTATCTGCCAACGAATCAGGTTTGCAAAGGTAACAATTATTTTAACAGGGAAACAGGTTAACCTACAGGATTAATGATCAACCCTCACCAATCAGCCCCCTGCCCTGTTTACTGATCTTATTCTCAGCTTTTAGCCTGGCGAAAACGCTGTCAAGGATACCATTTATGAACTGGTTACTTTTCACTGTGCTGAACAGTTTTGCGATCTCGATATATTCATTCATGGTGACTTTTGTCGGAATCGTCTCAAAATCTGTCGCTTCGGTGATAGCCAGTATCATAATCATCCTGTCAATTTCTGCAATACGTTCCAGATCCCAGTTACTGGCAGATTCCTCAATATATGCAGTAGCTGTCTCCTGGTTAATTATCGCTTTCCTGAGCAAAGCTTTTGCATACTCAAGGTCTGTTTTATCAATGACTGCCGGTAAAAGGGGTGCTTGTTCTCCCTGTTCTTCCTTAAAGCTTTTCAGGGATTTAATAACCATTTTCAGGATGAAATCTATATCGTCAAGCCAGAATATGCTCTGCTCTTCCAGGTTCTGATAAAGATCTTCATAGTTCAATATGATTTCCTGGAAGATCCTTATTATAAGTCTTTTATCTTCCGCATAGGATGAATCCGTCCCGTTCATATATACCCTGTAAACATCCCAGTCACTGATGATCCCGAACAGATTCCTTACAATCCCGGGATAATTGACCCAGCTCAATTTATTTTTATCCAGGAACCTGAGCAGGCTGCTGTTCTTTTCCAGCTGTAGCACCAGCCTGTTATCAACGAACCTGGTATTGGGATTCAGGTCTTCGTACGAAGGCCTTTTCTTATGCCTGGCCAGCTCCATACGGGAAACCGCATAGCGTCTGGTCTCTATTATCAGCAGGAGCAGGTAATGGTAAAGATCATAGGATTTATGGATGCTGTAAACCAGGTCATTGGATGACTGTTTGAAAGTTTTCCCCTCAACCTTGGAATGAGCATAAAATATCTGCAGTACTTTGATCCTTAGAACTCTTCTGCTTAACATACCTGAAAGAACTCTTTTTACCTGAACGGTTTGCAAGGTAAAACAAAATTATTTTTTTAAGTGGTAAAAATCACACTATTTGAACAATTTGCATTATTTCTGAAATATTTTTTTATTTTTGATTTTCTAAATCAATTAGCTAACAAAAAAACTGAACGATGGCTGAAGGTACAGAAAAAACTGAAGAAGTTGTAAAGACTGAAAGAGAGGAGATATTTTCCAAAGCAGTCAGGGCCGGGAAGCGTACATATTTTTTTGATGTCAAAGCCACCAGAAAGAACGACTACTATCTGACGCTTACCGAAAGCAAGAAAAGATTCAACAGGGATGGGCGGTTTTATTTCGAGAAGCATAAGATATTCCTGTACAAGGAGGATTTTGACAAATTCCTGGAAGGGTTCGAAGAGGCGATAGGGTTTATCAGGAAAGCCATGCCCGAGATCATTACCGGTTCTGAAGATTATAAGGCAGGTGCTGCAAATACGGATGCATACGAAGAAGATCTCGCAGGCACAGCTGAAGAAGAAGATATAGACAGGAACGATGATGAAGCGGAAAAAGAAGAGTCAGAAGAGTCTGAAGAAACCAACGCAACCATCACCGATAACTATACCTCAGACGTTAAGTTTGAAGACCTCGAAGAAAAACCTGACCGCCGGAAAAAATAAGAACCTTATTGTGTTTCCCGGCCTTTCCTCTTCTTTACCGGCGTTTTTGTGAGCGGATGATACCTGTTATCAATTTCTGTTTTGTTCCATTTGCTTTTGCTTCCTGAGAAAATCCTTTATCTCATCTATGCTCAACTCTTTCACATTGGTAACAATAAAATTTGTCTTCAGGAAGTTACCGTACTCATTGCAGTCATGAATAGCCTCTTTAAAAACATCCCTGATTGATGCCTGCAGGGGCATAACAGTAAGGAGCAGGGCGAAATTTTCGGTGAATTCAATCTTTTCGACTTCCGAATCATGCGATTTGAGGCACATCTCAAATTCATTCCGGATTACTTTTTTGTGCAATTCCGTCAAATTATTCCGGGATTTACCTATAAGCACCACGAAATATCTGAGACGTGTCCCTTTGCCGCCCAGACCTGTTGAAATAAATACCCTGTTCTCATCCAGGAGCTTGCTTTCGAGAAGCATCCTGCTTTCCTGCAGGGCAAGAATGGCCCAGTTTCTGAGATCAGCCGGGGAAGATTTGAGGTACTTTTCAATAGTCCTGTATGCCTCAACATCTTCAATGGAGGCAAGCTGGGCAAAAAGATTTTTCCTGTCCTCTTCAGGAATGCACCTATCGAATATCTGATCTTTTCTGCTCATCACTTCATCAGGCGTCAGTCCCTGTTTTACCTGTCTGCTCTGTTCAAAATACTCCATCTGCAGGTCAATATCGATCTGCTCTTCAAGAATATTATAGTTTGGAGGGATCCTGCCGAAAATTTCCCGGATCCTCTCATAAATATTCTCACTGCTATTGTTTTCTTTTGTTCCCATAATCATCAGGCGACGAATAAAAATATCAAAATATACCTAATTAGTCAATTAAATACCTGTAAATGATTAATTGTTTAAATGTAAGTTTGTAATTTTATATGGATTAAACAGAACAACAGTTATGGAAGTAATACAAAAAGTAAGGGACAGGGCACAGGAACTGTTCAACCAGGGATATGAAACCGATATCGGGGGCTATATCAGGAAGGGATTTGAAATATTTGAAAAAGATATAGGGAATTTTATTGGATATACTGTCCTTTTTGCCATTATATGTGTTGTCTCAAGTTTCACAATTATTGGTCCCCTGCTTGTTTCAGGTCCGTTGACTGCAGGTTTTTTTATTGTTGCCCGTAAAATCAGGAAAGGCGAGACGTATGAATTCGGAACCTTTTTCAAAGGGTTTGACTATTTTGTGCCATTACTGCTTTATTCGCTAATAGGAGGTATTTTAACCTCATTGGGATTCATTGCCCTTATAATTCCCGGTATATACCTGGCAGTAGCATGGATGTTTTCCATCCTGTTCATTGTTTTTGGTGATATGGAATTCTGGGACGGGATGGAATTCAGCAGGAAACTGATCACTAAAAAATGGTGGAGCTTCTTTGGCCTCGTCATACTCCTGGTCCTGATCAACTTTGTCGGAGCCATGGTCTTTTTTATAGGACTGATTTTTACCGTTCCTATCTCCTGCTGTGCAATCTATGCAGCTTTTGAGGATATTGTCGGAACAGATTAACATAGAGGGGTATTATCCGGAAACTTTAATGCTTATCCGAACATATGGGGATTGTTGGCTCCCGACCCGAATATTGACCACAGGAGGGTTCCAAATCTTGTCAGTTTTTTAAAAGGAAAGGGCAATGTCTGTGTGTCACGGATGACTGGAAAGATTATTTTCCCGCTGATATAGTGACCTGGGACCTCGGACATGGGATAGCCCATATAGGTATTGTCACCGACTCAGTTAATCTCTCCGGGAAAGGCTTTCTGATCGCTCATAATTTAGGGAGGGGTCCTGAACTGGAAGACATGTTGTTTACATTCAGAATAACCGGTCATTTCCGCTATGGGGGCGGATTTTAAATATTTTGTACCAGCCCTATGGGTGATATTTTGCTATTATCGGCAGGGATCATTATGATGATGTGTGGTTTGCTGGGATGTGTCCTCCCTGTTCTCCCTGGCCCACCACTCAGTTATGCGGGACTTCTGTTACTGCACTTCTCGAAATATGCCCAGTTCAGCCCACGTTTCCTGGTAATGTTCGGAGCTGTCACAGTGATCGTAACTGTCCTTGATTATGTTGTCCCCTTATGGGGAACAAAGAAATTCGGGGGTTCGAAAGCAGGGATCTGGGGTGCAACTGCAGGGCTGGTCATCGGCATCTTCGTATTACCACCTATCGGTGTAATTATCGGCCCCTTTGCAGGCGCAGTGATAGGTGAGGCAATAACAGGTAAAAAATCTTCTGAAGCTCTAAGGGCCGGCTTCGGATCCCTCATGGGTTTCCTTATGGGGGTGGGTATTAAACTTGTGGCTTCGGCAGTGATGTCCTATCATTTTATAAAAGCACTGATAGTTTAACCACCACCCTGTTTCTTGCCTTCATAACCCTTCTTTGAGTGCGCCTTGGCAACAACCAGGTTCCTGCCCAGTACAATATGCCTGTTTAATTCCCTGACGGCATTATCCTCCTGTTCATCCGTTTCCATCTCAATGAAAGCGAAACCTTTTGATCGTCCCGAGTATTTATCAGTAACAACCTTTATACTGGTGATAGTACCATATTGCTGAAAGATCTCCCTGAGCTCGTCCTCCTTCAGACTATATGGTATATTGCCTACATAAATGGTCATCTGACAGAGAATAATATTAAATTTCTATACAAGTTACTAATTAAATACCTATCAAGTCAATAGGCAGAAATTTAATTTATTCATAATCAACACAATTAAAAAGGCTGCCTTTGCCGGGGCAGCCTTTTCAATTGTGTTGATCTGTTGTCAGCTGATCAACTACCCAGAGTTGCGACTATGACAGCTTTTATGGTATGTACCCGGTTTTCGGATTCCCCGAACACAACGGATGCTTCTGATTCGAAAACCTCATCGGTCACTTCCATAGCCCCTATGCCAAATTTCCGGTACAGGTCTTCCCCGGTACGTGTCTCCCTGTTATGAAATGAAGGAAGGCAATGCAGGAATTTCACCTTAGAATTACCTGTTTTCTCCAGGACTTTTGCATTGACCTGATAGGGCAGCAATAACCTGATGCGTTCGCTCCACATATTTTCAGGTTCGCCCATTGATAGCCATACATCCGTATAAAGAAAATCCACATCTCTGACTGCGGTATCAATATCTTCGGTGATCAGGATCTTTGCACCGGTCTGGCTGGCAATATCCCTGGCCTGTCTGACAAGTACCTGAGAAGGCTGGCACTGGACAGGTGCGGCAGCCCTGAAGTCCATACCCATTTTAGCAGCACCGACGAGCAATGAATTGCCCATATTGTTTCTTGCATCCCCGAGGTAACAAAACTTAATTTTATTCAATGGCAGGGGCAACTGTTCCATCATGGTCATCAGGTCAGCCAGCACCTGTGTGGGATGAAACTCATCCGTCAGGCCGTTCCATACAGGCACACCTGCATATCGTGCAAGAGTTTCCACGATCTCCTGCCCGTATCCCCTGTATTCGATACCATCATACATCCGTCCCAGTACCCGGGCGGTATCCTTTATCGATTCTTTGTTCCCGATCTGTGTACCCGTGGGCCCCAGGTAAGATACATGTGCCCCCTGATCATACGCAGCTACTTCAAAGGCACATCTGGTACGGGTTGATGTCTTTTCAAAGATCAGGGCTATATTTTTACCTTTCAGAAATGGTTTCTCCGTACCCTCATATTTTGCTTTTTTCAGATCGAATGAAAGCTGGAGAAGGTAATGTATCTCTTCAGGAGTGAAATCCAGTAATTTCAGGAAACTTCTTTTCTTCAGATTGACCGGCATATCGTTATAGTTTTATAAAGTATATTGCAAAAAAAATAAATTAATCGATTCAGTCATCGTATTCCATGTTGATTTTTGCCCCAGGAAGGTTTTAAGGGGTAGCGGATGTATCCACCTCCTGCTTACAAAAGTGCGTTGTATAATAACTGATACGTTTCATTAAAAAAATATTCATTTAATCAAAATCTCAACAGGCTGAAACACCTTTGTTTTTCAGCCTGATCAAATAAGAATCGGAAACCGGAGAAACGTTGCATCCAGCTTTTCTGACGCACAACCACTGGCCAAACATTTGTCTATGCGGAGCTCAGGTTATCCGGCTGCAGCCTGTAATACTGTTTAAGTTATCCAAATTCAATATCTTAAATGGACAATTCAGAATTCACAAATTAATCATACAGGATTCAGATAATGTTTCTATATTTATGGACGTGTAGCCGCCAACCTAATTACGTGCCTGTGAGAATCACTAACCGCGCCATTCCCATCCTGGTCTGTTCTCTTATGGTTCTTATGTCCTGTAAAAAAGAACATAATATTACGGACAAAAGTGAGGGAGTAATCGAATATAAAATTCTTTATCAACAGGATAAGATCGGGGGTTACTCACGTGCTTTCCTGCCCCAGTCGATGATTATACAGTTTAACAGGGACTGGTTGAAAACCACGATTGAGGGTGCGATGGGATTTTTCCGGCTCGTAAATATTGCTGACCTGCATAATCTCAGGAATACTACCTGCCTGAAGTTCCTGGACAAGAAATATATATATACAGGGAAAAAGAGGGAAAATGTCTGTTGCTTCGGCTCGCTGGATGATATGATCATCGAATTTACCGGCAATACCAAAATGGTTGCGGGATTTCGTTGTGAAGAGGCTGTCGCCAGTTTCCCCGATTCCGTTAACCAAAGTTTCTCCATTTACTACACCAGTGAGATTAAGGTTAAAAGACCCAATGCCACCAATCCTTACCACCAGATACCTGGTGTTATGATGGAATTCAGCACCAGCCTCGGTAATGCGACAATGAGAATAATCGCGCAGGAATATAAAGCGGTAAGGGTGCCTGAAAAAGAATTTTCAATCCCCGCCGATTACAGGCCTGTTTCCAAAACCGAGATCGAAAATATACTTCATGCCCTTATGCAATGATCCTTACCGGCCGGGATTCTGCTGCCTGCGTTTGATAAAATAACCGGAGGAATATCGTAAGTTAATTCAGACTATTATAAATTTGTACTTTTTAATTGTATTTTGCCCCTGTTGACAATAATGCATTGTATTGATCTGATATACCTGTTCCGTCGGCAGGGTCAAAAAAAATACTGGTTTGACAATCTGATCTTTTATAATTTTCCCCTGTAATGAGCAAAACGGTTACTAAAAAAAACAGGCTTACCACTTTTTTTTCCGATGAAAGGATTAAAATTATTATCGGATCGTTCATTATACTTTTCTCCTTTTACCTTTATCTGACTTTCATCTCATACCTTTTTACCTGGAAGGATGATTCGGATTTTGACCTTACAAAAGTTTTCTCAGGTCCGGAAACGACTGTTGAAAACTGGGGTGGCAAGCTGGGTGCATATTTCTCCGTCCTGTTCATGAACAGATGGTTCGGAATCGCATCATTCTTCCTGCCTTTTATACTGCTGGTTGCCGGTTCAAGGCTGCTTGGAATAAAGTTACTATCTCCCGGAAAAACAACCCTGTTTTGCCTGGCAGCAACAATCCTGTTATCGGTCATTCTTTCATTTACAACAAATAACCTTAACGAATACCTGGGAAGCGGACCGGGAGGAGCACATGGCTATTTCCTTTCCAAATGGCTCTCTGCATTACTCGGCACAACAGGTACAGCCTTCCTCCTGTTATTACTTGTCCTGGTTTTTCTCATTTTCTCCTTCAGGAATTTCATCTCATGGATAAAATCCGTAATTAAACGTATAAGCCATCGCAAGGAACAGGAAACCGTCCTGGAAGAAGAACCCCTTGAGAAAACTCCCGGGGAAGTAAACGGATTCAAACCAGATTTCAGTGATGAGAGCATACCTGATTCCCCGAAAGAAGACATGCAATTTACCACCAGGGAATTAACACCTGAGGAAATAGAGAAAAACAGGACGGAAGGAACGGTTGATAACGGTATAGAGATGACTGTGGAAAACAGGCAACAGGCAGATAACGGGGCGGAAGTGTTTGACGACCAGCTTCCTGAGAACTATGACCCCACCCTGGATCTGTCCAACTATAAATTTCCTCCTATTGACCTCCTGTCAGATCATCAGAGCGGGAACACGGAAGTCAGTGAGGAAGAGCTGATCAGCAACAAAAACAGGATCGTTGAAACACTTGGGAACTATAATATCCAGATCGACAAGATTAAAGCCACCATAGGGCCTACGGTGACCCTGTACGAGATCGTTCCTGCACCGGGGATACGCATATCGAAGATCAAAAACCTCGAGGATGATATAGCCCTGAGCCTCTCTGCACTGGGTATAAGGATCATTGCTCCTATACCCGGCAGGGGAACGATAGGCATTGAAGTTCCCAACAGGAACCCGGAGATCGTATCGATGAAATCGGTCATTGCCTCCAAAAAGTTCCAGGAGTCAAAATTCGATCTGCCCATTGGCCTGGGCAAGACCATCTCGAACGAGACGTATGTCGTGGACCTGACAAAAATGCCTCACCTGCTGGTCGCCGGAGCAACAGGACAAGGAAAATCTGTAGGGCTTAATGCCATTATTACCTCACTATTGTACCGCAAGCATCCTGCCCAGATAAAATTCGTATTTATTGATCCCAAAAAGGTTGAACTGACCTTGTACGGCAAGCTTGAAAAGCACTTCCTTGCGATGCTTCCCGACTCCGAGGAACCAATCATTACTGATACCCAGCAGGTTATCAACACCCTTAATTCCCTGACCATTGAGATGGATGCCAGGTATAACCTCCTAAAATCGGCACAGGTTCGTAATATAAAAGAATACAACGAAAAATTTATTGCACGGAGGCTGAATCCACAGAAGGGACACAGGTACATGCCCTATATCATTGTTATTGTTGATGAGTTTGCCGATCTGATCATGACAGCAGGAAGGGAAATTGAGATGCCTCTTGCCAGACTCGCACAGCTTGCCCGCGCAATAGGCATACACCTTGTCATCGCCACACAACGTCCGAGCATAAACATCATTACCGGTGCCATTAAGGCAAACTTCCCTGTCCGGTTAGCTTTCAAGGTCACTTCCATGATGGATTCACGTACTATCCTTGACAGTCCCGGAGCCAACCAGCTTGTAGGAAGGGGAGATATGCTCATCACGTCGGGCAGTGACCTTATCCGTCTGCAGTGCGCATTTATTGATGCGCCTGAGATTGAATCCATAACCAGTCATATTGCTGCCCAGCAATCCTACCCTTCAGCTCATTTATTACCCGAATATTCAGATGAGGCAAGGGAAGAAGCTGAATTCTTTGACCCGAATACGCGTGATGACCTGTTTGAGAAAGCTGCCAGGCTCGTCGTTGAGTTTCAGCAAGGATCGACCTCCCTGATCCAGCGCAAGTTTTCCATAGGTTATAACAGGGCAGGAAGAATAGTCGATCAGCTTGAAGCAGTAGGTATCCTTGGCCCCTATGAAGGCAGCAAAGCACGGCAGGTAATGTTTAAAGATCTGTTGAGTTTGGAACAGTTTTTGGATAACAATATCCATGACTAACATTCAAACTATGTACAGGCACCTGTCTTTAGTTACCATTTTATGCCTCGGCGCCTTATCTGTCGCAGGCCAGCAGGATCCTGAAGCCAGGAAAATACTTGACCGTTTCGCCAGTAAGGCCGAATCATCCTATCCTTTCCGGATTGAATTTGAATACCTGTACGAATCCAAACCGGATAATTACACAGAGACCAACCAGGGAAGCATTCTTATTGACAAAACCCGGTTCAGGCTGTCACTTCCACGTACAGAGATCTATTGTGACGGGAAAACATACTGGAATTACCTTGTTGAAGATAAGGAAGTATATCTGAGTGATCCTGCAGATGCCACAGCAGATGATATCTTCCTGTCCAACCCTGCAGGGATATTCACCTTATATAATGACAACTTCAAATACAGGTTAAAGGGTGAACTGAATATCAAGGATGAAACGGTATACGAGATTGATCTGTTCCCCTATGATCTGAGCAAATCTTACCATACCATTAAACTATTCATTGATAAGAAAACCTATCAGCTCTGCACACTGCAGACCCTCGAGAAAAAGGGAGTGATTCATACCATTACCGTAAAAAGTTTCCAGCCGGGTACGAAAACCAGTGATGATAACTTCATTTTCAAGCCTGAAGATCATCCGGATGTGGTGGTGGTCGATACAAGGTTATAGGTCACCGGGTGCCTCCGGATATTCAATCCTGAA
>Ga0172365_10000424_pt1 | contig 27875 bp, 30 predicted proteins | sample LakKivSesite48cm_FD_114535 | JGI IMG/M metagenome (GOLD analysis project Ga0172365, IMG submission 114535) | Sediment microbial communities from Lake Kivu, Rwanda - Sediment site 48cm | ecosystem: Environmental > Aquatic > Freshwater > Lake > Sediment | place: Rwanda: Western Province, Lake...
ACCTTGCGGGAGAACTCGTTGGATTGATCACGAAGACCGAGCTCACCGAGGTCGCAAGAGAGCGGCTCTGAGCAATGCTTTAAGATTTACTGCCAAGTTAAAATTGTGCGGCCGTGGTCCAGCTTGGTTAGGACTCAGGCTCCCCAAGCCTGCTGCGCGGGTTCAAATCCCGCCGGCCGCACCATAATTCAATTCTAACTTATGCGGTTGCATCGCGCTTACCAAGCATTTTTTTGGCTCTTTTCCACGCTTCCGACTCAACATGCTTCATCAGTTCTTCGATGTTCCTAAACTGATTTTCCACATTTATCACCTCGGTTTTATTTTTCAAGCGTGAGGGAATGTTTCGCCAGTATTTCTTCAACCTTTTTCTGAATCATCTGCTCTATGGCTTCGGGCGTTACCAACCTTAGAAGCGCCCTCTCCTTTTCCTCAAGTTCGAGCGAGGCCTTCAGGTTCAGGGGCCTCCTGCATCTCAGGCAGAAATCAGCTTCCGGAGGGTTTTCGTGGCCGCAGATGGAGCATACCTGCGTCCTGAGCTGCTCGTGATTCATCTTTTCATTTTCACCAAGCTTGCCGTGTATTCTCAGGATGGCATCGTCCGTGTCCCTTCCCGAAAGGTGAACGTAAACGGATGCCATGTCCGAGTCCATCGTCCAGCCGAAGTACTCCTTCATCTGGGCCTCGGTGAGGTGGTTCGCCAGATCGGTGGCCCTTGCGTGCCTGAACGAGTGAGGATTCACCCTTTTTTGTATCTTGGCTCTCCTTGCTATCTTTCTGAGCATCGCGCGCAGGCAGTGGTACATTATCTGCCGGCCGCTATTCTTGCTCCCTATCCCGACCCAGAGGGGCGCCTCCGGATCGCCCTTGCATGGGTGGTGTTCCAGCCAGTTCGACAGATGGGGCACGGATGAAACGAGCCTGATCCTCCTTGAGCCTGTCTTGCCGCCCCTATTCCCGACCACCATTACCGCACCGTACTGGTCGAACTGAACGTTTTTGATTTTCATGCCGAGAAATTCCCCGACCCTGACGCCGCTCTCCCAGAGGATAGATATGATCGCCCTGTCCCTGACGCTCACGCAGGCCTTGATCAGGCCTTGGACCTCTTCCTTGCTCAGGAGCTCCTCGGGAAGCTTTTTATCCTTTCTTTTGGTTCTGACCTTCAGCCACTTCAGCTCGTGGGCCGGATTCAGCCACCTGAAGAACTTCTTTATGACGCAGTAGTGATCCATCTTCGTCCTTTCGGTGTAGTTCATCTCCCTTATTCTGCGTACGAGTTCCTTGATGTCGTCATCCGTCATGTCCCCGAAGTCCTTCTCGATCCACTTTGCGATGTTCCATAGACGGTTCATATAGAAGAGAACCCTCGCCGTGCTCAGACCTTCCGCAAAGCTCTCGTCACGGAACTTCAGGATCAGATTCTTGTTGATATTGGAGATGTGATTGGAATTCTGTATGGTTTTGACTATCCTCTGAAGTCTTCCATTCAGGCCGTAGATTTCCCGCAGGTTCTCCATATTATCCGTACATTTTATACGTATAAAGGATATATAAATCTTACGGATTATTTATAGAGTTAATTTATAAGTATGAACAATCAACAGTAAATTGATAAACATGTCCGAAATAGCGAACAGAATTCTTCTGCTCCTTAAGGAGAGTCCGCGCCAGACACCTAAATCCATAGCGGGCAGATTGAACGCTTCCATATCAACGGTCAGAAATGCGCTGGTGATTCTGTCAGATCTAAAACTCGTTGAGACCAGAGTTAGGGGACTGTATGAGATAACACCGTCAGGCGAGCGTCTTTTAAAAGAGACTTCCACAACAAAAAAGTGATTCACATGCCAATTTCATTGATGGATGGAGCGACTCTTCACCGGGCCGATAGGTGAGACGTTGCACACAAAATACGGTGTCGTTGATCTCTTTGGAGCGCCTGGAGGTCTGGCTCTTGGCTTCAAATTGAGCGGACACTTTAAAATCCTTGCCTGCGTAGACAGTGACACAACAGCTGCAGCAACCTATGCAAAAAATTTCCCTAGGACCAAGATAATTACAGACGAGATTCAGAATGTGGATACCACCCGTCTGCTGCGTGAGGCAGAGGCGAGCGGGGACGAAATCGACATCATAATCGGCGGCCCACCGTGCCCAGGATTTTCAGTTGTGGGGCGGGTGAAAATAGCATCTCTGGTACGGTCGGGCAAATGGAACCATCTGAACAATAGCCACCCGAGATTTATCGACGATCCCCGCAATGTCCTGTACAAACACTTCGTAAGAATCGTGAAAGAATTAAAACCAAAATTTTTCGTGATGGAAAATGTTTTTGGGATGCTGAGTTACAACAACGGCGAAACCGTGAAGCAGATTCTTGAAGATTTCGGCCGGATTGGATACAGAACCGAGTGGAGGGTAATGAATGCCGTAAATTATGGTGTGCCGCAGGAACGGAAGCGGGTATTCTTCATAGGCAATAGATTCAGCCTGCCAAATCCCTTTCCGGCACTCACCCATCGATCACCAGCAGAAAATTTCAATGGAGGGGAGCTGAACGAAGCACCCACTGTGTGGGATGCAATAGGGGATCTCCCACGGCTTCGTGCGGGGGAAAAATGGGAAGAAGAGCCCTACGAACGTAAACCGGTTACCGATTATCAGCGGTGGGCTCGCCGGCACAGCAGGCATGTATTCAACCATGCCGCTCGTCGGCATAGCGAGCGAGACATGAAACTGTTCTCTCGGATGCAAGAAGGCACTAAATGGGAAGATCTCCCGCCACGTCTTAAGGAGATGTATAACTATCGAAATGACATTTTCAAAGATAAAATGAAGAGACTCCGGAGAAACAGACCGTCTTGGACGATTACAGCGCATCTTGCGAAGGATGGGTACGCATACGTTCATCCGACGCAGAACAGGACAATAACGGTCAGAGAAGCGGCGAGGATCCAGAGCTTCCCGGATACCTTCATCTTCTGGGGGTCGCGCACCAGCCAGTTCAGGCAGGTAGGCAACGCCGTGCCGCCTCTGCTTGCGAGAGCTGTGGCCTGCGAGATGCGCAAAGCGCTTGAGGGTGCGCCAGCGTGAAGCTCTCCGAAATCAAACCCGGAATGCGCGAGCTGGAGGTTGAAGGAAGGATAATTTCTATCGATGATGTAAGGGAAGTTCGTACGAGGTTCGGTCCAGCCCGCGTTGCCAGCGCGGTGCTAGAGGATGAAACAGCATCCGTAAGGCTCAACCTCTGGAGGGATCAGATTAACGCTGCGAGGCCCGGCGAAAGGGTGAGGCTAGTTAACGCGTTCGCCCGGGAGTTTGGCGGACGCGTGGAACTCAACATAGGCAGAGACGGGAGGTTGGTTGTAATTGAGCGCGAAAAAGAAAGAGAAGGAATTAGCTAGCCGTCTTCTTGTGTGGTGGAGGAAGCACAAGCGCAACTACCCGTGGAGGAGGGAAAAAAATCCCTACAAAGTGCTGATGGCTGAACTCATGCTTCAGCGCACCAAGGCCGATCAAGTGATGACGGTTTATCCCTCATTTATCAAGAGATTCCCAACACCCGGTGCCCTTACGACAGCGAAACCGAAGGATGTGGAAAATTTTTTCCGCGGGCTGGGGCTGATATGGAGGGCAAAAAGGGTGAGGGAGCTTGGTAATATGCTCATGACGGAGTTCAACAGCCGGGTACCCAAAACCCGTGAAGGGCTGCTTTCCCTCCCAGGGGTGGGGGAATACGCGGCGGACGCGGTGCTCGCCTCCGTCTATAGCAAAAACGTCGCGGCGGTGGACTCCAACGTATGTCGCGTCGTGGGAAGGCTGTTCGGCATGGAAGCCCGCGGCGAGGCGAGGAGAGACCCAAAGTTCAGGGAGGTCGCCCAAGAGATGGTGCCAAAAGGCAAGGCGAAAGAGTTCAACTGGGCGATGATAGATTTATCAGCGCTGATTTGTGCTCCCCGAAATCCAAAATGTGATATATGTCCATTAAGTAAATTTTGTGAATTTAATCTAACATTTCACAGATCCGAATAATCCATTTAGGATTTGTAATAGCTCACATGACAGTGCCGTAGACTTCATTAAAAATTTTTTCAAGTATGGAGTTAAGTTTTTCATCAGAGTAAATTGTGGTATCATATCCCTTAAATTCTCGTCTAATCGCACGCGTGAGGTTTCTTAGCCAGTCTTGTTTTCCGCTAGTTACGCATGCCTGTTTTGTTCTTAGCCAATCAATAATTCTTTCATCACCGCGGATAACAATAGAATCGAAAAATTCTACCCAAGCAGTCCAGTTTCCTGCTGACTCAACAAACTCCCAAGGGAAATGCGAGAGGCGCCAGCAATATTTGAAATGACTTGTTTCAGGTCGTTCTCTTGCTCTGACGCTTAGCGGTCCGGGTGCTAATAATTCAGCGTGGTCATAGAGCGCGCGCCATACATATTTTCTGTCTTCAGCGGGGACTATTTTTGTGTCCATAACAAAAGAAAGACGTTTTCCAACTTCATACCACAGCTTGAGTACCGCCCCCTTTTTACCCTTTAGTTCTAATAGCCCACTGCCCACCATGTCTTTTGTAATTTCCTTCATCTTCTTTTCAAGAAAGCAATCGAGTTCTTCGGCCTGTTTTTTTGCCTCCCGTGTCAGTAAACGATCTGATTTGTAGACTTTTAAACCGATTATTTTTCTACCTCCTATCACGCGATCCTCACGGACTATCACTGCCATGCCAACTACTCTCCGGCGTAGTATCTGTGCATGAAGTCCCCTAGGATGTCACGGGTTCTGCGGAGTACATTATCAGGAGTTTCCATATCAGTCGTTTTGAATAATTTCGGTTTGCCCTGCTCTAGGTCCAACCTGCAAAGTTCGTGAGCCATGAGCCGGAACAAATACTCAGCAAGATCATCTTCGATATCATAAACAGCTTTGTACGCATAGTGGTTAAGATTGTAGTAAAATATATAACCCTTGTGTTCCCCTCTCTCCGCCGCTCCCATCGCATGATAGTCGCTTGGAAACTCCGCCCCTTCACATCTCTCAAAAAGTCCTCCCCTTGGTGGGTCTTCTTCGAGGTAGAAGCTTTTCTTTTTTTCATCAAGTATCTTGCCTCCTTTCCTATCATCATCTATATCTTTGAGAGCAACAATTTTTGCCACCAAGGTGTATTTTCCCTTATTTGGGAAATTTTCTTTTGAGAAGTTTTCTTCATAAGGGCCAATAGGCTTCGATTCGCTGATACCTTTCAACGAAATGTCCTGTTCAGCATATGTCTTGATCACGGTGTCATAGTACATAAGGGATAACATGAATCTTACCGAAATATTATGTTTGGAATCATTGACCACCTGTGCCGAAATGTTTTTTAGAGTTTCCCCGTAATTGACTCGTAAATTCTCCTTACGCGGCAGCCCAAGCTCCGGCATTCGTATTCGGATATCTTTCCATGGACCTCCCCCTCCATCACCTCCACGTCGGAGCCCGATACCGGTGAGTCCTATCTCTGTCGCTATTTTGTTTATCGCTAATAGGGCACGCCGTTCGGCGTTCTTATGCTGGCGGTCGCGAATTTCTCGAACATCGACACCCCAGCCAAGTTTATCTCTAGCGAATTTACTTAATTCGTCTTCTATAAAACGCTTTATTGCTCCGGGAAGCATTTTACGAAAATCGTACGAGTAGTGTTCGATACCTTCGTCCGTCAGCAGTTGGCGTTCAGTTGCCCTGTCAAACGTGATATAGCCATATATTGTATCTGCAATTTCTTTCGGCATGTAACGGGGTTCTATCGAACACACTTTCATGCCACCCCGCTGAATCGAAACTCCCCTAATGTGTTCTGGGACATTTCGCTCCCCGTCACTGACGATGTGCAAGGTTCTTATTTTGTAATCTCCATAGACACCAGGTATTTTCATGTTTTTCTTGATCCACACCCTGTGCCTTTTCGTGTCCGCCTCCGGCAGAACAAACGTTGGAGGTATGCTAGCCGTATATTCCCGGTCGTGCGCACAGATGACAATTTTTGCGTTGTATTCCCGGATGATTTCCCACCATGTTTCTTCTATGGCGGCAGGAAATTCGCCCGTCTCCACGGCATTTATCAGTTCCTCGTTCGGATCGAGGATTATCACACGTGTTCCAATTTTTGTGAGGGGTTTCAAAATCCCCTCTGTCATTTCAGCCAGTTTCTTCCGTCCATCATCACCGTCGAATGCAGCCACAGAACAGGATATTTTATCGATGCGGAGAACGCCGAATCTGTAGGTACTGTCTTCTCGGAGGCTATCGTACATAAGAACGTGATCCGCAGAAGTGTCGGTAGGCGACGAAGCGCTCACGAAGATGAATTTACCGCGCCCGCGTGAACCTAAAGCTTCCTCGGAGGGATCTTTGGTAAATGCCATGTTTTCGAAACGGCCCCATCGCTCATGCAGCGGCAAGTCTTCATACAGTTCCTCTTGACTGAGGACCCGACCGGTAAGTCCGGTGGTCCCCTCGTCCGTCATCGTGAAAAAAGTATGCTTTTTGCCTTTTACAAGTTCGAACCTGAAACCCCAGCCAATGCCGTTTTTGTTTTTCCTTGCGTCCCAGCCATTTTGTATCGCATCTTTCTGTATGCCGTGGGGTACACCACGGTGTGCTCTGTATCCGTCCCGGACTGCCCTTACCGTATTCAGCCAATTGATCGCCGAAGGTCGAAATTCTTCCTTGTGGATATACTGTGAGATAAAATCGACCATTATTATCTCCCCGAAACAGACGGTTCCGCGAATTGTTTATCTATCACGGTATAATCGTTCCTCTTGTCGCTTATCACCCCGAGTTCCCTGAGCAGCGCAATCTTGCTCTGCGCAAACATCGTTGCAACGTTCGCCAGCTGTTTCTTTAACTTTTTCTCCTCTCCTGCCTTTCGGCTCCAGCTTTTCACATAATTGATAAATCGCCGGTTGTTTTCAAGCCAAGACGCTATGTCCGTGTTTCCTTTCTTGAGTTCACCGAAAACTTCCAGCAGAAATGAATATTCTTTGTATCCTTCCGCATCCATCTTTTTGAGGTGACCCAGCATCCACTCGCGCTCGGCATCCGACAGGACCTGTTTCGTGCCCCTCTCGTCAAAGATGTGATTCTTCAGTCCGGCGAACTCCAAACCCTCTTTCGTCGGGGATATCATTACCTTTCCCCATCCTCTGGCCGGAATCTCCTTCGCACCTTCTATTCTGACCAACCCCATTTCATGTGCAGGGGTAATGAAGTGCCATACCAGTCTCCCGACTGCGGAGTCTTTGTTGGAGCTGGGGAACCCCCTGTAGCGTGCAAGTCCAGCTGTTTTGAAAATCTCCCGGGATCTGTCGACGAGTTCCTGAAGGTTTACGGCCTCCCCGCCTTTCTCGCTGACCGTATGGCAGAGAATTCTGAGGACAGCTTTTATCGGAGTGAATGAATTAAACTGACCCCATGTGCCAACGTGCTTGGCGGCCGATGTTTCTAAATATGGATGGCCGCTTTTCAGGCCCGCCAGTTCAGGGGGCGGGCTGAGATAGTCAGGCAGAGGTTTCGTAAAAGCCAGACCTTCAGCGCGACTCCACCGCTCTTCTTGGGCCCCAGCGACTTCAGCACCGGTAACAATCAGGCCCTCGCCCTCAAGCTGAACCAGCTCCTTTATCAGCTGTGCTATTTTTTCCGCATTTTCGCGCGTTATCTTGATTCGAAGTTCTATCATACGAACCATCTGACGCTTGTACTTATTTAATTTACCCCTTATAAATATTGCCACGGTTACATAAAGCAGTGCAGTTTATTGATACATATATACACGGAATAACTAGATAACCGTTTGGGGGCTATGGCGGAAACCGAACCGTTTGAAACGCTCGCACGGCTGTATCTTGAGGAAAGCGGGTACATCGCAGGCACGGATGTTCCCATACCGCAGGAAAATGGTGGGGGTGATGTTGACGTTTTTGCTCTTTATTCGGATCGAAAAGGCGCAATCATCGGTTTCTGTACAACGAACACATATGGCATACTGGTTCGAAAGTAGAAAAAGCAGATGCAGAAACAGAGGCGCTTTATACTGAAGAAGTATCCATCGCTGAACGGAAATCTGGAATTCTGGTACTTCACCCTGTGGATGGGAAAAAACGAAGAGCGCAAACGTGCTGGGCTGGAGAAACTTGGCTTCCGGAAGGTTGTCGGACCGAGAGATCTCAGGAAGTTTCTGCATAAACTTATACGGGATTACCGCCGGGCTTGGGAGAGGGAACAGAAGACCGGGCCCAGAGAGAAGGAACCAGTCAGGTGGACCGTGAAAGCACTCTGCAGGCTGGGTCTGCTCAAAAGAAGACGGAAAAAACGCGGAAAGAAACGTTAATGTTGCTCGATAGGTTTGAATTGAAATCCAATGCTCGCCGGCCGCACCATAAGATTATTTTAAGATGCCCTCTGCTTTGGCCCCAGATTCAGGAAATCAGCGGGAGAATTTCGTCAAACACATAGCCCAGAAATTCGCCCTGCTCGGACCGGCTGAACAATGTCACCACGCAGTTCCGAGTTATCCCGACAACCAACCCGCGTTTCTGTATCTCAAACACGACGTACCAAATCTTTCCGTGCTCCAGATAATCGCGGTAGAGCTTTGTGTCGGCGATTCCGGATCCAGCGAGCGCGAGCTTCCCAACGTTCGGGATGTCGATCTCGTCGAACCAAATCAGCTTTGTGGCGCGGGGGTTCGACTCGTGGAGTTTTTTCAGAGTTTCATGGGTGATTTTTGTTTCAACTATCGCCCCAATCTTGATGAACAAAATCTCGCTGAGTTTGTTTGCCACGTAGTTCGTCAGAAGCTTCTTCACCCCGCGGGCCTTCGAGGGCGCGAGCACCACGAGGAAGGTCCGCCCCTTGAACCGCTTGATCCAAAAGGGAACTTCCTCCGTGATTATGGTTTCGACCAACCCGCGCTTGTAGTAACGGCTGAGCACGAAATCCTTGCTGAAGATCCCGGCCAGCGAGTCGCTCTCTAGCTTCAGATCCAAGATCTCCGCTGAGAGCTTCATGTGCTTTTTCTCGTGCTCGTAGGGCTCCTCCTCGCCGAAGTCCTTGAGCTTCCGGGCGATCAGCGGAAGTTCAAGCAGCTCTTTGAATTCAAATATCTTGGCGACGAGAACCATGCATGCACCCACAAAAAGTTAAGCATGAGGAGGGTTTAAAATTGAGGAAGTGCAAAATTTTAACTGATGTCTATGCCTGCAAAAGCACTAATCCGGGAGATAATACTAGAAAATTTCATGAGTTACGAATATTCCAGAATCCCATTCAGGCCGGGGCTCAACTTGGTATGCGGCCCAAACGGGGCGGGTAAATCCTCCATCCTGTTGGGCTTGGCCGTGGCCCTCGGCCAGACCTACACCGAGCGCTCAAGGAAGCTCAGCGACCTGATCAGGCGTGGAAAGGACCTCGGCAGGGTTAGCGTGGTGTTCGACAACTCGCCCCACAATGGAAAGCGACCGATCGCGAGCATAAATTCCGATACGTTCGTGCTCTCGCGCTACCTCAACCGCGATGGGATATACTGGCACGAGGCCAACAACAGAACCGTGATGAAGGGGGAGGTGATGAGGCTACTCGAGCGACTTTCCATAAACCCGGACAATATGCTCATCGTCATGCATCAGAATATGATCGATGTCTTCGGGGCGATAGACGCCCGCGAGCGCCTCAAGCTCGTCGAGGAAGCGGTCGGGCTTCGAGAGTACCGCGAGCGGATCCTGGAGGCCCGTGAGAAACTATCGCACACCCTGAGCGAGGAGGAGTCCATCCGAAACCTGCTCGAAAAAGCGCAAGAGACGCTGCGCTACTGGGAAGGAGAGTACCAACGGTTCCAGAGAAAACAGGAACTCGGGGAGCGAAAGCGGGAGCTTGAGATTGAATACGCGTGGGCGAAGTGCATCAAGCAAGAGGAGGTCGTTGGGAACCTTCGATCGAAACTCGACGCTCTAAAGGAGGAGCTGAAAGAGATCGATGGTGAGCTCGGGAAAGGCTCGAAACACGAAGAAGAACTTGGGGTAAAATTGAAGGAGCTGGAGTTCGAGCTCGACGCCACATACCAAAAGCTCATCGCTCACGAGCGGGCGCAGGCCGAGGCAGAGGCGCGCGCTAAACTCATCGAGAGTTTGAATGCCTCCATTCAATCGGCGAAGGCTGGCTTGAGTTCTTTGCTGAAACACCTCGAAGTCGAACTGAAGCGTACGAAGGAGGGTTTGAAAGAGGCCAGCGAGCAGATAAAAGAAATAAAATCTGAACTCGTCGGTACAAAAGGCAAACTCGAACAAACCCGCGAGACCCACATCAATTCCCGGATCCACATCGCCGTGCTGGGATTCCGCCGCGAGCTACTCGAGCATGATATATCGAACGCTCAGTCTGAACTCAGGCGAGTGCGCCACGAGCTTGAGGAGATGGAGGAAGAGGCAAAACAAGTTGGGGGGCGGGTTGAGACGCAGCGCAAGCCCCAAGAAGTGCTCGATGAGCTCAAGCTGACCAACATCCAACTAGCCAGCTTGGCGGACGTGTCACCTGATGTCGAGCGGATGTACCTCAGCTACAAGAGCACGCTCAAGGAGCTCGAGGCGAAATCCGAGATTGCGACGGCCAATCGAAAGCGAGCGCTTGAGGAGCTGGAGCTACGAAAGCAACGCTGGTCCAACGAGCTCAACAAAATGCTGGGCGAGGTCAAAGCAAGCTACATCGAGATCCTGAAGCGGGTAAACGCGAGCGGCGATGCCAATCTAGTGAACGCCCACGACATCGACGAGGCTGGACTGGAGCTGCTCGTGGGGTTCAAGGGAGCCGAGCCCCAAGTTTTGGATGCCTATACTCAGAGCGGCGGGGAAAGAACTACTGCCCTGATGTGCTTCTTGCTGGCACTCCAACAGAGGATTCAATCCCCAGTCCGGGCGATCGACGAGTTCGAAGCCCACTTGGATCCACGCAATAGAGAGGAAATCTTTCGCGGAATCATTGAGTTCATGAAGGGGGAGGCAACGCAGTACATCGTGATTACCCCAGGACAGCTCATAAACGTGGAGGGAGTGCCCAACGTGATAACCGTGCAAAACATCGCTGGGTCATCCCAGGTGAAGGTGGCTGCTTAGATGTCGGGCGAGCGCCAAGAGCTGATGCTGCGCATAATTGACCTGTGCGACTCTGTGCAGAAGCACGGGCTCGATCCCTTCGACGTCGAGGTTCGGGAGTTCTTCGACAGGCTGCGAGAGCTCCTGCCCAAGCTGCGAAAGCATGAGGAGCTCTACCTAGACATCCAAGCCGTGCTCGGGCTAGCTGATGTCGTCTTTCAACAGGGCGAATGGATCAAGCACAAGTCGTCGATGCTCTACCTCGACCCGCTGCTAATCATGCTCAAGCTGCACGCCCTACCGGCGAAGGACCTGGCTGAGGTGCTCGCTCGGGCGTGGCATCCGATAATTGATTTGGAAAGTCTCTCTCCCCGCGGCGTCAAGGAGGGGCTCGACTACTGGAGGAACCTGCCTAGTCTAGAGGAGCGCTGGCGGGGACTCGACACGACAGAGGTCTTCACGGGAGAAATCGCCCGCATGGAACTCGCACGCATGGGAATCCTCTCGGATGAAGACTTCGCCGCCGTGCTCGACCGAACTTGGCGCGAGTTGAAAGATGCCGCGGGAAAACGTGGCAGCATGTCTTACTGGGACTTCATCTCCGAGAGGAGCTTCGAAGAAACAGTGGTGAGGGCCTGGCTCGTGAGCTTCCTCGTGAGCTACGGCTATGCGACGCTTGAATTTGAACCACTCGATGAGGAGATCACTTTGAAGCCACTTGCGAAGCCTCAACGCCTCGAGCGCGTGGCGACATTCTCGGTCCCCATAGCGATTTCCCGAGCCGAGTGGCTCCAGAGGAGGAAAAGGCATGGCTGAGGAACGGGACATCGTAGAGCTCAGGGAAAAGCTTGCTCGAGCGGCCCAACTCCTGCTGTTCAGGCATCACATGCAGCCCGGGGCGAAGGCCTGGGAGCTCAAGCACGCTCTCGGCAGGGACTACGAGCAGATTCTGAAGCTACTCGACGGCGAGTTGGAGAAGCTGGGGCTGATAGTCAAGCGGGTGAGCGAGGGAGAAGAGAGCTCTGAATCTGACCGCTACTTCGTGACCCTTCGAGGACATCCCACGCTTACGGAGGCCCGGACCTTCGGATGGCGAATCGACGATATGGGGATGCTCACGGTCGCTCTCGCCCACATCCTCGCGAAGAGGGGGAAGGCACCGCTGAAGGAGGTGGAGCGGGTGCTTGAGGAGAAGTTTCCGCGCTGGCGCATCGAGTCCACCATCGACCGCTTCATTCGACGGGGCTACTTGAGCGAGGACGACGAGGGGCTGCTCTACATTGGGTGGCGGGCGAGGGCTGAGATCGACCAAAAAACATTGCTAGGCCTGCTGCTGGGGAAAGAAAAAGAGGAAAAACTAGAGGCTGGCGAACCGCAGCATAACTCACGCCTACCTGAACCGTCTGAATAGCGCCTCCCGCTCCTTTTGCAACAACAGCTCCAAGAATTTGTTCGAGAACTTCGGTTCCTTTGCTAGGATCTCTCCAGCTCTAGCGGGGGTGATACCTCTCCCGACTAGTGCCAGAGCTGCGGGCTTGCCGTACTGTGAGATTAGTTTCGCACTTTCTAGTAGCTCCTGCCAAAGCGCGACTTTTCTCCCCCGTTCCGCAAGTTCGATCGCTCGCTGAACCTCCTCCACCAATTCTTCGACCATCCCCAGTTTGGACGAACCGCAACGCGGGCACTTCGGGTGTTCATCCAACTCGCAAATCTGATGCTCCTCAACGTGGCGCTTGCATTGGGTGCAAGCAAAGGTCCTGACCTCGCCGAGCAGCCGCGCCTTCGCTGAGGCCATCGCCAAGAATTTGAGCCGCTCCGGCATGATCGGTTCCAAGGTGAGATAGCGCTGACGCCAGGCTAAGCTGGAAACGGGTGTTGGTTCAGCCCGCTCGCCGAATGAAACCACCTCAATCTCGCCGCCCCGAATGCGCTCTAGAACTTCGAGCGTGCGTTTCAAGTCTAGATCCTTGTGCACGACCTCCTTGAACGTCTCCTCAAACACTGGTGTTCCCCTGAGCGCCCGCATCAGCTTATCTATTACCGCACTCGTTAGCTCGGCCTCTCGCTCGAGGACCCCCATCCGCCGCGCCACTTGAGCCATCCGCCACCGGAAGAAGCGGCTCTCCTCGATTATCTCCCGCATGTCCCTCTCCAAGTCCGTGCTGAGCCAACCTTTGAGGGTTTCGATCACCTTCTCGGGCTCTAGCGCCTCCGAACGCAGCAGAATTCGATATGGGTCCACGGAGGTCGCGGTCGTTTCCCCGAGCTCTGCGGAAGCCTTGAAGGCTAGCAGCCGCGCGAGAGTTCGGTTGACGAGCGTCCCGAAGCAGGCGTTGACCACGCAAATTTCCTTCACCTTCTCAACCGTCACCCGCCGGTCCGTGGGCAGGGACAGACCAGCCTCGACTTGCCTGCGAGCATCGGCGAACGCTAACTTCATCGTTTCATGGTGGACGCCGTACTGCCTAGCCAGCTCAGCGACGACCACCTCAAATTTTTCGCCCGCGCGCAAAAGCTCCTCAAATCTGGCCCTCAGTTTTCCAACCTCCTGCGCCACCGAGTATGGAACCGGGATCTCTTCACCTATCCAAGTCGGAATTGTTCCGAGCGGGTCATCGTCCGACTTGACGTAGACTTTGTCCTTGAAGACTTGCAAAATTCGCCAGAGTTCGCCTCCAATCACGAACTTCACCCCAGGCTCCCCATACTCCGCTACGAATGACTCATCTAAGATCCCGACCGGCTGGTTCCGCTCATCATCCACCACGAGGTACTGCTTTAGCTCCGGAATCATTGAGAGGTTGCCGAAGTAGTAGTCGAAGACACGTTGCGTAGACCTCGGGCGCACGAACTCCCGCCCGTCCTCGGAGACCCACGCCAGCCGCTTCTCCAAGCTCTGCGCGAACCCAAGCACCTCGAGCAGGTCCTCCTTGGTGAGGTCCCTGAAGGGATAGGCACGCCGGAAAACTTCATATACCTCGTCGATACTTTCTCTCTTCTGCGCCGTGAGGATAGAGACCAGCGCATGGAGTAAAACGTCGAGAGGCTTCTCAGTAATATAAACAGGTTCTAACTCACGCTGATAAGAGCGCGCCGCTATAACTATCGATTCAAGAGCGTCATCCGGATCCTGTACCAATATTACCCCATTTGAAACTTCGCCAATCTTATGGCCGCTACGCCCAACCCTCTGGAGAAGCCGAGTAACCTGTCGTGGGGAATTGTACTGAATAACCAAATCAACCATTCCTATATCAAGGCCAAGCTCCATCGAGGAGGTGCAGATTATTCCCCTGAGTTCGCCCTGTTTGAGCCCCCGTTCTGCCCGCAACCTCGTGAAAGCCGAGAGCGACCCGTGGTGGACGCTCAGGGGAAAGCGGATGTCCCAGAGACGGAAGCGGCTGGCGAGCACCTCTGCGGTGGGGCGAGTATTAGTGAAAACTAAAGTAGACCTATGGTCCTCTATGAGCTTCCGCATTACCCGCATCCTGGCGGCGACCAGTGGGAAGGTGTAAAGCTCAGCTGCCAGCTGCTCGTCGCGCTTTGTTGCCTCTGGATATACAACGTGAAGCTCGAGCTCGCGCGCGACGCTGACATCGACGATCTCACACTGTCGTCCAAACCCCACCAAAAACCGCGCGACTTCATCTGGAGAACCTATTGTGGCGGAAAGCCCGATGAGCTGAAACTCGCCGCCCTTGAGTTTCCGGAGCCGCTCGAGCGTGAGGGACAGCTGGGCTCCACGCTTGTTGTCGGCGAGTTCATGGATCTCGTCGACGATTACCCATCGAACGCTCCGCAGATGCTCGCTTAGTCTCCGTCCAAGCAGGAAGATTTGTAGCGTTTCAGGAGTCGTGACCATCACGTCCGGAGGGACGAGAGATTGAGCTCTACGTTCGCGTGCCTCGGTGTCTCCATGGCGGACCGATATCCGAAGGTCAAAGGCACGGCACCACCACTCGAGCCGCTCGAGCATATCACGGTTGAGCGCCCTGAGTGGAGTTATGTAGATGACTTTTATTCCACGCTCGCGTGTTCCCGATGTCAAAAGTTGGTGAAGCACAGGTAAAAAAGCTGCCTCCGTCTTTCCAGTACCAGCTGGCGCGATCAGCAGGACGTTTTTGCCCGCTAAAATTTTCGGAATCGACTCTTGCTGCGGCAGGGTCGGCTCGGTGAATCCTCGTTCGGCCAGCAACTTTTGAATCGGCTTTGCCAGCGCATCAAATACATTGGGTTTTTCCGACATCTCAATCAGATAAACTCCCTCATTTAGACACAAAGGGATTTCCATGGATGAAAAATCTGAGCTCCTGCTTTAGGTCGGCACTGACCCCGATACGATGGGAGCGTGCAATCTTGAAATTTGTGAAGGTGTCATTGAATATCGTCAAAACTCGCGAGCGAGTTAGGTCTAGCTTGTGATGATCATAGGTTATACCCATAGCTTGAGTCAGCCTCCCTGGGCCCGACGTCAACAACTTTTTATTATCCACTCCACGACGGCGCTTCATTAACTCAATGCCGTCTAGAGGTTCTAGCGCTCGCACCAGAACCGCACCAGGCACCCCCTCCCGCTCAGCTGTGACGTTGAACATCCACTTCGCATGCACCATATAGATGAAGGCCAGTCCTCCACGCCACCACATGAGCTCGTTCAACTTCGTGCGCTTTCGTGACGCCCTGGACGCCGGGTCGCCCCTGCCAAAATAAGCCTCCGTTTCCACAATCCGGCCGCTCGTGGTGCCCGGGGAAGATTGATGCACAAGAACCTTCCCCAACAGCTCTTGAGCAACTTGTGCTACATCGCGCTCGTAGAATGACCTAGGAAGCGGCTTCATTCGATCCACCATCAAGATTTTAGAGAGAAGGTTAAAAAGAACGTTAGTCTAAGTAGGTTGGGAGGTTGAAAATGAAGCTTGATCCAATAGTGCGGGAGAAATACCCCGAGTTCATCGCGGGCTACGTCCGCGTGAGCGGCGTGACCATCGAGCCAGCTGTCGAGGGACTGGTCGAGAGGAAACGCGAGATATTCAGCGACCTCAAGGCGAGATACGGCGCGGTGCCGGCACTCGACATCTCTGAGGTGAAAGCATACCGCGCTTTCTTCAAGGCGATGGGCGCTGACCCCTCGAGCTACCGCCCCGCCCCGGAGTTCCTGCTTCGGCGCGCGCTGGACGACCGCTTCCCGGCGATAAACAACCTAGTGGACTCATGCCTCTTGGCCACGGTGGAGAACTGGGTGGTGATCGGGGTCTACGACGCAGACCGCGTGAAGGGACAAGCCGTCACGACGCTCGCCGCCGAGGCCGAGCCGTTCGAGCTGATCGACGGGCGCAAGGTGAGCCCGAAGCTCGACGAGATAGTGTTGCGCGACGATGAGAAGCTGATGTCTGCGTACACGCTCGGCGACGCGAAAGCGACGTTGATAAAGCCCGAGACGAGCAACGTCCTGATGGTCCTCTGGAACGCTCCGAGTGTGTCTCGAGACCGCGTCGAGAATGCAATTTCGGCGGTATCGACATACGCGCGGAAGTACTGTGGCGGCCACATCGACGAGAAAGCGGTTCTATAAAAACGTGGCTGAAATTCACCCATTGGCGTAGTGTTGATACTAATCAGCGTGGCGTTTTGTCTTGGCTTACAACTTTTTACAAATAATTAGGATATGTTCACTTATTCCAACAACTACTGGATGTGTGCAGGTTTTGTAATGTGTTTCCAACCATACTTTCCAGCGCTTTTTATTTTTTGCGAGTCTATTTATTTTTTCTTCAAAATTGGAACCTACACCTTCTAATCCAACTATTTCTAAAATTTTAACTCTCTTCTTTGCAAACGACTCTTTTAGTTCTTCTGGTAAAAAGAAATGGCAAGCGGTAAATCCGTAGCCACCTAGATAACTCCCTGTATCGCGAATTTTCTTAAAATGTGGATGTTCTAATTCGTGCTGAAATCGTTTAAGTGCGCTCGCTAATAGTGATAGCCTACTCATAACAGAGGTAAAAATTGGCGCGTCTTTTTTAGCGACACGAATCATTTCCGAAATTGCTTTATCTCTTTCATTTTTATCCAAAACATGTGATAGAGGACCTCCTAAACAGATAACTGCGTCAAATGTGTTATCACCAAATCTTGATAAATCTACAATTGAACCCTCTATAACCGCTTTGACTTTGTTTTGTAACTTTGCTTTTTTGATTTGTTTTTTCGCGAATTCAAGATTCGCCGGAACAATATCTAATAGAACAATATCATAACCTTGTTTTGCGAGTTCGATCGTGTATCTTCCAGGTCCACCTCCAGCATCTAAGATTAGACCTTTCTTGGGAAGATATTTCTTCAGAAATCGTGACGTTGTATCAAATTCTAGCCTGCGGTATGGATCACTAACTAATCTTCTCCATTCTTTGCAAACATATCCGGTATAATATTCTTTGACCAATTTCTTTGTCATAGAATTAACTATTTTTATTTGGTTATTATTCTTCCTAACATCCTTACCTGAACAATTATGCTTAACAACTATTTTAGCCGACTATTTGGGCTTGAGCTTCAAAATTGCGGCCGCGATGTCACCGCCCGTTTCCTTCAGAGCTTTCACCGCCGACTCTCGACCGACGCCCGCCTGCTCCATCACGAGATTGACATCCTCTTCAGCGACCTCGGGCCCAAGCCTGCGCTCGAACTCCTCGCCGGTTATCTGGTAGCTGCGCTGCCCCTGCATCTCTGTCAGCGTCACCTGCGCGTTTGGTAGCACGATTTCTTTATCCGTGAGCTTTATCACGACCTCGTGCACGCCATCGAGATCGGTCGTCTTTATCCCCATCTGCCGCATCGCCCGTTCCATCTGCCGCCTATCGATTTTTCCGCGAAACATTTTATTACCTTTAAATCTTGCTCATTCATCCTTTTAATTCTGGTCCTATCCTCACATCGATGACCACATGGTCGACGCCAGGTGCGTAGCGCTTGACGACGCGTCGACCGAGAATTTCAAAATCTCGCCCCGCGACGGCCTTAGAAATGCGCTCGATCGGGCGCTCAAACCGCAGCTTGCTCGGCGTACTTTCGTGATAGTGTATCACGCCTCCACTCGGCTTCAGCGCGCGCATCGCCAGCGGCAAGTACTCGTGCGTCACGTGAAGCATGCCCATTATCACGCGATCCGCTGCACCGAGCGGCGCCACCTTCGCGCAATCCCCAAGCTTAGGCTCCACGATGTCGCCGACGCGGTTCAGCCTGACGTTCTCGCGTAGATAGCGATGTGCGACTTCGTTGAGCTCTATCGCATAAACTTTTCTCGGTTTTGAATGCCTGGCTATCGGGATGCTGAATTGCCCCACACCAGCGAACATGTCGAGGACAACCTCGCCGGGCCGCACGAGCTTTGCCACCCTCGCCCGCTCGAAGATGTTGCCGGCCGAAAACATCACTTCCGCAACATCTAGCTTGAAGAGACAACCGTGTTCCTTGTGTAAAGTTTCGGTCATCTGCGCGCCAGCTATCACCTTCAGATTGGGCCTGCGCTCCCTCCCAGCTATCGGCTCCGTCCTCAAAGCGACGGTACGTACGCCCTTGATGTTGAGAATGGCACGAGCGATCTCATCCGATTTTGAAATCAATTCCTGCGGCAAATTCAGAACGACGATGTGACCTATCCGATCGAAGCCCGCGGGAAGAAGCTTCAATTCTTCCTGCGTAAGTGAATCACACATCACATCTTGTAGGTAGCCCATCACACCACTACTTGTTGCTCTTGCGCTGCTGCCTCGGCTTGACGACGCCTACTGCTTCCAGAAATCTAACACCTATCTCGCGGTCCATCGCGGCCCTGATGGAGCGCTTGTCCGTCTGCTTACCAAGGACCTTCAGCGGTATCTGCGCCCCAGCCATCTCCGCGTGCCCCCCCGCCGAACCTATCTCGTTGAAAGTCGACTTCAGCACTTCACCTATACTCATTCTGACATCGTTCGTTCGCGCTGAAACGAAGATGGTGTCCTTGACTACGCCATAAACCAAGGTAGTGATCACGCCCTCGCGCTGCAGAAGGTAATCGGCGGCTTGAGATATCGCATCCCTATCCTTGACATCGCCGACGTTCGAGATGAGGTAGCCACCCTTCACCTTGCTCGCCTTGATCGCACGAGAAAGCACATCGAGCGTATCCGGAGAATGCGCTGGGTGTTGTATCTTATTTAGGACATCTGAACTTACCTTCGGCAACAAAAACTCGAAAGCTTTAAAATCGAGTGTAGTGGCCCCGCGCGAGAAGTCTGCTGTATCTGTGAGGATACCAAACGCGAGCGCGGTTGCAAGTGGGCTATCCACGTTGACGCCCGCATATTTTACATAGTTCGTGAGCAAGGTCGAGGCTGCGCCGACGAGCGTGACATCTACGTAACGAGCCTTGACCTCAGCAGACGGCACCGCGTGATGATCGATGACTATGGTCGGCTCTATCTCCTTCGGCAAAGAACAATTTGCATGCGTGGCAACGTCCACCAAAGCATGCGCTGCGTACGAATCGAACTTCACCTTGTCAGCGGTGATGAGTTCGAGCCCAAATTGATTCACCATCGCCCTATTTTGCTGATGTCCTATCCCACCATCGTAGATCATGTCCGCGTCAAGGCCGAATGTTTTAAGATAATATTTCAACGCCATTCCACAAGCTATGGCATCTGGATCAGGGTTCGTTTGAAGCACAATCGCTACTTTTCCTTGAATTTGTTTGAGCATCGCTCTCAGTTTCTTCTCGCGCATCATCATCTCTAATTCACTTGCCTTGCTGAACACGGAACCTGCTAAAATCTGCGATGATGGAAGCGCCTCGGTCACGCCGACCCTCTTAAGCCTTTCCACATCGGAATCGTCCTCAACGCGAGCCACGATGACGGGATCTATGTCGAGCTGCCTTTTCAGCGAATCTATCGCAACGAGCGCCCTTTCTATGTCCCGGTAGTTTGAGGTGAGCAAAAGTATTATTTCAGCACGCGCGATTTCGGCGTTACGAAGCGTTTCTTGGCTCGAAAAGTCGCCTTCGACGACGTTATACCCCATCTCCTTGAGCCATCTCACTCTTTTGGGGTCTCGATCGACTATTGTTATCTCTGCCCCGCTCTCCTTGAGCTCGTTTGCTGTAGCTAATCCAACATCGCCACAGCCCAGCAAGAGGTACATCTCACCACCGCAGATATTATGAACTTATGTATATTTAATGGGGGGTGGAAAATGGCAAAGCTGCTCATAGCGGAACTTTCTGTTGTGCCAATAGGAACTTCCAGCACTGGGCTCAGCGACTACATCAGCAAGGCTGTGCAGGCCATTAAGGATGCTGGCGTAAAGTATCAGCTACACTCGATGGGCACGATCTTTGAGGTGAGCGACATCGAAAAAGCATTCAAAATTGCAAAAGCTGCACACGAGGCTGTGATAAAAGCTGGGGCCAAACGCGTGCTCACAACGCTGAGAATCGACGAACGCCTCGACCAGCCACGAAGCATGGAGGAGCGCGTGCAGCGGGTCGCATCCAAGGTCAAATAAACGAGGGCGAAAATTTTGGAAGCGCTCACCAAGCCGAGTTTAGAGGAGGCTCACGAGCTTGTCGAACGAGCGACGAGGGAAAAACTAGTAGTCATGCTTGTCGGCCAGTGCATCGTCAACTACGTCGGAAGGGCTGGATCGGTGTTGCCACAAGGGGAGCGCATCGTCATCATGAAGCCAGACGGCACACTGCTCGTTCATAAGAAGGACAAAAGGGAGCCGGTGAACTGGAACCCGCCGGGATGCAGGGCCACGGCGAAGCTCACGAAGGAAGGACTACAAATTTTCTCGCACAGACCAAAACCAAAAGAGACCCTCCTCGTGTTATTCAAAGAATTGAAGCTAGCAGCAACATTCGATTTGATCGATGAGGAAGAGTTGTACCTCGTCGGTTCGGAGAAAGATCTGATCGACATTGTCTTCGACAATCCAAGCCTGATAGAGGACGGCCTCAGACCGATCGAGCGGGAGAAGATGACGAGGTACGGCGCGATAGACCTGTACGGCATCGACCGCGATGGGAACGGCGTTGTGGTGGAGTTCAAGCGCGGCAGGGCCGAGTTGGCAGGTGTGAGCCAGCTCAAACGCTACGTCGATGAGATAAAAGAAAAACATGAAAAGAATGTCAGAGGCATCCTCGTCGCGCCCAACATCACCTCGAGCGCCCTGAAATTGTTGAAGGAATATGGGCTAGAATACGTGAAAATAATCAAGCCCCCGACGCACACCTTCGAGCGAGTTGTCGCGCGCGACAGAAGCCAAAAAGCTCTGAAAGAATTTTAGTCCCTAAACTTTCCCGCTTTCAACTTCATCCACATGTTGTTTGTAAGCCCGCCTTCATCGTAGACGAGCCATGTCAACCTTGGCGTCGTTGCCGACATCTCCTTTACAGCCGCAAGCACTAGCTCGGCGTCTTCATCGCACCCCACTTTAGCGAAGCCACAAACTACATTCGAAAGCTTCTCCTCTGGATCTGGCTCGATAAAAATTTTCATGCCCCGCTCCATCCAACGCTGCGATGAATTGTACTTTTTCTCGATGCGTTTGAGCCGCTCGAGTTCCTCCACGCTCACCGATTGCTTTGTACGATAATGCAAAGTTCTCCCCATTTCCCACAAGGAGATTGGTTGAAGGCTCTTTATAAACAAAAAACAAACGCCAACGGATATTGGAAGGTCTCAAAATCTACTACAACTTCGTTAGACCACACATGGAATTGAACGGAAGAACGCCAGCAGAAGTGGCAGATTTGCCGTTGGAACTAGGAGAAAACAAGTGGCTTTCCTTGATTAAAAGCTACTAGATTCAATTTTATCTTTTGTTTGACTTTGCTCTTTTGAATTTCTGTATGATACGATAGCAAATGCTTACAACTGGAATCCCCACAATTATCATAAAGAATAACACTTCTCCCAAGAAGAAAAACGGAATTTCAACGGTCGCATTTGGGGGATATTGTGTTTTAGTAACTAGATTCATAATGATGGCAACCACAAGACCAACCGCAAAGTAGCCAATCCATCGGTTCCAATCCATTTTTTCATTCCCTACCGTACTCTCTTTTTCATGAAGAGTATTAACTGTTTGACAAATAGATTTTAGGCCCCTTTTAGTTAACAGAACCCGCCAACGATAGTTTTATAAGGCGCACCTCCCCTAAAACGTTCAATTAATTTTGGTGATCACATGGAATTCTGTCCAAAATGTGGAGGCATGCTACTACCCAAGAAAGTCGGGCACAAATCCATGCTAATATGCCAACGCTGCGGTCGCAAGACGAAAATAAAAGTTCCAACTTCATACAAAATCAGCGAAAAAGGCAAGGAAGTCAAAAAGGTCGCCGTCATCGTAGAGAAAAAAAGGAGGAAGAAAAAACCGATCGAGCGCGAATACGAATCAGAGGGCATAGAGTATTACGAGGAAATGTTCGAGGAGTAACTAAACCTTAACCACCGCGCCCTCGAGCGCCTTGGCACACACACAGCCACGAACCGCCGGAATTTTGGGGATCGCCGCAAGCGTCAGTTTTTTTACTCGCCCTATGTTTTCTGCCATAAGCTCAATGACCTCGGCGTGCGTCAGCTTCACTCTGGATATGCCCGCCGCGAAATTTGTCACAACAGCGATCGCCGAATAGCATATCTCCGCCTCCCTCGCCAAAACGCACTCCGGCACGATGGTCATTCCAACCAGATCACAACCCAAACGACGCGCGGCTTTTATCTCCGCCGCCGTTTCAAATCGCGGCCCCTCGAAACAGCAATACACCCCGCGCGGATGCAACTTGATCTTAAGCTCGCGAGCAATTTTGATGAGTGTGGCACGAAGCTCAGGACAGAATGGTTGAGCTACATCTATGTGCACTATGCCGTTTTTTCCGCCCTCATAAAAAGTGCTCGGGCGACATTTCGTGAAATCTATGAACTGGTCGAGCAGCACAAGTTCTCCCGGCCGCATCCGTGGATTCAGCGAACCGACCGCCGTAGTCGCCAGCACGCGCGTAGCTCCAAGTTCCTTTATGGCCCAGACGTTCGCACGATAGTTGACCAAGTGAGGAGGTACAGTATGCCCCTTACCGTGACGTGGAAGAAAAGCAAGCTTCAGCCCACCCAACTTGCCTATCACTATCTCCGGAGACTTTCCAAACGGTGTGTCGACGGTGACTGTCTCTGGATCCTTGAGCAAGTCGAGCGCGTAGACGCCGGAGCCTCCTATGATGGCGACATCAGCCTTCACTTCCCGAACCTCCGCTCCCTGCTCTGGTAAGTTCGTATCGCGCGCAGAAAATCAGTCTTGCTGAACGCTGGCCAGTAGGCCTCGCAGAAGTAGAGCTCGCTGTACGCGGACTGCCAGAGGAGGAAACCGCTCAACCTCTCCTCTCCGCTCGTTCGGATGATCAAGCTGGGATCGGGGGTGCCGGCTGTATAGAGATGCTTGACGATCACTTGCTCATCCACTTCATCTGGCTTTATCTCACCTTTTTCTACGCTTTCGCATATCTTTCGAACCGCACCGACTAACTCTGCCCTCCCACCGTAACCCATCGCGATGTTGATGAAAAAATCACCATAATTTTGTGTCGCTTCTTCAAGTTCGTCGATGGCCCTAACGACGCGCGCTGGGAGGCAGCTGCGGTCTCCTATCACTCGCACCCTTATCTTGTTCTTGTGTATGCGCTCATCGCTTGCCATCTTTTTTAGTTTTTCAGCGAAAAGATCCATGAGAGCCTCAACTTCTGTAGAAGAGCGATTGAGGTTCTCCGTCGAAAATGCATAAACTGTCACATGTTTGATCCCAAGTTCCCTACACCAATCCAAAACTTCCTCGAGCTTCTGTGCTCCACGAGCATGACCAACGAAAATTGGTACACCCACATCTCGAGCGAACCTGCGGTTCCCATCTAAAATGATAGCCACATGCTCCGGCACTCCGCCATCGCTTTTTATATTGTTAAGCAAACGCTGCTGATAGAACCTAGCCGCCAATTTCGCTAGCTCATTGAAGCCGGGTATGCTTTCTATGGCCATCGTAACCCCCTATAATTCTATATATCTAATTTAAACTCTTTAGCTACAGTTGGATGTGATAGAATGCGCGTAGCTGTCGGCTCGACAAATCCCGTGAAGATAAAGGCGGTGAAAAACGCTCTCAAGTGCTTCTCAATTAAGGCGAGCGTGAAAGGCGTCAAAGTAGATTCGGGCGCGCCACCCCAGCCTATCGGCCAGAATTCTATAATCAAGGGTGCGATCGGCAGAGCACGGCGTGCATTGCGTTCAGGAAATTTTGACTGGGGCGTGGGTATAGAAGCTGGGCTTGTGAAAGTCGCACATGCGCAATCTAGATTTTTAGACATCGAATTGTGCGCGATAGTCGATAAGCGTGGAGTTGTAACATTTGGACATAGCTCTGGCTTCGAATATCCCCGTATTGTAATCGAAACTGTGATGAAAGAAAAAGAGGAAATAGCAAAAATTATGGAACGACTCACGGGAATTAAAAATATTGGCAGGCGCATGGGCGCGATCGGCTATCTGTCGCGCGGCAAACTTGATCGAGTCAAATTCACAGAGCAAGCTGTATTCATGGCAATGCTGCCACGCATCCGAAAAGAACTCTATGGATTGTAGGTCAAAAAATAAAGCAAAAATATAGCCGATAAATAAAAAAATAGCTAAATTTAAGCTTAAAAAGCGAAACAGAAAATTTTTAAGCTATAAAAACTATTAATAAAAGAGGTTTGACCGAGGAGCTGTGGGGCGAACAGCAAAAAGGTTGAGAAAATGGTACACGTAACTCGGCTCGAGATGCGGGGTTTCAAATCGTTTGGAAATTCCAAGGTAAGTTTACCCCTTGCACCAGGATTGACCGCCATCGTCGGACCAAACGGCCACGGCAAGAGCAACATCGTCGAGGCTTTTCGTTTCGTCCTGGGCGACATGAGCGCTAAGACAATGCGCGCGGAGAGGTTTTCTGACATGCTCTTCAACGGCGGAAAAGGTGGCAGGCCAGCGTCGATCGCCGAGGTGTCGCTTCACTTCGACAACGCTGACAAAGTTTTTCCAGTCGATTCAAATGTCCTAACTATAACAAGGATAGTAAATCGCTCGGGCACCTGCGTCTATAAAATAAACAAAAAGCGGGCTTCACGACAAGAAGTCGTCGACCTTCTAGCTCCAGTCATCTCAAGCCTTGGCGGTTACAACTTCATCATGCAAGGCGATGTCGAAAGATTCATAAAAATGGATCCTCTCGACCGAAGAAAAATAATCGATGACCTTGCTGGCGTGGCAGAATACGATGAAAAGAAGGAAAAAGCACTTGGGCAATTACAACAGGTAGAGACGAATTTGGGAACTCTGAGTGCCACACTCAATGAGATCAAGGTACAAATGGAAAAACTCCGAGATGAGCGAGATCATGCCTTGCGTCACCGTGAGCTAGACGCAAAAATTAAACAATCTCGCGCGATGTTGCTGCAGATCCAAGAGGACACGTTCAAACAAAAATTGGCCGAGATCAGGGAGCGCATTCAAACCCGCAAAAAACAAGAGCAAGAACTCTCAGAAAAACATGATCAAGTCGAAGAAGAGATAAAAAAACATGAAAGAAAAGTTAAAGAACTCAACAAACTCATCGAGCAGAGCCAGAGCTCGGGAGCTATAGCTGTCGTCGGTGGGCTCCGGGAACGCATGGGTACGCTGACCGAGCTTATGTCTACAACGAAAAAAGATTACGAAGGAATCGAAAAAGATCTCAACGACACCAAAAGGGAACTGGAAAAAATCAGCGACAAGGTTGAAGAGCCTATAGAAGAATTCGCGCTGCTGTCGTCTAAATTTGATAAACTCAGGCAGGAATTCAGCACCCTGCTTCGAGATTTCAAGGGCATCAAATCGCCTACAAAAGCTAATGAACTCCTTGGAAAACTGCAGAGCGTGCTCAATAAGATCAATAACACAGTTTCTGAGTTCGACGCGTGCATAAAACAGATAATTGAATCGCCCAAAGAAACAGAAAAACTAGAAATTTCGCCTTCTCAACTCAGGACCCGCCTTGCGACACTTGATGGACAACGCCAGCAGCTCAATCAGAAGCTCAAAGAATACCAGCAAAAGATATCCGAAGCTCAAAAATCGTTGGAATCTGCGACTGGGCAAGAAAGCGAACTGTTGAAGTCCATTCAAAATGCGCGCAAAGAGAGAGACCAGTCAGACAATAAAGCCAAAAGTCTGGGAAGAACAGCTAATCGTCTTGGTGGAGAGATCAAAGCACTCGCTGACGAGATACATGGATATCGAATCGAAGAAGCCAAGCTTCAAGTGCAGCTCGAAACCGCTGAAAAAGAGCTCCAACGCTTTAGGGTGCGCGTAAAAGTTCAACCGGGCATAAACCAAACCAAATTAGGAGAAGATATATCAAAGCTCGAGGCTGAAATCAACGCCCTCGGGCCGATAAACGCGCGGGCGGTGAGAGATTTTAGAAACTCTGAACGCCGCTACAACGCTCAAAATGCCCGACTCAACAAGCTGGTCAACGAAAAGCAGACAATTTTGGACCTCATCGCTAGCATCGACAAGAAGAAGGGAGAAATATTCATGCGCACCTTTGATCAAATCTCAAAGAACTTCAGCGAGATATTCAGCGAGCTGTCGCCTGGAGGCACGGCGAAATTCATACTCGAGAACCCAGAGCATCCCCTCGACGGTGGACTGGTGATAGAAGCGAAGCCTGCCGGGAAGGAAGTATTTTCCAGAGCGATGTCGGGGGGTGAAAGAGCCCTAACAGCGCTCGCATTCATCTTTGCCATCCAGCGGGCTAAGCCGACCGCTCTGTACATCCTCGATGAGATAGACGCACACCTCGACCCAGATAACCGTCAGCGCGTAGCGCAGCTACTCCACCGTTCGTCAAAGCAATCTCAAATAATACTCGTGACGCTACACGATGCTATGATGGCCGTGGCCGACCGCCTCTTCGGCGTGAGCATGGACGAATCGGGGGTTTCCCGCATGTTATCGGTGGAATTAAGTGGGTATGCCGCCTAAGGTGATATAATGACAGTAGTCCTAGATCAGCCGTTCCAAATCCTGCTTGGGCTTGTGCAGGAGCATAGGCTTGACCCTTGGGACGTCGACATAGAAAAGTTAGCTGAAGTCTTCGTCAAGCGCATCAAGGAGATGGAGGAGCTAGATCTCCGTGTTTCTGGTAGAACCGTCCTCTCGGCCTCCGTCCTCCTACGGATGAAGTCTGACTATGTCCTCAACGAGAATGGTAACGGCCATGCCGCAGAGGAGGAGCTCCAAGATGTCCTCGACATCGGCTTGCCGGAACTCGGCCCGGTTATGCTAATCCATCACTCGCCTCGAAAGATAACGATCGCTGACCTTCTTGGTGCACTTCAAGAGGCGCTGCAGGACCAACCTAACATTAAACATCCAGTCAGGCGCGGCCTAGAGAAGATTATGAAAGTGCTCAGCGAATACGACATCAACATCGAAAAATACCTCGAAAAGATGTATTATCGAATAACAGAACTCGCAAAAGACGGCCACAATGTAACCTTCTCGGAGCTGATCACCGAAAAGACAAGGATCGCCGTCGCACGAACCCTCCTATTGCTCCTGCTCCTATGCGGGCAGAGGAAGGTAGCCCTTTCTCAAGATGATTTATTCGGGGAAATTTTTGTCTCTCTGGTGAAACCC
>Ga0172365_10000426_pt1 | contig 27802 bp, 28 predicted proteins | sample LakKivSesite48cm_FD_114535 | JGI IMG/M metagenome (GOLD analysis project Ga0172365, IMG submission 114535) | Sediment microbial communities from Lake Kivu, Rwanda - Sediment site 48cm | ecosystem: Environmental > Aquatic > Freshwater > Lake > Sediment | place: Rwanda: Western Province, Lake...
AATTGATAGAATTCTCTGAACCTTCCTTTTTGAGGTTTTTCGTACCTGAAACATTGCCCAAAGTAGTACACCTTAAAAGGTGAGGGTCTTGTTTCGAAGTGGTTTTCTATGAAGCTTCTTGCAACAGAAGCTGTTATTTCTGGCCTTAGAGTTATACTGCGACCTCCTTTATCTTCAAAAGTATACATTTCTTTCTCTACGATGTCGGTTTCTTCTCCTACCGATCTATTGAAGAGTTCAGAGTATTCTGCTGTAGGCAATATGATATAATGGTAGCCAAAAGATTTGGCTATTTGAGATACAAGAGTTTCTATTTCTTTAAAAATTGCTGCATCTTCGTCAAAAATGTCTTTGAAGCCCTTAATGCTTTTAATCATATCACTCTCCTATGAGTGGATTATAGCAATTTTTAGGGAAAAAATAAATACTTAAACCTTATCAAAGTGAGCATTTCTTTTTGCTAAAATTGCCGAATCTGTTATTATATTGAAAATTGCATAAAGGAGCGATTAATGATAAGGATAAGAAAGTACCCCAGAATTCTTGTTAGTTTATTCACGGTTGGCTATATTTTTGCACTTTATGCGCTTGTTTACCCAAAAATGCGTCAATATGGCATATTAATCCTTATTATTTCTGCCATTCTTAACGTATTTTATGTTTTGTCGGATGAATATAAGGCATCGCATCTACTTCTGAGCGCAAAGAAATGTCTCGAGAAAGGTTTTTTTGAAAAGGCAGCAAGCCAAATTATCAATGCATCAAAAATTCAGGCAAACGAGGAAGTTCTTTTACAGGTACATGCATCACCAAAGAAAAATCCTGAAGTTTACAGGCGTACTGCGGATTTATTGAGCAAGTACTTAAAGGAAAACGATTCGCCTTTTTTAAGGTTTGCCATCGCAAGTTTTTACTATACCGCTGGCAATAAGAAAAAGGTTAAAGAACTGCTTTTTGAAATTCCCGAAGAGAAGCGGACAATTAAGATGGTTAGATTGCTCGGCTCATCGTTGTATGAACTTAGAGAGTATGACAACGCCATAGAAGTATTCAATGAATACGACCCTACTGACCTTCCTGCGAATAACGATGAAATGGCAGTTGTTTTTGGCAAGGGAGTCAGTCTTCTTGCAAAAGGGGAAAAAGAAAAGGCAGCTGAGACTCTTTCGCGCGTTGAGATGCGCAACGCAAAGTATGGAAATGTCTCTAAAATACTTAACGATTTAAGCACTGAGGAAGAAACTGATCAAAAATCAGAAGATAAATAAATTTTTTTACGTTTTTATTGAAACCATTTTCTAAAAATTCGATGCTTTTATAGAGGTACTGATAAAGATGTTGGAAAACATGAAAAGGATGGAAAGGGAAAGAAAATGAATGATACCACAAAAATGTTAGATAGAGAAAGCATTGGCTCTCTACTGATGAAGCTTTCAATCCCTGCTGCAGTAGGAATGATAGTTCAGTCTCTTTATAACATAGTGGATGCAATATTTGTAGGAAGAGGAGTTGGCTCTTTAGGTATTGCTGGAATAACAGTTTCATTCCCAATCCAGATTATCATAATGGCACTTGCTCAGATGATAGGAATAGGAAGTGCTTCAATTATCTCCAGAAGCCTAGGAGCGAAGGATTTGGATCGGGCTGAAAGGTCGCTTGGAAATGCGTTTTCTTTATCTTTAATAATAGGTTTTTCAGTGCTTGCATCAGGACTTGTTTTTATTAATCCTCTCCTTCAAGTTTTTGGAGCAACAAAAACAATCCTTCCTTATGCTAAACAATATATGAGTGTAATACTTCTTGGTTCTGTTTTTACCACTTTCGGAATGGCCTTGAATAGTGTAGTAAGAGCTGAAGGAAATGCAAAAATCGCAATGTTTACTATGCTTATTGGTGCTATCTCAAATATCATTCTTGACCCGATTTTCATTTTTGTTTTTAAGATGGGAATTAGGGGTGCTGCAATTGCAACAGTAATCTCTCAATTTATCACTTTTATCTGGCTTCTTATTTATTATTTAAATGGTAAGAGTGTTATGACTTTGCGCCTTAAGAACTTCGCCTTTGACTTTCGTATTGCAAAAGAGACTTTTGCTATTGGAGTCTCCTCTTTTATAAGGCAGGTTACAGCGAGCCTTATGATTGCAATTCTGAACCACACGCTCGCCTTTTATGGGGGAGATATTGCCATAACTATCTATGGCTTGCTTAACAGGCTTTCTTCTTTTGCCATTTTACCAGCATTTGGAGTTGCTCAGGGTTTTCAGCCAATAGCAGGGTTCAGTTACGGGGCGAAAAAGTACGATAGGACCAAAAGAAGTATATATTTGGCTTCAGTTTTTGCAACTGCAGTTACTGTTACAGGTTTCCTTATCATGATGTTGTTTCCCTATCAGCTTATTGGTCTCTTCACTACTGATCAGTTATTAATTAATATGGCAGCAACTCCTTTGAGGTATGTAGTATTAATGTTTCCTTTCGTTGGTTTTATTGCGATTGTTGCAACACTTTTTCAGGCAATTGGCAAAGCTTTTCAGTCTTTCATTCTCTCAATGGCGAGACAGATAATTTTTCTAATTCCGCTTGTTTTAACTCTACCTCGCTTTCTCGGGCTTCCGGGAGTATGGTATTCATTCCCGATTGCTGATTTTCTTACTGCAATTATGAGTTTTGGTTATCTTGTGCCAGAGCTGAAGAAGCTTAGCTTGAAGATTGCAGAAATACCTCACCAGGAATTATCAGGAAAGACTTTTGAAGAAGCTGAAACTAAGCTTTAATTCATTTTCTTTTAAAGCCTTTCTTTTATTTACTAATATTTGTTAAATGCGTCAAATGTGATAGAATTTTTTGGCTTATTAATTTTTAACGGAGGATAAGATGGAAAATTTAACCGTATTTGGCCTTGGTTTTGTTGGTCTTCCTTTGTCTCTAACATATGCAATGTACGGTGTAAGAGTGTATGGCGTTGATGTTAATAAAGAATACATTGATAGGTTAAGGAATTTTGAAACTCATGTTTTTGAAAGCTATGAAGGCAGATCAATTAACGAGATCTTAAAAGAGAGCGTAGAAAAGAATTTGTTTATCCCCACAACTTCCGCAGAGGAGGCCATCAGGAACTCTTCTTCTATTATTGTGACTGTTGGTATTCCTATTGAAGAAAATAGTGTAAGAGTTGAGGTATTTGAAGACGTAGTGAGAACTGTCGGAAAGTATTTAATGAAAGGCCAACTTGTACTTATCCGCTCAACAGTCCCTCCTGCAACAACAAGAGAAATAGCTCTTCCTCTTATTGAAAAAGAAAGCAATTTGAAATGTGGAAAAGATTTCTATCTTGCCTATTCATCTGAAAGGATTGCAGAGGGATTTGCCTTCGAAGAGTTTCAGACAATGCCTGTCGCAGTAGCAGGCATTGATGGTGAAAGCACCAGGAGAGGTAAAGAGCTTTTGCAGATCATAAATAAGGATGTTTTTTCTGCATCCAGCCCTGAAATTGTTGAGATTTCCAAGCTGATTGAAAACAGCTCAAGGGATGTAAATATTGCACTTGTTCATGAACTTGCCCAGCTTACTGAAAAGATGGGAGTTGATACATTTGAAGTAATAAAAGTGGCAAACACTCACAAACGAGTTAAACTGCTTAATCCGGGTATAGGAGTTGGTGGCCATTGCGTTCCTTATGCCTCAAAATATATTTTTTATAAGTCTGATGCACTTGGACTTGAGATGCAACTTCTTCGGGCAGCGCGTAGGATAAATGACGAAAGGCCTTTAAGAGTTTTTGAGTTTATATCTGACAAGCTTCATGAACTTGGCAAAGAAATATCTTCTTCCAAATTTTGCTTTCTCGGTATTGCAATGAAGGATAATTCATCTGATGCTTCAGAAAGCCCCGCAGTCCAGTTGATGGAGATCGTTTTAAAGAATGGAGGCAAACCGGCTTGGTTTGATCCTTATGTCAATTTAGTTCTGGCTGGAAAAGAATTAGTAATGGAAAGCGCTCTAAAGGATGCAGATGTTGTTGTGCTGCCTGTTATTCAGGAGGATCTGGATCTTGATCTTGCTAGAATAAAGGAGTATGTAAAAGACAAATGTATTATTTTTGATGGAAGGCGGGTCCTGGAAAGCAAAAAGGTCGAAAACCTAGGCATGATCTACCTGACCATATGATGAGATTGGAAATATTAGGAATTCCTTTTGATAACATAAGCAGAACAGAGGCACTTGCGCGAGTTAAGAAGTTTATTGAGGCCAGCAGCCCTCGTTATGCAGTAGCTATTAACCCTGAAAAGATTATGAAAGCCCTTGATGACTCAGAGCTTAAGGAGATTCTGTTGAAAGGTGACCTTAATTTTGTTGACGGGGTTGGTGTTGCATGGGCTTCGAGGTTATATCTAAAAGAGAAAGTTGAAGAAAGAATCGCAGGCATAGATTTATTTGACGACATCATTAAGTATCTTGAGGAATCAGGTTTAGGTGTCTTTTTGCTTGGCTCCAAAGATTCCACGATCAGGGAGGCTGTCAGAAATATTAAACTGAAATACCCGAAGTTGATAATCAAGGGATTTAACAACGGATATTTTGGAGATGAAAACAAAGTTGTAGAGGAAATTTCAAGAAGCAATGCAGAAGCGCTTTTTGTTGGTATGGGCTCTCCAAAACAGGAGAAATTTATTCATAGAAATATCTCAAAGTTCAATGTGAAATTTGCAATGGGAATCGGAGGCACATTTAATGTTTATGCAGGTGAGTTCAAGAGAGCACCGAGAGTAATCCAGAAATTTGGCCTTGAGTGGCTTTACAGATTTATTCTTGATCCTAAAAGGCTTCCAAGAATTCTTACTCTCCCAAAATTCATTTTATTGGCACGAAAGAAGCCTATCATAGAAAAACAGGATGTAAATTTTTTAGGCATAAAGATATCCAACAGAAATCTTTCTGAAAACCTCAAAATTCTTGAAAACTGTATTAGGGGGAAGGGGTTCCATCTTGTTGTGACTTTGAACGGGGAAATGGCTTCAAGAGCTATTTCAGATAAGGAATTTCTGGATATTTTGAAGGATAGCTCACTGGTGATACCTGATGGTGTTGGAGTAATTTGGGGTGCAAGGAGATTTGGTGAAAGAATCAAGTACAGAATCCCAGGAATAGAATTTGCATGGGAAGTGATGAGGTTGTCTCAGGTAAAAGGTTACTCTGTTTATTTTCTCGGTGCCAGTGAAGATGTATTAAGCAAGGCAGTTGACAAGGTAAAACAGAATTTCCCTGATTTGAAAATAGCGGGATTTCATAACGGATACTTTATGGAGGACTCAGAGATTTTAACGAAATTAAGAGCTTTGAAACCTGACATCCTTTTTATCGGAATGGGCGGAATCAAGCAGGAAAAGTGGATTTATAAGCATAAGGATGTTAATATTCCCGTCTGCATTGGAGTTGGGGGTTCTTTTGATATCTGGAGTGGAAGACAGAAAAGAGCGCCTTATTTTATTAGAAGGCTTGGATTGGAATGGTTATACAGGACAATAACCCAGCCAACGAGGATTCTCAGGGTAAAAAGTCTTTTTGTGTTTGCTTTTAAAATTCTTTTTAAAAGGGTGCAGGAATGAGAATACTCCTTTCAGGATTTTTTGGCTTTGGAAATGCAGGGGACGAGATGATTTACTCTGTGCTGGAAAGGAACCTTATTGATGAAGGATTTGAAGTACTTTCTCTTGTGAAAAGTCCTTCTCAGCCGAAAGAGATAAAACGGGATAATTTTGCAGAAATATTTTCAGCAATTAGATTTTCAGATGTTGTAATAAGTGGAGGAGGAGGATTGTTACAGGACGTAACCAGCTCAAAAAGCCTTTATTATTATCTCTTAATTATCAAATGGGGAATTATTCTTGGTAAGAAGACAGTTGTCTTTGCGCAGGGAGTAGGTCCAATTGATAAATGTTTTAACAGATTTTTTGTAAAGAGTATTTTAGGTAAGGTTGATTTAATTACCGTAAGGGACAGCTTTTCCAGGGAACTTCTTAGCAAAATAGGTATCAAGAAAGAGGTTTTTGTGACAGGAGACCTTGCTCTTCTTTTTGATGATAAAAAGGAAACAAAGGTTATAGAAAATGAGGATTACATCATTCTTTCCCTTGCAGGAAGCAGAGGAATGCCTTCAATTGAAAAACTGGTAGAGATAGCACACAGAATTAGAGAAGTGAGTTCAAGGAAAATTTATATTTTACCACTTTTTGCAGCTAAAGATATGGCAATTTGCAGAGAAGTTGCAGATAAAGCTTCTCTGAAAGTTCTAACAGAATTAACTCCAGAAGAGATGTCTTATATTATCTCTAAGGCTGAGTTTCTCATCGGAGTTAGGTATCATTCTATCCTTATGTCTGCTATGAACTTTGTGCCTTTTATTTCTTTATCCTATGACCCAAAAGTAAATACTCTAACGCAGGAATTGGGTATGACATCTTTTTCTTACAAAGACCTGACAATCGAAGATTTTACAAATGCATTTAAGTATTGCTTTACTGAAAGAAGCAAGCTAAAGGATAAACTGAAATCCCGGATTCCTGTTATGAAAGAAAATGCAAAAGGAAATTTTGAAATTCTCTTCAACTTTCTTTCCCGTTAGGGATTTCCTTCAAGAACTATTTTTTCCTTCATACTGCTGTAATTGCGGTAAGCACACAGAGCAGAAGTACATATGTGATGAATGCCTTGGCAAAATAAATTTCCTTGAGTATCCATTAATAGATCATAACAGTCGCTTTTACTTTTATGCTGTTGCACGCTTCGAAGGGGTCATGGAAAGGGCAGTCAAAGAACTGAAATTCAATATGCTTAAGGCAATGAAGCACGATTTTTCTAATATACTTATGGAATTTCTTACAAAACATAGTATTGAGTTTGAATGCATTTCTTATGTACCTATGACGAGAAGGGAACTTTTTCAGAGAGGATTTAACCAGACTAAGCTAATTGCAAATGAGATTTCAAGAATCACCAAGAAACCTGTTTTTAATAGCATTAAGAAAGTAAAAAATACAAAAAAACAGGTTCATTTAAGCAGAGAAGAAAGAGAAAACAATCTTAAGGGAGCCTTTTTTGTTGATGAAGCTCCTTCTGGAGACATACTCATTATTGATGATGTATATACAACAGGGAGCACAGCAAAAGAGATAGCAAGGGCTTTCAGGAACAAAGGGGACTCGAAGGTAATTTTCGTTTCCCTGTCACGAAAGATGGATTGATGCGATACCTAAAAAAGATAGAAGAACGCAGAATCTTTTGGGTATCGAGATTGTTCGGATGGCTTTTAATATTAATGAAATGCAGTACAATATCTTGAAAGGTAAATAGTTAGAATGTTTTGATTTTTATAGAAACTTTATTAAACTCTTTAGGGAGGTTTTTATGAGAATTATTGACGTGGACAGTGAAGTTGCTCAGGCAATGCAAATGGAACTTGAAAGGCAACGTAATAGACTTGAATTGATCGCTTCAGAGAATTTCGTCCAGGACCCAATCCTTGAAGCTCAGGGCTCTGTACTTACGAATAAATATGCAGAAGGGTATCCTGGGAGAAGGTATTATGGTGGCTGCGAATTCATCGATATCGTAGAATCACTTGCAATTCAAAGGGCAAAGGAGCTTTTTGGAGCGGAAGGAGCAAATGTCCAAGCTCACTCAGGAACTCAAGCAAACTTCGCAGTGTATTTTGCAACAATGAAACCTGGAGAGACCCTTCTGGGAATGGATTTAAATGCTGGTGGACATCTAAGCCATGGAAGCCCGGTGAGCATTACTGGAAAATACTACAACGCAGTTCATTATGGAGTTGAAAAAGACACGGAAATTATTGATTACAACCAGGTCGAGGACCTTGCAAAAGAACATAAACCAAAAGTTATAATTGCAGGTGCCAGTGCTTATCCCAGATTTATTGATTTTGAAAAATTCAGTTACATTGCAAAATCTGTCGGAGCATTTTTACTTGTTGACATTGCTCATATTGCAGGGCTGATTGCTGCAAAAATACATCCTACCCCTATTCCTTATGGGGATTTTGTAACCTCTACAACGCATAAAACACTCAGGGGGCCAAGGGGAGGGCTCATACTATTTAAAAAGGAACATGAAAAAATCCTGAATAGGTCTGTTTTCCCAGGTATCCAGGGAGGCCCTTTCGAGCATATTATTGCTGCAAAGGCGGTTGCCTTTAAACTCGCCATGACAGATGAATTTATTGGATATCAGAAACAGATAGTCTCGAATGCCAAAGCACTTGCAGACGCACTCACAAGAAGAGGTTTCAGGCTTGTTACGGGTGGCACAGATAACCATCTTCTTTCAGTTGACCTTCGGACTAAATCAATTACAGGGAAAGAAGCTGAAATATTGCTTGATTTAGTTAATATTACGACAAACAAAGAAGCGATCCCATTCGACACACTCCCTCCTACTGAAACAAGCGGCCTGAGGCTCGGTACGCCAGCACTGACTACAAGAGGAATGAAAGAAGCAGAAATGGAAATTGTTGCAGAGCTTATCGATAAAGCAATTTCAAATAGAAGCGACGAGAATAAGCTTAACGAAGTCAGAGAAGAAGTCCATAATTTAACAAAGAGGTTCCCGCTGTATGAGAACATATCTTACATTTGAAAGGAGATGGCATGGAAGAAAAAGATAATGTAATAATAATTGATCACCCACTCATTCAACACAAACTTACTTACCTTAGGAAAAAGGAGACAAACCCTAAGGAGTTCCGAGAGCTTGTAAAGGAACTCTCGGGTATAATGGTATATGAAATGTTCAGAAATGTGAAAGTAAAAGAAATAGAAATTGAAACTCCAATTGGAAAAACCGTAGGACGAGTAATAGATGAGGATATCGCAGTATTGCCGATTTTAAGGGCGGGTATCCTCATGGAAGAAGGTATACTTGATATAATCCCTACAGCTCGCGTTGGACATATTGGCATCTACAGGGACCCGGATACTCTACAGCCTGTTGAGTACTATTGCAAGCTTCCGTCTAATATATCTAATTCTAACGTCTTTATTGTTGACCCCATGCTTGCTACGGGGGGCTCTGCAGTTAAGGCGATTGATTTAGTGAAGGAAACAGGAGCAACAAAAATAAGCTTTATCTCACTTATATCTGCTCCTCCCGGCATCGATAAGATTGTTTCTGCCCATAAGGATGTCTTAATTTACACTCTTGCAGTTGACCCTGTCTTAAATTCTCATGGTTACATTGTCCCCGGCCTGGGCGATGCAGGTGATAGGATTTTTGGCACAAAATGAATGCTTTCTACAGGTTTGTTGCTAATAATGTTGCTGAGATAAGACTTTTCTTCCTGTATGGATTTTTCTTGTCTTCCTTCTTTACCCCTCTGGCAATTTACTTCGGAAATAAGCTGAACATTGTTGATAAACCAGAAAGGGAGGATGGCTCGGAAAAGATACATAAGACGACAATTCCTCGAAGTGGAGGAATAGCAATTTATCTTTCAATGATCGTTTTGCTTCTCATCATAGGGAATTATACAAGACAATTTTTGGGTATTTTTCTTGGAGCAACGGCAATATTCGCAGGTATGCTAATAGATGACAGAAAAGCTCTGAGTTTCAGGCTGAAGTTTTTGATTCAGTTCATTGCTGCTTTTATTGCAATAGCTTCCGGAATCAGATTCACTTCAATTACTATTCCTTTTTCAAATTATGTTATCCAGTTTGGCTTTTTTGGAGTGATTCTTACTGCTATATGGATCGTAGGAGTAATTAATGCGGTAAATATAATAGATGGGCTTGATGGGCTTGCTTCCGGAGTTGCTACCATAGCTGCATTTTCTTTATCTATTGTATCGATGTACAAAGGCCATATTGAAATTGCTTTATTGCTTCTTGGCATAAGTGGAGTTCTGCTCGCGTTTCTCATTTACAACTTTCACCCTGCACGCATTTTTCTCGGAGATTCAGGAGCTGAGCTAGTTGGTTTTCTGCTTGGCACAATTTCAGTTGTTGGGGCATACAAGACTGCGGCACTCTTTTCGATTGCTGTTCCAATCTTAATACTGGGAATTCCAGTTTCCGAAGTCTTTACTTCCATAATAAGACGTTTAATCAGTGGGAATTCGCCTTTTAAGTATGATACCGAGCACATTCACTATAAGCTTCTCAGACTTGGCTGGTCTCAAAGAAAAATAGCCTTTCTTTACTATTTTATTACTGCCCTTCTTTCATTTATAGGTATTGGCATTGCTTTTGGAGCAAGATGAGGAAAGGAGTATTCTTAGTTTTCGGCACAAGGCCCGAAGCTATTAAAATGTACCCAGTTTATAAAGCTATAAATGAAAGGAAAGGCATTTCAACAAAAGTTGTTATTACAAGCCAGCATCAGGAGATGCTTAAGCAGGTTATAGACTTGTTCAAGATACCAGTCAATTTTAACCTCAAGGTAATGGAGGACAGGCAAACTCTGACAAGGATAACGGTTAAAGTTTTGGAAGGTATGAGAGAGCTTTTTGCTATTGACAAGCCAGACCTGGTACTTGTCCACGGTGATACGACTACAACATTCGCTTCTTCCCTTGCAGCGTTTTATGAGAAAATTCCAGTTGGGCACGTTGAGGCTGGCTTAAGGACAAATAAAAGATATTCACCTTTTCCAGAAGAGATGAACCGTAAGCTTACCGATTCCCTCGCTGACCTGTTCTTTGCGCCAACTGAAGTTGCTAAAAAATCTCTTCTCATGGAAGGGATTCCTGAGTCTCAGATATTTGTTACAGGAAACACGGTCGTAGATGCTTTGCAGGAAATCCTTAAAAAAAATATTGAAGTTCCTTTTGACATTAAAGATGATTTTGTAATTATTACCGCACACAGGAGGGAAAATTGGGGGGACCCAATGCGCGAAATATGCAAAGCAATAGACTTTCTTTCTAAAAAGTACAGAGGTAAGGTTAAATTTGTTTTTTCAGTCCATAAAAACCCGAAGGTTCGTGAGGTTGTCAAAGAGATACTCGCAGACAACGACAATGTTAAACTAATTGAACCTCTTGATTATCTTGAATTTATACATCTTCTTTCGAGAGCAAAGTTTATTTTGACAGATTCAGGCGGAATTCAGGAGGAAGCTCCTTCCCTTAAGAAGCCAGTCCTTCTCTTGAGGGAGGTTACAGAACGCCCCGAAGCAGTGGAAGCCGGTGTTGTGAAGATTGTAGGAACGAATAAGGATAGAATTATAGAAAATGCAGTTTTACTTTTAGAAAACCCTGATGAGTATAAGAAAATGACTCTTGCAGTAAATCCTTTTGGTGACGGAACTGCAGGTGAGAAAATTGCAAATATTGTGGAAAATTATTTAAATACTGGAGGCGCGAATGGAATACCTTGAAATAAATGGCGGTAAACCATTAAGAGGTGAAGTAGAGATATCTGGTGCAAAAAATGCAACTTTTCCTATTTTGTCTGCAGTCTTGCTTATTAAGGGAAAAATGCGCATTAAAAATATTCCCAGAATACTTGATGTGCAAAGCTTTATGGAGATACTTACCGAAATAGGGGTAGTCATTAATGATAAAGGTGGAGAGATTTTTATTGATACGTCAAAAGAAATAAATTCAAAAATAGCTCTGAATGAAAAACGGAACTTAAGAGGTTCTCAAACTTTGCTTGGAGCTCTTATTGCAAGAAATGGGGAGGCTGTAATTCCTCCATTTGGTGGATGCAATATCAATATAGGCCCACGCCCTATAGATCTTCATTTTAAGGCGCTCAGTGCATTGGGTGCAAATTTAAGCTGGGATGGGAAATTTCTTGTTGGTAAGGTTAAAGGCAAACTTAAAGGAGCTGCGATATTCCTGGATAAGCCAAGCGTTGGGGCAACTGAAAATGCAATTCTTGGCGCAGTCCTTGCAGAAGGTGAAACGACTATTGAAAATGCAGCAAGAGAGCCTGAAATCAGGGACCTCATAAACTTTCTTAATCTTGCCGGCGCAAAGATCGAAGTTAATGGTTCAGGTGGCGTTATTAAAATAAAAGGGGTAAAGGACCTGAAACCAGTTGATTACAGCATTATGCCTGACAGAATTGAAGCAGCTACTTATCTTTTGATGGGCGCTATCACCAGAGGGCGTGTTACAATTAAGAAGTCACAGCCACAGGACTATGAACCTGTTATATTGAAACTTGTTGAAATTGGCTTTGAAATCAAACACAAGGACGGAAATATAGAGATCTCCGGAAAAGGGCCAGGGACAGGCGTAACGGTTAATACTCAACCTTTCCCCGGCTTTCCGACAGATGCTCAATCTCAGATGATGGCTCTTCTCTCTATTGCAAAGGGGACAAGTGTAATAACTGAGACGATCTTTGAAAACAGGTTTAAAGTTGCAGAGGAATTGATAAAAATGGGTGCATCTATAAGGGTTGAGCGTGAAACTGCAATTATAAACGGAGTTGACCATCTCACTCCTTCTGAAGTTGAAGCTCCTGATCTGAGGGGTGGAGCTGCATTATTGCTTGCTGCATTATCAGCTAATGGGATTTCTGTAATTTTTAAATCTGAGCATATTGATAGAGGTTATGAGAGTTATATTGAAAAAATCCGCAAACTTGGAGGAGTAATTGTCAGAAAGACTTCTCCTTGAGTTTTATAAATACCAGGGTGCAGGAAACGATTTTATTGTAATTGATGGTAGGTACAACCCGGTCGAGGATCCATGCAAAATATCCCAAATCCTTTGTGAAAGGCATTTCTCGGTTGGGGCAGATACGCTTTTATATCTTGAGGACTCTTCCAGCGCCACAATCAGAATGAGAGTTTGCGAAATAGATGGAAGTGAGTCAAACATGTGCGGTAATGGATTGAGATGCATAGGCCTATACATGTTTGAACATTTTGGCTTATCTGAAATAACAGTTGAGACTCTTGGTGGAACAAAAAATGTCAGGAAAGATGAGAATTACTTTATTGTCTCAATGGGAGAGATGAGGAAAATAGGCAATTTTATAAATCCTCCTTCCGAGAGAATATTGGAAGAAAAGGAAATACGTGGTTTGCATTTTTTTGTTGTTTCTCCTTCAGAGCCTCATGCTGTAACAATAGTTGAAGATATAGGATTGGTTGACGAGAAACTTGCCATTTCAGTAGTGAGGTCCTTTGAGATTTTTCCCTTTGGAATTAATGTTAATTTCGTTGAATTGGGAGAGAATTTTATAAAGGCGCGTACTTTTGAACGCGGGCTTTGGAGCGAAACCCTTGCCTGTGGGACCGGGGCAACTTCAGCTGCGTTTGTCGCAAGAATCTTATACGGTTTCAATGAAAATATAGAAGTGCATATGAAAGGCGGCATTTTGAAGGTTTTTTTCAAAGACAGAGAAGCCTATCTTGAGGGTGACGCAAGGTTTGTTTTCAAAGGCGAAATTGAAGTGGAAATCAAATGAAAGAGATAGAGTTCACTGCTGCTATTATAGAAAAAGGCGTTATTGGCGAAAGGAATTTTGTTGTTCTTGATAAAACTCTTTTCTATCCGGATGGGAAGGGTGGACAGATTGGAGACAGAGGTAAAATTGCAAATGTGGAAGTGCTTGAAGTTGTAGAGGATCAAAGTGGAATCCTTCATATTGTCAGTGAAATTCCAAACGAAGCGATAGTGAAGTGTATAATAGACAGCAGCAGGAGAGCTGATGCTTCAATCCAGCATACTGCCCAGCACATAATTTCACAGGCTTTTGTTAATCTTTATAATATTGAAACCTTAAGCTTTCATATGGGAGAAGAAGTTTCCAGCATTGATTTAAATTCAGTTAATATCTCGCAAGCTGAAATTACCTCAGCAGAATCATTGTGCAACGATGTAGTCCTTGAGAATAGAAAAGTTAACAAGTTCTTCATCACAGAGAACTACCTTGATAAGTACAGTCTTAGAAAAAAAGAAGAAATTGAAGGTCCGATAAGAATTGTTGAAATTGAAGGATTTGACATTTCGATGTGCGGTGGCACTCATGTTGACTTTACTGGAGAAATAGGTTTAATAAAAGTTATTAAATCAGAAAGACAGAAAAGAGAGTTAACCAGACTCAGCTTTGTTGCAGGCAAAAGAGCTTTAAAAGATTATTCAAGCAAGTCATACTTAGTATCTTCCCTTTCAGAATTTCTCACTACAGGAGAAGAGGAGATCCTTGGAAAAGTAAAAAAGCTTGACAATGAGAACAGGGTTCTTTCAAAAGAATCAAGAAACCTTAAGCAATCTATACTGGAGCTTCAGGCAAAGATCGTCTTCGGAGAGGAAAAAGATAAAAATCCTGCTGGAACATATATAGAAAGAGAATTAAATGAGCTTGGTAGGGACGATTTTTTAGCTTTTGCAAAAACTGCCGCTAATTCATATGATATGCCATTTTTTCTATCAAGCAGCAAGGAAATTTTTATTGTAGCGTTCAGACTCAGCAAAATTCTGGAAGAAAATTGCAAAAGCATTAAAGATAAAATACTATCAGAGACGCACGGAAAAGTTTGGAATTTAAGCAACGATACAATTGCTGTAATTTGTGACCAAACTTTCAAGGAAATATTGCGCAGAATATTTCTTGAGCAGCTATCTTAAGTTATCGAGAACTATATTGCAGAGTCTATCAACTATCCTGATATATTTATTTTCCCTTTTAACGTTCTTAATTTCATACTTCTCAAAGCTCTTAAGAAGTTCCCCCGTTTTTTGATTCAGGCTTTTTAAATTTACAGCTTTAACTTTATATTTTCCCTGAAGCTGAAGGACTATAAGCTCTGAATCTGAAACAAGAAGCACTTCTTTAATCCCTATTTTCTCTGCATATGTGAGTCCAGCTATTATTGCTTTGTATTCTGCTTCATTATTTGTATGCAGTCCTATGTATTCTGAAAAGACCTTGAGAACACCATCACCTTTTATAAGATAAGAGATGGCGCTTTCACCTGGGTTTCCTCGAGAAGCTCCATCAGTATAGATTTCAAACATTTTCAAGAGCCTCTTTGAACAGATCAGGAACTGGCTCTCCCAATCCTATAAGGTGAATTTCATCAAATGCGTCTTCATTTTCTTCAATGAATTTCTTTACAGTCTCTGTAATAATCAGAGTTCCTTCTTCTTGCGGGAAGCCGTAAACTCCACAGCTAACTGCGGGAAAGCTTATGCTCCTTATTCCGTAATCTTTTGCTAGAGTTAATGCAGAGGAGATTGCATACCTAAGTTTTTCCTCTTCGTTACCTTCCCCCCGCATAGGTCCAACTGTATGAATTATATATTTCGCCTTAAGGCTTCCTGCTGAAGTTATTACTGACCTTCCCGGCTGCAAGGCACCTTGGTTTTTTATGATTTCGTCGCTTTCTCTCTGTATTATACTTCCGCCCCTTTTTACGATTGCTAATGCAACCCCTCCACCATGCCTTAAATATGAATTCGCAGCATTAACTATAGCTTCGGTCTCTTCTTCAGTTATATCACCTAAGACTACTTTAATAGATGTTTTGTTGATTTTTCTTTCAAAGATAACATCTATCATTGTTTATTGAGGAAATTTACTATTTCCCTCATAAAGGCCGGCAAATCCGAAGGCATCCTTGATGTAATGAGATTATTGTCAACTACAACCTCAGCATCAATATACTTTGCACCAGCGTTTTTAAGGTCGTCTTTAATTGCAGAAAAACCCGTGAGCATAACTCCGTTGACGATTTTAGCTGAGATGAGTACCCACCCTGCATGGCAAATTGCTCCTACGAGTTTATCGCTTTCGAACATTTTTCTTACAAACGAGAGGATCTTATCATTTCTTCTCATAAGATCTGGAGCATAACCTCCAGGGATAACCACACCGTCAAACTCATCAAGATTAATTTCATCAATTGATTTTTCTGATTTTATTTGAAATCCTATTTTTGAGTGATAAATCTTTGCTTCCGGGCCTACTAAAACTGATTCGAAACCTGCCTCCTTAAGCCGATAGTAAGGATAGATCACCTCATACTCGTTAAAGTTGTCTTCAATCAGTACTGCAATTTTTTTCATCTTTCTACCTCCATTTACATATTTTACCAGAAATAGTATATATCGTAAAGAAAGAGGAGAGCATGGTATACAATTCATTAGAGCAATTCATATAAAAAAATTACACTGAATTATAGAACAAATAACTAATTTATCTTAATATATAATCAACAAAAGGAGGAGAATAGATGGCAACTTATGATACTAAATTAGAGAGGAAAGAAGTAGAGAAAGCAATTCATAACAGTATTAGCTGGGCAAAAAACAAGGATATCGACTTACTGTACAGTATAATTGAGAATAGTCCTGACTATCTTGAAGTGAATCCCGGAGAGAAGGTTGTAAAAGGTTTTCAGGATTTCAGGCAAAATGAAGCATTCTGGATGAGCCCTGATTTTAAGGCGGTAAAGTACGAGATACGAGATTTAAAAATCAGATTTTCAAAATCAGGTGACGTTGCCTGGTTTTTTGGGATACTCGACGATATTAACGAATGGAAAGGTAAGCCTGCCTGCTGGGAGAATACCAGATGGACGGGAGTGTTGGAGAAGAGAGATAATAAGTGGGTTATTGCCCAGATGCACTTTTCATTTGCAGCCAAGTAGCATTTGCGTTAATGTGAGAAACGTAAAATTGATTAAGGTTTTAGATAGAATTATTGGAAATTGGAAAGTTGTGGATTGAGAAATTGCATCACGAATTTTCGTCTAATGTAGTATAAAGGAGTAGTTCAATTTGAAAAGCTGAGCTTTGATTGTTTGAAAGGAACTTCGAGCCCTTGGAAACAGTATTGTTGAGGAAACTGCAGATAAACTATCAGAGCCGTTTCTTGTGTTTGGAGTTGAGAGAACTATTTAGATGATAGAACGTGGCAGGACGTGATGGGTATTGTATACGTTTTTCCAAATCTTGCTAAAATATCTTGAAAGGAGACTGTATGGAATTATTTCGTTCAGTACTACTTGGAGTGATTCAGGGGTTAACTGAGTTTTTGCCCGTTAGCAGTTCAGGGCATCTTGCACTTCTTCCTACCATTTTTAGGATTGAAGCCCCAACTCTTGCTCTCGCAATGTCTTTGCACCTTGGAACCTTAATTGCAGTGGTAATTTATTTTTATAAAGATGTAATAAATTTAGTACAAAGCTTTTTCTCAATTTTCAAAAAAGAAAGAAACTCTAAAGAAAAAAAATACCTAAAGCTTTTGATTTTAATTCTTGTTGCAATTATCCCTGCTGTTATTTTTGGTGTTCTGTTCTCTGATAAAGTGGATCAAACTTTTTCAAAGCCCAGGATTGTCTCAGTTTTATTTATTTTGAATGCCTTATTGCTTTTCTCTGCCCACCTTTATTCTGAAAAAGGGTATGTTTCTCTTGAAAACGCTGGATTTAAAAATGCTGTTTTAGTTGGTTTATTTCAGGTCTTTGCACTTTTACCAGGGATTTCAAGGTCAGGGTCGACAATTTCCGGAGGTATTTTCTCTAAACTCAGAAAGGAAGATTCTGCAAGATTCTCTTTCCTGATTTCCGTTCCTGTAGTATTGGGTGGCGCTCTCTTTGAGATGAAGGATTTGTTTAAAGGAACTTCTCAGAACCATTCTGTAATTTATATTTTTGTGGGGTTCTTCGTATCATTCCTTGTAGGATTGATTTCAATAAGACTGCTGTTCAATATGCTTAAGAAAAGCAAACTTTACTTTTTTGCAGTATATTGCCTAATCATAGGCATTATCGGATTGATATTTAGTTAGGAGGGTAGAAATGTTTAATACAATTGTTTTTCCTTACGATTTTTCGAGGTTCAGTGAAAATGCTGCAGATTTTGTTGTGAAGATGAAGGAGGTTGGTACAAAGAAAATTATCATTGTATCTGTTGTAGAATATGAAAGTTTTTCTCCGAGACCTGTCTCGCATGAGCTTGAAATAAACGCCTATAGAGAAAAAACAAGAGCAAGGCTAAAGCCATTAAGAGAGAAGTTTGAAAAAGAAGGATTTGAAGTCAGATCCTTCGTTGAGTATGGAGTTGCTTCAAAAACTATTGTTGATAAAGCAGTGGCTGAAAGTGCTGACTTGATAGTAATGGGAGCAATCGGTTCCGGAGTATCCCACAGTCTTCTGGGAAGTACTGCTCAAAATGTATTGAAAATTTCCACAGTTCCAGTGTTAATAGTCCCAGCAAGATAGTTATTTTTTTATTTCTACTATTGCAGAAACTTCCATGCACGCGTTTAGGGGAAGAGAGGAAACTCCAATGGCAATTCTGGAGTGAATTCCCTTGTCTGAAAGTATTTTTACAAGCAGCTCTGAGACTTCATTCAGCACCTTTGGTTGATCTGAAAAGTCTGCTGTTGAGTTTATGAAACCTTCAATTCTAACAATACGTGATATATTTTCAAGATTTCCAAGAGCAGCTTTCATATTTGAAAGCATTGTAAGAACTATTGCAGTTGCAGGCTCTTTAGCATTCTCAATTGAAAGTTTTTCTCCAAATTTCCCCGAGAAAACTGCACCTGAGATTACTGGCACAATTCCCGAAATAAAAAGGTATTCTTTGGATACAACGCAGGGAGAGTAAGAGCCAAGTGCCTTTGATGGTGCAGGCAAACTGAGTCCTAATTCACTGATTTTTTCTTCTATTGTCATAGTTCCTCCTCATTTATTCAAGTGTAGTATAACCGAGTTTTTTAAGCTTTGATTCAAGTTTTGGCCAGTCTTCCTCCACTCTTACTCTGAGGTCAAGGAAAACCTTTCTTTTAAGAAACTGTTCAATTTCAATTCTTGCAAGTGTTCCAATCTTTTTAATCATTGAACCGTTCGCTCCTATGATGATGCCTTTTTGTGATTCTTTAGATACATGGATTGTTGCGCTTATGTAAAGCACTCCATTTTCACGTTCTGTAATTTCCTCCATGGTAACTGCTATTGAATAAGGGAGCTCCTTTTTAAGGAGAATAAAAGCTTTTTCTCTTATTATTTCTGAGAGTCTTATCTCTTCAGGCAGGTCAGTAATGGAATCTCCTGGGAAGTACTCGGGACCTTCGGGAAGGTAGGCAACAGTCTTCTCTAAGAGGTTATTTACATTTTTTCCAACTAATGCAGAGATCTCAAATATTTCAGAGAAATTAAAAAGGCTTTTGAACTGATTCCTTGTTTCCTCAATTTCAATGCTCGAGTACAGGTCAACTTTGTTAATAACAAGAAAAACTTGTGCTCCTAAATCCTTTAGGATTTTGAATATTTCTGGATACTCATCTCCAATGTAGTCATTTACCTCTGCCATAAGATAAATGAGATCTGCCCCTTCGAGGCTTTTGACTGCAACATTAACAAGGTATTTATTCAGAGCGCTTTTAGCAATATGGAAGCCCGGAGTATCTGCAAAGACAATTTGTGCATCGGGAAGGTTTTTCACCCCGAGAATCCTGAAGCGAGTTGTCTGAGGTTTCGGGGTGACTATTGAAATCTTTTCACCAACCAGATAATTTATTAAAGTTGATTTTCCGACATTCGGCCTTCCAATAATTGCTACAATTCCGCTTTTCATATTCACCTGTTAAACCGATTATACCAATTGCACAAGAAAATGGAAAAATTTCAATTTTTATTATCCCTTTAGTATAATAATAAGGCAAGGAGGATATATGTTCAAAAGCATAGTTGTAGTTGTCGATAATTCAGCTCAGATGGTAGAAGTAGCTGATTATGTTGTAACTCTTTTTCCTGCAGCGCATTTTTACCTTTTAAGTGTGATAAATCTGGGTGCGTTTTCAGGATACTATTCTAAAATTGCCTACAAGGAGATGCGAGAACTGAGCGAGAAATCCATTGGTGATATGGAGGAACTTTTTGAGGCTCGCTCTGCAAGGTTTTCTTCTCAGGTTATTGTTGGTGACCCTGTTTATGAAATCCTTTCGTTTGCAAAGTCAAAGCAGGCAGATCTAATTGCTTTTGAAACGCATGCCGGAATAAGCACTAATAAGATTAAAGTTGGCAAGACAACTGCCTCCCTTATCATTCACTCTCATATACCTATTCTTTTGCTGGGAGAAGATCTTCATCCTGCAAACAAGCCAAAAATTCTTCATCCTACAACAGGAAGCAAATATTCTGAAGTGGCAACGACTTTAGCAGCCAATTTTGCAAAAAGCCACAAAAGCGAGCTTGATGTTCTGATGTTGAGAGATGATCCAAAAATAAAGGAGAGAACTGACCAGATTTTAAAGCAAGTGGGAGTTAAAGGGAGCTACTGCCTCTCAGAAGGAAGCGAAATATCTTCAATCATATCAAAATCCTCAAACGCTGATATTATCATAGGAAGCAGAGGCTCGCCTCGACCGACTTATAAATTCAGGTTCCTCGTGCGCTCATTTGCACTTGATCCTACTGTCAAACTGCTTGTAGCTTTTCTTCCCAAACCCTTCCTGCTTGTCTGCGATTGAGCTCTAAATAATATCTAAACTGGAGGTTTTGATGTCTCATACCGTTATTTCTTTGATTGTGTTTTTTGTTGTATATGCCTCGATAATTTTTGGTATCTTCCCGCGTTCGATAATTGCTTTTGCAGGAGCCGTAGTGTTGATACTTACCGGTGTCCTTGCACCACACGATATGGTCACTTATGTTAACTGGGAAGCATTGGGACTTATCCTTGGTATGTTTATACTTGTGCAAACACTTAAAGATGTTGGTTTTTTCGATTTTATGAGCACAATAGTCCTGAAAAAAACAAAAGGTGTTCCTTTACTGATTTTTTTCAGTTTTGCTCTCCTTGCAGGATTTTTGTCTGCTTTCATGGACAGCATTACAGTGCTTCTGTTTATGAGCACCCTGTCCATAGAAGTTGCAAGAAAACTGAAAGTAAGCCCTGTTCCTTTTGTTTTTTCACAGATCACTGCTGCAAATATCGGTGGATCTTCAACATTAATGGGAGACCCTCCAAATGTAATTCTTGGAACCGGATTGAACATTACACTTGTCCAATTTATAAGGTTTGTTGCCCCGTTATCTATTTTTATCCTTTTGTTGAACACGGCTTACTTTATTCTTATCTATAGACGGTCATTTCTTGGAGCAAAAGAGATTGACAGGGAATACCTCAGAAAATTAAACCCTTATGAAAAAGTGAAAGACTTGCCATTGATGATATCGACTTTAATTAGCTTTTTCATTACTGTGCTTCTTCTATTTTTCCACCGGCAGATTAATCTTTCAGTTGGTATGGTTGGTATCATAGGTGCTTCTCTTGCGTTGGTGCTGAGTGGCAAGAAAATGGAGCATATCTGGGGTATAATTGAATGGGAAGTGCTGGTTTTCTTTGCAACACTATTTTTGGTGATTGGTGCTCTTGAAAAAACAGGAGTTATAGCGAACTTAAGCAGTTTTATTATTAATATAACCTCAAAAAACGTTTTTGCCTTGAAAGGTGTGCTTCTATGGTTTTCTTCTTTAATCTCCGGAGTAATTGACAATGTTCCCTTTGCAGCTTCAATGGTGCCTATACTTAAGAATATCTCATCTTCGCTTTCTTCTGTTTCGCTTGTTTCATTAGGCCTTCTTTCTGCCTTTGCAGTGGATGTTGGTGGAAACTTCACCCCTATTGGAGCTTCAGCAAATGTTGTTGGTATAACAATACTTGATAAATCAGGATTTGAAGTTACCTGGATAGACTATTTGAAGTCAATTGTGCCAATTACAATTCTGAATATTCTTGTGGCAAATATCTATTTTATGTTTATTAAGTAGATTATTCTGCCCTCACACATCCTTTTGAAATTGCAATGCAGAAATTACATTTGATACATTTTTGCTTGTTTATTACGAATTCCTTTTCTTTTTGCTTTTCTATTGCTCCTGTCGGGCAATAGATAGAGATATCCTCCAGTGTCGGAATATCCTGCCTTTCAATTTTCAGCATCTCTCTTTTTCTTTCAAAGGCAGAATAATTATTCAATTTCTTCACTGCTTCTTTTCTGAACTCCGTAAAGTCATCACCAAAAAGAGTAACATTTGAAAGAACGCCTTTTCCAACATCGTACATATCTCCAAGCTTATTTGTTTCCACTTCGGAAGATCTGAAGCCTACAAGTACAGAAACGACAGCATCAAGTGAAAGCAAATCCTCTGAGAGAAGCAGAACTTCCATGTCATTTATTTCTTCACTGTCTGAAAGATTTGCCTTGACGCCATCCACCAGCCCAAATAATACTTTCTCTTTTACAAGCGAGAAGGCTTCGAGTATTGCGTCATGCATTTTGTAACTCAAAAGGTATAGGAATATTTCGCTTCTTGTAAGCGTTGGCAATATACTAAATGTGGAGTTTACAAAGCCACCAATTTTTAGAACAGGAGAATCTTTCATTTTAACGATTGGAAGAATGTAGTCTGCATCAGTAAAGGCAACTGGAAGAAAGATCTTCCTGAGAACTCTTATTTTCATTGAGCTCATCTTTTCTATCGCCTTCTCCTGCCCATACTGCACAGGAGAAAGAATAGCAAAGCCTCTAAAGTGCTCAGGCATTTTATCTTTTCTGTAGGGGATATCGATCTGTTCATAATTGTTGTGCTTGAAATCTATGAAGTCGATTTTTTCTGATAAGAAAAAGCCTTTATAGTCTTTTGGAAGTTCTTCAGAAAAAAGAGTAGTTCCTGCAGTTATGCTATCTGCTCCGCATTCTCTGAGAACTCTTACCGTGCCTTTAACTATTGAAATATCTGGTAGAGGAAAATCAAAGAAAATAAGGATTTTTTTATTCTTGATCTTCTCTTTATCAAAGCCAACGAGTAAATCATTTAATGACTCTGCTATTTCATTTTCACCGTAAGTTGAACACTTTTTTATCCCTACTAAACTCATCTTCTACTCCTTTCTTTGCACGTATTTTCTTTAGCGGGCATCTGTTGCATTGAGGAACCTTTTTGCAGAATTTTTTTCCAAGCTCAACTAAAAGTGCATGCATTTCCTTGAATTTACTTAGAGTCTCCGTACCTTTTTCTGATAAGTTTTCTTCCACTAAACTGCGCACTTCCTCGTAATTTTCGCTATCTATTATTCCGTCTCTTTTAAAAATCCTGAAAGTATATGCATCAACTACGAAAACTTCTTTGTCTAATGCGTATAAAAGAATGGAATCTACGGTTTCCCTGCCAAGCCCTTTTATTTTTAATAGTTTAATCCTCAGCTTTTCTTTATCTTCTTTTTTCAAGTTGTCTATTTTTCCGTTGAACTCCTCTACAAATACTTTAAGGAAATTCTTCAATCTTTCTGCTTTTACATTATAGAACCCGGAAGGCCTGATTTGACTTTTAAGTGCTTCAATAGGAAGAGCATATAAAGAGAAAGGAGAAAGCAAGCCGTTCCTCTTAAGGTTTCTGATTGCCTTCTCTACATTTTTCCAACTTGTCTGTTGAGTTAATATTGCTCCAACTATAACCTCAAAAGGTGTTTCTGCAGGCCACCATTTTTGAGAGCCAAAGCTATCGAGCAGTAGCTCGTAAATTGTTTGAATTCTTTTCTTCACTGAAAGGCTTAACTTTAGCAAGTAGGTCTTTTAACTCATCACCTTGAAGGGTTTCCTTTTCAAGAAGTATGTTGGTGATCTCCTGCACAGGATCCATATTCTCCTTAAGAACATTCTTCGCTTTGGAGTAAGAATCTTCAACGATTTTTTTGACTTCTGCATCTATAATGTCTGCTGTTTTTTCACTGTAATTTCTCTCTTCGCCTAATTCTTTTCCAAGGAAGATGAGTTCATTTTCCTTGCCGAAAGTCAAGGGACCAAGCTTATCGCTCATTCCGTATGCCCGCACCATTTTTCTTGCAATATCCGTTGCTTTATCAAGGTCGTTTGCAGCACCAGTAGAAATCTCTCCGATGATAAGTTCCTCTGCAGCTCTTCCACCGAGAAGTGCTGCGATTTTATTAATAAGTTCGCTCTTTTTTTGCAGATATTTATCTTTTTCAGGAAGCTGCACATTGTATCCCAGAGCAAGTCCCCTTGAAACCACAGAGATCCTGTGCACAATGTCCCCGGTTGGAAGTGATTTTGTTACTATTGCGTGCCCTGTTTCGTGAACAGCAACGATACGCTTCTCTTCCGTAGAAAGAATTAAGGATTTCTTTTCAGGGCCTGCAATTATTTTATCAATTGCCTCTTCAATCTCTTTTTGAGTAATTTTCTCTGAGCCTTTTCTTACTGCAACTAATGCGGCTTCGTTCAATAGATTTTCAAGGTCAGCTCCCGTAAAGCCTGCGCTTTGCTGAGCAATTGCGCTAAGATTAACTTCATCTGCGAAGGGTTTGCCTTTTGCATGCAGCTTTAGGATCTCTTCTCTTTCTTTTGTATCCGGAAGGCCTACAACTATTCTTCGGTCAAATCTTCCCGGCCTCAGCAACGCTGGATCCAGTATATCCGGACGGTTTGTCGCTGCGACTATAATTATGCCTGTGTGCGGATCAAAACCATCCATCTCTACGAGTAGCTGGTTTAATGTCTGTTCTCTCTCATCGTGGCCGCCTCCGATCCCGGCACCACGGTGTCTTCCTACTGCATCAATTTCATCAATGAAAACTATGCATGGAGCATGAGTTCTTGCCTGATCAAAAAGATCTCTCACCCTGGATGCACCGACTCCAACGAACATCTCCACAAATTCGGAACCGGACACCGAGAAGAATGGTACATCAGCTTCTCCTGCAATCGCTTTTGCGATGAGAGTTTTACCGCACCCAGGCGGTCCTACAAGCAAAACACCTTTTGGGATTTTGGCTCCATATTTTGAAAACTTTTTAGGATTCCTTAAAAAATCAATAATCTCTTTTACTTCCTCTTTTACTTCTTCAGCACCGGCAACGTCTCTGAAAGTGATTTGCGGCTTGTTGTCAGTGAAAAGCTTTGCCTTGCTTTTTCCGAAGCTGAATGCCTGGTTGTTCCCGGAAGCTGCTCCCTGAAACATTCGCTGCATGATCAACCACCAGAAGAAAAGGATTGCAATCCATGGAACAATGCTCCAGAAGATAGACCAGAAAGTTGAAGTAACCCTTTTTACATCAAAGCTTACATTGCTTTCTGTGAGTTTCTGTATGAGTAAATTAACATCTCCTGGAGTGGTTGCCTGAATTGTTTCACCATTTTTTAGAGTTCCTATAACTTCAGATGGATAAGTATCGTCAATTTTTATTGTTACGTTTGCCATGTTTCCGTTACCTATCTGGGCAAGAAAATCTGAATACTGCACACTTGTTATTTGCGCTGTGCCACCAAAATTAATAAACCTTGAAACTACAATTAATATGACAATTAAGACCAGCCATGATATGATTTGCCTTGTGAGAAGCTTTTTCATATCAACGCTTTTTCTATTTTGTGGGCTCATTATTATTGTTTAAACCTCCTTGGTATATTTCTTCTTTTAACACTCCAATATACTGCAAGTTTCTGTATTTTTCCTCGTAGTCAAGACCATAGCCGACTACGAACCTATTTGGAATGTTGAAGCCATAGAAATCAACGTCAATTTTAATTTTCCTGCGCTCCTGCTTGTTCAGAAGAGTGCAGATTGAAATGCTTTTAGGTTTTCTTGTCTTAAGCAGCCTCGTAACAGCATCCATTGTCAGTCCCGAGTCTACAATATCTTCAATGATAAGTACATTCCTTCCCTCTATCGAAGTATCAAGGTCTTTCAGTATCTTGACCTGTCCGCTGGATTCAGTTTTTCCTCCATAACTTGAAATTGCCATAAAGTCAATAGATATTGGAATATCGACCTCTCTTGCAAGATCTGACAGGAACATGAAAGCACCTCTCAAAATGCATACGAATAAAGGAAACTTATCCTTGTACTTCTCTCTTATTTCTTTACCTAACTCTTTAATTCTTTTTTTGATTTCCTGTTCGGTAATGAGAACTTCCTTAATATCTTTGTGCATAATAGATTATACCAAAATTACGCTTTATTAAAAGATGCCTTTAAGATCAGAGACTTTTTGGTACTTTCAGAAAGTTTTGCCAATGAACTTCTACGAATGCCAATAACCCAAAGTATATTGCCGTTTGCATCAACAAGAAGCGGAATTTTGTGCCTTTCTCCCTCTTTGATTTTCAAATCAGTGAAAAGGTCCTGCAGTTTCTTTGTCCCGTTTTCAATTAGAACCCTGTCTCCCTTCTTTCTGAATCTGATTTTCAAAGGCACGCTTACTTTCTCAAGATCAAAAAGCACAGTGTGTTTATCTAATTTTATCTGAGGTCTTTCTTCAGCAATTTCAGTAAAGATCTCAAGAGAAATTTCATTTATGGCAGTTTTTCCAGGCGTAACTAAAGAATGCTCCTTATCTAAGCTGAAGGGAGTTTTTTGCTCAATCCAGAAAGTCTTTCCGTTCTGTACAAAATAGGAGTCTTTTGCTATGTTAACTTTTCTTTTCATTTCACAAATTTCTTTGATAATTCTCTCGATTCTTTCGAAGCTTGCAGATTCTCCCAGAATTGCTTTCATTATTCTTCGTTTCTCAAAAAGCGGAAGCCCCTTAAAGCTTATCAGGCTGAATTCTTCACCTATTTTTAAAGCAGAAAGGTCTCTGTTTGAAATGAAATTCAGAAATTCGTCATCTTCCTGGATTACTTTAGAAAGATTATATACTTCTGATTTGAAATTTGGATTAACGGAAAGGATGATTGGAATAATCTGATGCCTTATCCTGTTTCTCAGGTAGTCAAGGGAGTAATTTGTAAAATCAACGATAAATGTAATATTCCTTTCCTTTAGATACTCTTCTATCTCTTGCTTTTCAATCTCTATAAGTGGGTGAATGACGATACCATTGAAGCTTATTGGCTTGATTCCAATAAGCCCTGAAAGCCCCGTCCCCTTTATTAAGTGAAGCATAACCGTTTCTGCAAAGTCGTCAAGATTGTGTGCAACTGATATTTTTTGAAAACCATATTTTTCCTTTATTCCAAAGAGGAATTCATATCTTTTCTCACGCGCAATATCTTCAACAGACCTTTTTGCTTTTTTTGCGGCTTTCAAAACATCAAATTCTCCCTCAAGGAATTGTAAGTTAAGTGATTTTGCTATATTCCTCACGAACTCGATTTCATATGAAGCCTCTTCTCTTATCTTATGGTTGAAGCTTGCAACTCCAATTGAAAAATTGAGATCCTTGCTCAATTCGTGCATAATATAAAGCATAGCAGTAGAGTCTGCACCACCTGAAACTGCAAGAAGAATTTTCTCCCCTCTTCCTATAAGATCATTTTCCAGAATAGTATTCCTTACTCTTGAAACAATATCCTTCATAAAAATAATTATAATAACTTTTTACATAATCAGGAATTTGCAATTTTTTTGTTTTTTCTTAGTAATTTATAAAATGAATCATCTGTCACCTAAAATAGGAGGGGTTGAGTGAAAAAACCAGAAGGGTTTAAGGGATTTACCATTATGTCTATCGGTCAGATTATCTCGATGGTCGGTTCATCAATGACTTCTTTTGGCCTGAGCATCTGGATATGGCAAAAGACTGGCAATGCAACACCTTTCAGTATTTTAACCACCGCTTATTTTGTTCCAAATCTTATCTTTTCCCCAATAGCAGGAGCACTTGTTGACAGATGGCCGAGAAAGAGGTCCCTGATCCTCCCGGATGTTGCTGCAGGCATTGTAACAATTGCCATGCTTTTTCTCCTTGCTATTAACAGGCTTGAGCTGTGGTTTATATATATTGCAGTATTCATCGAAGGAATATTTAACGCTTTCCAGTGGCCGGCATATTCTGTTACCATAA
>Ga0172365_10000427_pt1 | contig 27775 bp, 29 predicted proteins | sample LakKivSesite48cm_FD_114535 | JGI IMG/M metagenome (GOLD analysis project Ga0172365, IMG submission 114535) | Sediment microbial communities from Lake Kivu, Rwanda - Sediment site 48cm | ecosystem: Environmental > Aquatic > Freshwater > Lake > Sediment | place: Rwanda: Western Province, Lake...
AGGTCTATTGCGCACCACGTCAGACAAGAAGATAGTATATAATATGAAACCAGATTTGGGGAGTGCGATGGGGATCAGACTTTATCAAGAGCCGCAGCTTAATAGTCCGATTTTGGTAGCTAGTTGGCCGGGGATAGGAAACATCGGGATAATCGCGGTTGACACTCTGAGGAGGATACTAGGGGCCGAGGAACTCGGGGAAATTGAGCCCTGGGAATTCTTCTATCCCAAGCTGGTTTTGATCAGAAAGGGAGTTTTAGAATACCTGGAATTTCCCGGCAGCCGATTCTATTTCAAGGGGACCGGGGAGAAAGATGTGATACTCTTCATTGGAGAAGAACAGCCCGCCGAAGGGGGGAGGATGTACGCTGAAGGAACAAAGGCCTATCGCATGGCTAACCTGGTTATAGATGTAGCTGAGAAATTCAGATGTGGCAGAGTCTATACTTCAGGAGCGGCTGTGGCTCTGACCCACCACACCGCAAAGCCCAGAGTCTGGGCTGTGCCCAATAGCGAGAATCTGGTCCCTGAGATAAAGAAATACAGTAATAGCATACTCATGTCCGACATCGAAGGGAGAGGGGGGCACGGGAATATTACCGGCTTGAATGGACTTCTGCTGGGAGTCGCCAAGAGAAGGGGGTTTGAGGCTATCTGCCTGATGGGCGAGATACCGGTCTATCTTCAAGGCTTGCCTTTGTCCTACCCAAGAGCCTCTAAGGCCGTGCTGGAAGTGCTCACTCATGGTCTAAAGGTAGAGGCTAATTTGGACACCTTGGATGAACTAGACCAAAAGGCGCAACAGAGAATCGAAGAGTTTTACCAGCAGATCCCTTTGGAGATAAGGGAGCAACTGGATAGGTTGAAACACGTCACTTATCCTCAGCCCGCGGAGCCCGGGCCGATTACTGAAGAAGAGGAGAGAAAAATCGTGGAGGATGTTGAGAAGTTCTTCAAGAAGCGGAGAGAGGGCGATTGAACCAGGCGAATCCCGTTTCAATCTATCAGGAGCCAGACCTTCGGCAATCATCCTTAGTGCTGGGTTGGAAGGAGGACGCCGGAGACCTGGGACGAAGGGTTACGGACTACTTGAATTTGAAGCTGAAGGGGCAAGAGTTTGCCGAGATCGAACCCGAGGATTTCTTTGCCATGGGTGGAGTTGCCGTAAAGGATAATATAGCCCGGTTCCCTGAGAGCAAGTTCTATGCTTGCCCGGACCAGGAATTGGTGATTCTCCAGACCGACGCTCCCTCAGCGGAGTGGCACACATTTCTTAACTCGGTTCTGGATGTGGCTGAGGTTCATTGCCACGTAAGAGAGGTCTACGTCCTTGGAGCCATGATCAGCATCAGTGCGCATACTGCGCCCAGGCAATTACTTGGCGTAGCTAATTCAGCGGAGATGAGAGGGACACTGAGCCAATATGACTTGAATAGGGACATGGATTATCAGACTCAACCTGGCGAGAGGCCAACCCTGAATTCCTTCCTGTTGTGGATAGCTAAAGGAAGAAATATCCCCGGGGTGAGTCTGTGGGTGCCCGTGCCTTTTTACCTGGCAGCCGTGGAGGATATTCAGGCCCAGAGGAGGGTCGTGCGCTTCTTGAACGAGAAATTGGGCCTGCGAATTGATCTCAGCGATTTGGACCAGGAAATTAGAAGACAAAATGAGCGGCTAGCGCAGGCAAGGTCTCGTTCTGCCCAAATCGACGATTATATCAACAGGCTGGAAAGCAACCTTACGCTGTCTGATGAAGAAAACGGGGAGCTAGTCAAGAAGATTGATGAGTTTCTAGAGGAAGGGGGCTAAGCTTCGCCCAGGTGAAGGAGGATTTGCGGAAATGCTAGCCAAAGTGAAAAGTGCCGCCGTCGTGGGTCTGGAGGGCGCCGTAGTTGAAGTAGAAGTTGATTTGTCACCGGGCTTACCTTCCTTTACCATAGTCGGGCTGCCAGACAAGGCGGTCCAGGAGGCCAGAGAAAGGGTCAGATCGGCCATAAGAAACTCTTACTACAAATTCCCCAGCAGGCGGATTACTGTTAATCTGGCTCCCGCCGACCTGAAGAAAGAAGGTCCTGCTTACGATTTGCCAATAGCCATAGGCATACTGATGAGCTCGGGGCAGCTGAGCGCCGACCTCTCCGGCAGTATCTTTTTGGGAGAGCTCTCTCTGGATGGCAAGGTACGGCATACCCACGGGATATTGCCAATGGTAGCTTTGGCTCGTGATAGAGGCCTGTCTACTGTATTCGTGCCCTACGACAGCGCTAGAGAGGCTTCCCTTATAGAGAATATACGCATATTCCCTGCGGAATCGTTGGCCCAGCTGGTTGTTCACCTCCAGGGCGAGGCAGTCATCCCTGAATATCATGGCGAGTTGAATCGGGAGCAGCAGTTTCAGCCCGGTTACGCCTCTGACCTCGGCTACGTTAAGGGTCAGGAACATGCCAAGAGAGCTCTGGAGGTAGCGGCGGCAGGCAGACACAACATTCTGATGTGCGGCCCGCCCGGGAGCGGCAAAACCATGCTGGCTCGAGCTCTGCCCGCGATTCTGCCTTTGCTGACCATGGAGGAGGCTATCGAGGTGACCAAGATATATAGCGTCAGCGGATTGCTTCCGCAAGACACACCTATTATGGTGGAGCGTCCTTTCCGCTCTCCTCACTATACCATCTCTCACGCCGGTTTGGTCGGAGGGGGGCAATGGCCAAGGCCCGGGGAGATAAGCCTGGCACATCATGGGGTCCTTTTCCTGGACGAATTCCCCGAGTTCGGTCACATTACCCTGGAATCGTTGCGCCAACCCATAGAAGACAGAACAATCACCGTTAGCCGTGCTCATGGCAGTGTTACATTTCCCGCCAGTTTCATGCTGGTTGGCGCCATGAATCCGTGCCCCTGTGGGTACTACGGCGATCCATTCAAGGAGTGTAAGTGCTCGTCAGGAGAAATCTCCCGCTATCACAAGAGGATAAGCGGACCACTATTGGATCGTATTGATATCTTTGTCGATGTTCCCCATATCGATTATGAGAAACTCACCGAAGACAAGCTCGGGGAAACGTCAGACGCAGTCAGAGCCAGGGTCAAGGCAGCGCACGAAGTGCAGCTTGAGCGTTTTCGAGGGACGAAGCTCAAGTGCAATGCTGATATGACGCCCAAAGAAGTGAAGGAATTCTGCACGGGCGAACCAGCAGCTCAAAGCTTGCTTCGCGCTGCCATGAAGCAGCTTCATCTCAGTGGCCGCGCTTTTCATCGCATCCTCAAGCTTTCCCGCACCATCGCCGACCTAGAGCACAGCGACATCATCAAAACACATCATATGGCGGAAGCTCTACAGTACCGACACAAGGAAATAATCTAGACCCAAGACCTGCTCGTTGTGCGGGTCAACTCAGAAGTCGCATGGGCCGACAGCAAGCCCCTGAGATTCCGGGTAGTCCTGCGGCTTAAGCTGCAATGTGCCAAAAAACCCCACCCATAATCAGTAGCACAATGCCAACAGTGAGCGAAACCCAGCCCCCTATTTGCCAGGCCTGCAGCCAGAAGCGCTCGTGTTCGTGGGTTATAGTCTCCTTGATATCTCTTCGGGTCAACAGAATCGAGTTGTAATATTTCCTCTTTTCCCTTCTGTTGCCCAGCATAAAGATAATACCCAGGAGGACGAAGAATCCCCCCATTCCAAGGATAATCTGGTAACTAGCCACTGACATGCTAGTCAACCTTCCCTTCGACCATTCGAAGGCTTCGAGGCGACCCTACTTGATCTCTACAGTCGCTCCAGCGGCTTCCAATTTCTGCTTTATTGTGTTGGCTTCTTCCTTGGGGACACCCTCTTTTACCACCTGTGGAGCCGCTTCCACCAGATCCTTGGCTTGCTTCAACCCTAGAGTGGTTACCTCGCGCACGGCCTTAATGACCTCGATTTTCTTTTCGCCGAAGCTCTTCAAGGTGACGGTGAATTCTGTTTTCTCCTCAGCTGCTGGTGCCTCAGCTTGCGCGCCAAGAGCAGCAGCCGGTGCTGCTGCCGCTACGGCTACAGGAGCAGCACTGACCCCGAATTCGTTCTCCAGGGTTTTGACCAAATCAGCTAGGTCCAGCACCGTCATGTTTTTGATGGCGGCGACAATTTCCTCCTTGGTCGAGACCTTGACTTCTTTTCTTGCTGCCGGAGCTTCCTTTACCTCCTCTTCCTTAACTTCCTTCTTTGCCCTCGAAGCTTTTTTTACCTCCCCCTCTTTAGCTTCTTTGTCTGCTTCTTCTGGTGACATGATTTCCTCCTTTGTTATTTGCTAGCGGTCTGAGCTCTCTTTTGTAGTACGGTCAGAAGCCCCTGTAACGGAAAGCTGATAATGTTATGTAAAGTTACTACGGGGGCCTGTAATTGCCCGAGCAGTCTGGCGATGAGAACTGCTTTAGGTGGCAGGTTGGCCAAGATTACCAATTCGTCCGGGGGCAGAATTCGATCTCCTAGCAGTCCTCCCCTAATTTGTAGAGACAGCGCCGAGGATTTGACGCATTGGTTTAGCGTCTTGACCGTATCAACTACGTCCTCGTAGCCGAAGGCCAGGGCCACGGGGCCTTCGATTATGTCCTTCAGATGCGGCTTACCTACCTGGTCGGCGGCACGGAACACCAGCGTATTCTTTACCACATGATAGCCGATGCCTGCTTTTGTCAGGGCATTACGCAAATCGGCCATTTGCTTGGCAAGCAACCCCTGATAATTGGTGGCGATGATAATGGTGCTTCGCGACAGATCATCGGCTAGGTCGCCTACTATCTGGGCCTTTTTCTCTTTTAACATAGTCGTCCTCTTACTTGACTCCTCTCATCAGGGGAGAGGAAGTCCACAACGAAAAATCCCTGTGCCAGCCGACACAGGGTTAACCTCAGCCTCGGCAGGCGAACTATTTAAACCCCTAAGGTACCCGCTGTCACTGGCTATCGCCTATTATAGCATAGGGAATCAGACAATAAAACAAGGGTGTGGCTGGGACCAAGCTGCGATTCCCTACGCACATTTTCTCATGCCGACCTGTTCCCACAGCTGCACTCGAATTTGATTATCTCTGCACCACGAGAAAGTGCTAGAATTATGTTAGTCAGGAGGATCTGAAAATGGGTGATATTTTAGACGAAGTTACGGCACTCGTCAGATGTAAAGAATGTCCCTGGTACAAAAATTGTCTGACCCCGGTTCAGGTTAGCGTCGAGGACATCGCGCAGTTTAGGATGGCTATGCAGGGCACAAATCTGCCTGAACAGGCTAAAGGCGAGCTGGGCCAGATCATGGAAAGCATGGCCTCTATGAGTCAGGATATGATTCTTCAGAGCTGCCCCGTATTTACACAGCGCCTCAAGCAGGACCCCAAACTTGCCCAGGGAATCAGGAAAATTATGCAGAACTGGGGAAAAGAAGGAGAGCCCGGTGAGCGTGACTCGTGAGAAAGGTCTTTGCTCGCGTCCCGCTAACCTCATCACAGTATCAGATGCCCAAGGGCTCGTGGAAGCTGCCCGCCTTAGAGACAGGTACCTATGCCGGAGCAATTAGGCAAAATAGAGAGACTGGAAGCTGAGCGCTTCAAACAGGGCAAGAAGCTTTACCTCGTCCCGCTTGTGTATTCCGGTGAGGAAGCCCCTGAGGAGTACAAAGAAAAATGCAGTCGTTATTGGCAACAAGTGGCAGAACAGCTAAGCAATTTGGCATCGAAGATCGGGAGCGTAAAACGGGTCTATCACGAATCAATCTTTCGCTCTGGCGATGACGGCATGAAAGCGATGGAGAGGCTGGATCCAGGCGGTTATCAGATTGCCAAAGCTCAGTGCGATGACGGTGCTACCTTTGAAATAATCGAAGACGAGGAATTGTTTGAAGAGGTTATGGACTGGCAGAGATGTCTGATGCTTGGTTTGATAAGCGACAAGGTAGCAAGCAAGGTTTCTCAATTCTACGTTGAGGCGGCAAAGAAGAGAAACGAATTCATGGCTAACAAGATAAGTGATACCCTCAGGGACGATGAGGGCGGGCTTCTGTTCATTAGAGAGGAACACTCCGTACAGTTCTCCAACGATATAGAGGTGTTCAGCATCTTTCCGCCAGTCTTGGATGAGATACACCGGTGGTACCGTGACCGGGCCCGATTGAAGACAGAGAAGACGGCGGAGGAGAGCAAGGAAAGAACTGGCGAAAAGACTGAGGGGACCGAGAAAAAGTCCGCGAGCAGGAACAAAGAAGAGCCGGAACATAGTACCGATTTGTAGGGTGTGCCGTGAAGATAAGAAGGCCTGCTGTTGCTGGCATGTTCTACTCCGGTTCCGCCGGAGAATTGAAAGAACAAATCGAGTGGTGCTACAGACATGAGCTTGGGCCGGGAGCCATACCGCGGGTGAATGACAAGGGCCCAAGGAAGATTGTAGCCATTGTTGTGCCTCACGCCGGCTATTATTACTCTGGGCCGGTAGCGGCCTATGCTTACAAGGAGCTTGCCGAAGACGGGATATTCGATACGGCAGTGATACTTGGCCCCAACCACACCGGGTATGGGGCTCCTGTGTCTTTGTGGTCGGGAGGTGACTGGAGCACGCCCCTGGGCCAGGTAGAAGTAAACAAGGAACTTGGCCAAAGTCTTCTGGGAGATGTGATTGAGGCGGATGAGACGGCGCACATACAGGAACACAGTATTGAAGTGCAATTACCCTGGCTTCAATACCTCTACGGGAAAGTGAGGATTGTGCCCATAACTATGCTGGCTCAGGACATAGACACCGCTCGAACAGTGGGTAGGTGTATTGGGCAAGCAGGCGACAATTTGATAGTCATTGCCAGCAGCGATCTTACGCATTACGAACCCCACTCTTCAGCTGTGCAGAAAGATAGCTCAGTGATAGAGGCCATAGTTGCTCTTGATGAGGAACAGTTGTACGAGCGCTGTGAGAGACTTGGTTGTACTATGTGCGGATACGGTCCGGTGGCCGCAGCTATCGTCGCTTCCAAGGAAATGAAAGGTAAGAAGGCAAGTCTGTTGAAGTATGCCACCAGCGGAGATACCAGTGGCGATTTCTCCCGTGTGGTTGGCTACGGCGCTATTGCCATAAAACGGTAAACAGTCATTCAGAGCTGACTATTTGTGCGCTGGCGTCTCCATTGATAGTGATAATCCCAAAAGAGTGTGCGGCCTCGCCGGGGTTGAAAAAGAGGATATCATCGATGACCTTGCTCTGGGGTCGGTGAGAATGACCGTAGACGATGATATCAATCCGGTCTGACTCAAACAGCTTTCTGACCCTGTCCTCTATTCCCCAGGGAGCGCCCGAGCCATGAGTTATGCCGATTCGCTTGCCTTCTGTTTCCACTATCTCCTTCATCGGGAGTACGGATTTCAGTTGCCTTGAATCCATATTACCGTGAACAGCCTTCACATCTCCCAACTGTTTCAGTTCCTCGAGCAGTTGAATATCGGTGAAGTCTCCGGCGTGGATTATCAAGTCTGCTGTCGAGAGGGCGTCGATCATCCTCTTGGGGAGGGATTCGAGCTTGTTTACGTGGGTATCGGCAAGTACAGCTATCCGCATAGTTCCTTCCTGATGGTGAATGACTGCCAGATGTTTCCTACCGATGGTTTTGGGATGTCACCTCTCTCACCAACTGGATGGTCTTATCCATGCTAGACAGCGAGAAAGACAGGCCCAGTTGCTTGAGGTCTCTGTAGCCCATACCCTGGAACAATTTTCCGCCAGCTACTCTGGTCATCTCATCATAAATAGCCGGCCACTCTGGGCTTCGCCTCTGGGCACAAAAAAGAATAAAATCCCGCAGCTGGGGGGATATGTTGTCCATGTACTATTATTCTAGAGATGGGATTATGGTTTAACAAACCTGTTTGTGGCCGCTGGGATATTACCCTTCCCCTTGTTTTTTCCTCGGGCAATCCCCTGGTCAAGGCCTGGGTCTCATCCCTGTCGTTTGCCACATATGAGTGCGCCAGAAATTTCTGGGCGAGCAAACCTGTAAGCCGAGTTCTGTGCCCCGACTAGATCGAGGTGGTGACCATCCATCTAGCCCCGATATTGCTATCGGGGTCAAGCGACCAACCCAAGGGTCTCGGCCGAGCACCTTAAGCTGATCCCGGAGTCCGCAGACTTCGGGCCAGCTATGCCCTCTTATTCGGTCTTGCTCCGGACGGGGTTTGTCCAGCCAACCGGTCTCCCAGTTGCTGGTGAGCTCTTGCCTCGCCATTTCACCCTTGCCCGCACCCCGATGCCATCGGGGCCGCTGGCGGTGTGTTTCTGTGGCACTTTCCGTAGGGTCTCCCCTCCTGGGTGTTACCCAGCGCCCTGCTCGGTGGAGCTCGGACTTTCCTCCCCATTAAACAGGGGCGGTCACCCGGCTTGCTCGCCCAAATCTATTCTACGGTTAACTGTAGCGGAGGTCAAATCCGGGAAGGGGTCACGGTTTCTTATTGGCGACCGCCGCTACGGGCGTTCTGCGCCAGAATAACGCCGATTTGCGAGCCTTGAGTCGGAGCTAACAGCTGAAGGTGAATCATGGAGCGACAGCAAGGCAGATTCTTGATGTATAATGTGGAAGGACGATGATAGTGTTCAGGCGATGTGGATACAGCTTGAGCCGCAAGCACAAGGGGAGGTGAACGGATGCAACCGGAAAACATGACCTGGGTCGTCGCAGGCAAGCGATACCGTACGGACACAGCCACGCTGATAGCCCACGACGAATACTGGAACGGCTATAACTGTGAGCAAGGTGGCCGTAATACGTTCTTATTCAGAACGCCCAGAGGCAATTTCTTTGCCCAATGTCAAACGCTCTTGCGTGGCGAGGTCAACAGAATCAACCCACTGGATACAACTGAAGCCATAGCTCTATATCAGTCACTACCCAGGAAAGAGGTCCCCTTCGGAGTAGTGTTCCCGTATGTCAAAGGGGAGGACGCCTGACACTTTTTTTGATCTGTCCCCTGATGGCCCCCGCACAGCCTCATGACCGATAGCATCGAAAAGCGAACTGACGGCAAACGTGCTGTCGGACTCTGGATCTACTCAGAATTGATGATCGGTGCCGCAGGGACAAGGTTTCTGCTGGAGAGGATTCCCGGTCGCTCAGACTATTCTTTGCCCCCGGTACATGTCCACGCTGATGTGGGTATTACCTCATATATCGTTTTATCCTTGGCTTCGACGCCAAGAGTGTCTCTGCCTCGCCCAGCATCTGTTGCCTGAGCTTTGAAGACTCCCACGCCTCCCAATCACCAAGTCGTTTCCAATTGCACTGCAGAGCAGCGATAGGGCTGCCTTTCATGCTCCTGATATGCTCCGCACTGACGAAGCCCGGAAACGTCATGGCATACGAACGAAGCTTGGGAAACAGAGGCTGCACATCCGCATCCTTCCTTAGCTCGTAACCCTCGATGACCTTCATCATTCGGTCGCCTGCTCGGTGACGAGGTTTACCACACTAACCTCCACGGTTCTAGTGTCGGCATCTTATTCCGTTACAGTGGACAGGAACTTGGCGCAGGACGTGCCACAGGTCCGGGAACGTTGCCTGAAGGCTCTGCTTTGAAGTAGAATCTGGAAATTGGGAGGGGTGACCGAGCGGCTTATGGTGACGGTCTTGAAAACCGTTTTCGCCTTTTTTGGCGAACGTGGGTTCGAATCCCACCCCCTCCGCTGATTGAAACCCCCGCCTCTGAAACGTTTGCTGCGGTGGTTAGCTCTTGCGATAACTCGAGAAACGGTTGAAGCGCCTGGGGTTTCGGCCGACGAATTGTTGAAACGATGAATGCTTCAGTAGCGCAACGAATCCTTGAGGCTAATAGACCTTTTGTTCTCTTTCACACTCACAGCGCGACGCCTGAGACGGTCGAGCGAGCGATCGCAAGAGGCAAAAGCATGGATTTGGATATTTGTGTTGATGAATTCGGGACTCCATATCTGGGGCATTCAAGAGAATACTATGAAAAGAGTGGAGAAGTCCAACCCGAAACCATGCCTTTTGAGGAGGCAATTGACTTACTTGGCAAAGCCAGGATTCCTGTGATCGTGGATTGTAAACACTATGATGCATGGCCTGCGGTAGAAAACGCGATAAGAAATATCGGCGCCGGTAAATGCCTGGTGCATTCCTTCGCCAGTGAGCTCAAATTCGGTCATCAGAAAAGTAGTCAGGACTACATCACTGAGTGGTCACCCATCAGAAAACTGGCTGAGATAAAGAACAAGTTTCCTCTTGCGACCATTACTGCAAGTTGTAAGTTTCTTCCAGACGACCTCCTGTTATCGTCTCAATATCACGGGTTGCTCATAGGAATTCGCGAAGTACTTAGAAACAACCAAATAGATACTGTCTGTCTTAATGTCCCCGATAGTACTGTATCGGACGAAGTGGTTGATTTTTTTCTCAAAGAGGATATCATTCCCCATATTGGAATCGACAATACTGATATTTCGAGATTGTCGAGACTGTTCATCGGTGAAACAGATATTCTGGCGAAAGCTTCGAATTCTGAGCTTTTGGGTTATTAGGAAATTCGAAGGTAGGCTACGGGGACATGGATTGAGCTAACGCGAAGTTCAGATTGGCGAGGCTCCCGCACAATCCTCGCCGATCAGAAAAGGTTCGCGCAAGGCGTAAAACATCACCGACCGAGGAAGGAAGGAGGCAAATTGAAGATTCACGAGTATCAGGCCAAGGCACTTCTGACTCAATATGGCATTCCAGTTCCCCGAGGGAATGTGGCCTTCACCCCGGGTGAAGCCCGGGAAGTGGCTAGTGAGATTGGCAGCAAGGTGGTAGTCAAGGCCCAGGCATACGCTGGGGGAAGGGGCAAGGCAGGCGGTATTAAGACAGCTAATAGTCCAAAAGATGCAGAGAAGGCCGCGAGTCAATTGATCGGAACCAGACTGGCAACTCATCAAACGAGACCGGAGGGAGTCCCGGTGAGTAGGGTCCTGGTCGAGGAAGCCAGCAATGTGGCACGGGAGCTTTATCTTAGCATCCTTGTTGACGGCGCCAGTCGTCTGCCTGTGATGATGGCCAGTGAGGCCGGAGGCATGGAAATTGAGAGCATTGCCGAATCAACTCCCGAGAGAATATTCCGGAGCTATGTTGATCCCGCCATTGGTTTTCAGACATTCCAGGGTCGCAAGCTGGCTTATAAGATGAATTTGGATGGAGGACAGATAGGTGAGGCCGCACGCTTGATGATGAACCTTTACAGGCTGTTCATGGATAAAGATTGTTCTTTGGCTGAGATAAATCCTTTGGCGGTTACCGCTGATGAAAAGCTGCTGGCCCTTGACGCTAAACTTAGTTTCGACGACAACGCCCTGTATCGACACAAAGATATATGGGAACTTCAAGACAAGGAGCAAGAGGAGCCGCTGGAACTCCAGGCTCGTGACTGGGGGATTAGCAATTATGTCAAGATGGATGGTGATATTGGCTGCATGGTCAACGGCGCCGGATTAGCCATGGCAGTCAACGACCTCATCCAATACTGCGGCGGTAGAGCAGCGAATTTCCTGGACATTGGCACACTTAATAACACTGAGAGGGTGGTAAACTCGTTCAGGATGTTTGTTGCCGACCATAGGATTAAAGCTGTCTTGGTGAATATATTCGGGGGTATGGCTAGAGTGGATGTCATTGCCAGGGGGATAGTTGAAGCTTATCAGCAATTGAATATTCCATTCCCGGTGGTGATTAGACTGGCAGGGACAAATCTGGAAGAAGGTCATCGTATCCTGGCTGAATCACGGATAGGTTTCATCTCGGCCAAGGATTTCTATGACGGCGCTCGCAAGGTGGTCGAATCTGCGAAAGGAGCGGTCAAATGAGCATCCTCGTTGACAAGAGCACCAGGCTTCTGGTTCAGGGTATCACTGGCAGTGAAGGGAGCTTTCACACCCAGCGTTGTATAGAGTATGGCACCAGGGTAGTGGCCGGGGTTACGCCGGGCAAGGGAGGCAGCAAACACCTGGGAGTGCCCGTGTTCAATACTGTGGAGAAGGCCATGATCGAGACTGAAGCTAATGCCAGTCTTATGTTTGTGCCTCCGGCCTTTGCTGCCGATGGCATCCTGGAGGGGATTGAAGCGGGCATGCCCCTGGTGGTGTGCATAACAGAGGGCATACCGGCGCTAGACATGGTGAAAGTGCACCGCTATCTGAAAGGCAAGTCAACCCGCCTGATCGGCCCCAATTGCCCGGGAGTCATGTCTCCCGGCAAATGCAAGGCCGGAATTATGGTGGGGGAGATTCATCTTGCTGGCAATGTGGGAGTAGTCTCTCGCAGCGGCACCCTGACCTACGACGTCGTATCTCAACTCACCGGTCTGGGGATTGGGCAGTCCACTTGTGTCGGTATCGGTGGCGATGCCCTGCCCGGCAGCACCTTTGAAGATATCTTGACATTGTTTCAGGCAGACCGGGATACCAAGGCTGTGGTTCTCATTGGTGAAATAGGCGGCACTATGGAGCAAGAGGCTGCCGAATTCATCAGCAGCAAGATGACCAAACCTGTGGTCGCTTTCGTTGCTGGCAGCACGGCTCCGCCGGGGAAGAGAATGGGACATGCCGGAGCGATTATAACTGGTAGTGCTGGCAAAGCTTCGGAGAAAATAACGGCTTTGTCACGGGCTGGGGTCACCATAGCTCCCACGCCGGCAGAGGTCGGCCTCACCGCTAAGAAGGTGCTGCAAAGCCTGTAGGTTTAAATCACAGAGTGAGCAGGAATCGCTATCCTTTAATCGAAGAAATCTCCACGTCCCTGGCCGCCGCTGAGCTTCTTGAGCTGATCAAGGACAGACCGTATAGCTTCCTTTTGGACAGCGGCATGGACCCTCAAAGGCTGGGGAGATATTCTTTCCTGGGTAGCGAGCCTTTCCTGGTAATGAGCAGTCGGGGCGCCGAGATCACCATGGTTCGTGGACGAGGGCAGGAAGTGCAGCATGGTAACCCGTTCAACGCAGCGGGTGAGTTGCTGGAAGCATATAAGCTGAATGATTGCCCGACACCTGTGCCTTTCGTGGGCGGAGCAGTTGGCTATTTCAGCTATGACCTGTGCCATTTTATGGAACGCCTGCCGGCCACGGCTGTAGACGACCTTAGCCTCCCTGAGTGTTATCTTGCCTTCTACGATACTATCGTGGCCTATGACCATCTGGAGAGTAAAACCTATCTTGTGGCTACCGGTTTTCCTGAGACAGAGGAAGGGCAGCGGTTAAGGCGCGCCAGAATGAGACTCGAAGAGGTGAAGGGCTGGCTTGGGTCGGGTCATACAATCGCTACGGTGAGTCGAAGCCCTGAGCAAGGCGAAGGGGAAGCAAAGCAATCCCGGCGCAGAGGCTGCTTCGTCGCCGCTGCTCCTGGCGATGACAGGCAAAGCAAGGAAATCAAGCTCAAGTCGAATTTCACTCCTGAAGAATACAAGAAAGCTGTGAATAGAGTACGGGAATATATAGCGGCCGGTGATGTCTTTCAAGTCAATCTCTCTCAAAGGTTTGAAGCTGATTTGAAGCTTCCACCCTTTGAGCTTTTTGAGCGGTTGAGGACAATCAATCCTGCCCCTTTTGCCGGGTACCTCAATTTCCCGGGCGTAGCCATCGTCGGGGCTTCTCCTGAAAGGTTCCTTAAGGTCCAGGGCGACCTCGTGGAGACGCGACCGATAAAGGGTACAAGGCCCCGGGGAAGAGACCCGGTAGAAGACAAGCGCCTCGCTCAGGAGTTGACCCATAGCGCCAAAGACCATGCAGAAAACGTGATGATTGTCGACCTGGAGAGGAACGACTTAGGTCGAGTCTGCCGCTATGGCACGGTAGAGGTCACAGAATTGGCTATTCTTGAGACTTTTTCTACCGTATTTCATCTCACTTCTACTGTCGTGGGCAGGTTGCGCCGGGGCGAGAGCAACATTGACCTGCTGAAGGCCACTTTTCCCGGCGGCTCTATTACGGGCGCTCCCAAGGTACGAGCTATGGAGATCATTGATGAGATTGAGCCGACCAGGAGGAGCGTCTATACCGGTTCTATGGGTTACTTGGGTTTCAATCAGAATATGGATATCAACATTGTTATTCGGACTTTCTTGGTCAAAGAAGGCAGAGCCTATTTTCAGGTAGGTGGTGCTATTATCTACGACTCTGACGCTGAAGCCGAATACATGGAGACTCTGGACAAAGGCAAGGCTTTGATTCGAGCTTTGCAGTTAGCGCCCGAAGGGGTCACGGTCACGAAGCGATAGCGCCAGGAAACCGCAGGTCTAAGCATTGAAAAACCCGCACCCATGCCATATGATAGCAGGGTCAAGCGGCGAGCGATGGTTTTCTGGCTTAAGATTCTCTTCCGGCAGGAAATGAGAATGAGCGACGGCATACCAAAGTTGGATCGCAAGGGAGGTTAGTTCATGGCTGGTGAGCCTGGCAAGAGCCTTAAGAAGCTAGAGGAACTGAAGAGCAAGCAGGATCATATCGTGGGGATGGGAGGGACGAAGGCGGTTGAAGAACGCCACAAGAAGGGCCAGATGTCAGCCCGGGACAGAACAGAGTATTTCTTCGATCCCGGCACATTCACAGAGATAGGTTTGTTTGTCAAACATAGGACGACTGCCTTTGGCATGGACAAGAGAGAGGTGCCTGCCGAGGGAGTGGTTACTGGCTTTGGCAAAGTCAATGGCAGGCATGTCGTCGTGGCCGCCGAGGACTACACGGCGATGGCGGGGACATTTGGTGAGTACCATGGTAGGAAATTCGTTCGCGCCATAGATTTCGCCAAGGACAATGGATGGCCATTTGTGGGTATGAATGACTCCGGAGGCGCTCGGTTACAAGAGGGCATGGATACACTGGAGAGCTATGGCTGGCTGTTCAGGTCTCAGATACTTGCGTCGGGGATAATACCCCAGATAGCCCTGCTTATGGGCCCCTGCCTGGGAGGACAGGCATACCATCCAGTGATGCAAGATTTCCTCATTCAAACAAAGCACACGGGATTCATGGGCATTGCCGGCCCGGCTTTTGTTAAGACGCAGACGGGGGAGGAAATCAGCCTGGAGGAACTTTCCGGCTACAAAGCCCATGCTATCAAATCGGGGCAGACGCACATCGTTGCTGAAGACGACAGAGATTGTCTGGACAAGTGCAAGGAACTCCTGTCATTTTTGCCTTCCAGTAACAGAGACAAGCCTCCTCGTGTTTCAACGGATGATGACCCGGAAAGGAAAGAGGATTTGCTTGGCCTGCTTCCAGAACACGCGTACGAGCCCTTCGATATGTACGAGGTCATCAAGAGAATAGTCGACCGGGGTTACTTTTTTGAGACCATGGGCCTGCACGCGCGCAACATAATCACCGGTTTTGCCCGCTTCAGCGGGCGCACTGTGGGAATAGTGGCTACGCAGCCGAAGTGGATGGCCGGCTGCATAGATATTGACGCTGCCGACAAAGGGGCCAGGTTCGTCAGGTTCTGCGACCTGTTCAATATACCGCTGGTAACTCTTCATGACTCTCCCGGGTACCTGATAGGGTCTCAACAGGATTGGGGTGGCATCCTGCGCCATGGCGCAAAGCTGCTCTTTGCCTGGGCCGATGCCACTGTACCCCTGATCGCGGTCATAATTCGAAAATCCTACGCCGGCGCCCATTACGGGATGCTGGACAAAGCTATTGGGGCTGATTTTGTCTTTGCCTGGCCCACGGCCCGCGTCACCATCGTGGGCGCCGAGACCGCTGCCAGTGTCATCTTCGCCAGGGAGATAAAGGAGGCGGCCAACCCTGATGAGGTGCGGACCCAGAGGATCAGAGAATTCTCGGAGCTCTATGAAAACCCGTACCGCGCTGCTGAGAGAGGATACGTTGATGATGTAATAGATCCAGCCAACACTAGGAAAGTCATAAACAGCGCGCTGGATATCTTGGAAGATAAGAACAAGGACAAGAAGGCATTTCTGGCCAGACCCTGGAGGAAGTACTCCAACATCAATCTCTGAGAAAGGAGCAGAAAGGTGGATTTCAGCTTCACGGATGAACAGAATAGGTTCAGGCAAGAGGTGCGCGACTTTCTAGAGGAGGAAATAAAGACGGAGTATTGGCAACCGGCTTGTGATGCCTGGGTACAGGGCTTTGACCCTGGGTTTACTAAGCGGGTGGCACAGAGGGGTTGGATCGGACTGACCTGGCCCAAAGAGTATGGCGGGCAGCAGCGTAGCCATTTGGATAGACTTATCCTTACCGAGGAAATGCTGCGCTATGGCGCTCCGGCAGCGTTGCACTGGTTCGGTGACCGGCAGGTGGGAGGGGCTATCCTTTCCTTCGGCTCGGAAGAGTTGAAGAAGGAGTTTCTGCCCAGGATTGCCAGGGGTGAAGCTTATTTTGGTCTGGGAATGAGTGAGCCTGGCGCCGGTTCTGACCTGGCCTCGCTGCAGACTAAAGCGGTCGAAGATGGCGATTATTATGTGATTAGCGGTCAAAAGACTTGGGCTAGCTGCGCTTCCTTTGCTCAATACTTCGACGTCTACGCCCGAACAGATCCCGAAGCGCCGAAGCACAGGGGAATCAGTGAATTCATAGTAGACGCACGGTCTCCCGGCCTTAGTCGGATACCGATGATTGATATTACCGGGACCGAGGCCTGGAACGATGTTTTTTTTGACAATGTCCGCGTGCACAAGAAGTATCTGGTGGGAGAGAAAAATCGCGGCTTTTATCAGGTCCTGCACCAGCTTGATTACGAGAGGAGCGGCATGGAGCGCCTGATGGGCAACTACCCCCTTTTCGAGGGCGTTATTCGGTTTGCCAAAGACAACAAGTTGTCCCGCGAGCCTTCAGTTCGCAGCAAGCTGGCGCAGCTGCAGATTGAATTTGAGGTGGGCCGCCTGCTCATTTACCGGGTAGCTCTGGTCATGGAGGAGGGACGAGCTCCTAATTGGGAATCGGCCATGTCCAAGGCCTACTCCACGGAGTTTGAGAAACACTTGGCCAGTGTGGCCATGGAGATCCTGGGGCCCTATGGTCAATTGAAGTCGGGTTCCAAGCTGGTCCCATTGCGCGGCATGGCGGCGCATTCATACTTGGGGTCGAAAGGCTACAGCCTTCAAGCCGGCACAACGGAAATCCTGAAGAATATCCTGGCTGTACGGAGATTAGGACTGCCAAGCTCGTAGGTTAGGCGTTTGAGCCACGCGATGCCCAATCGTGTCGCGACTCTCCACCGGTGATTCAAATGAGTGCCAAGACGGTTGATACAGGAGGATAGCTATGAAGCTGACTCTCACTGAAGAACAGGAAATGCTGAGGAAAACAGCCCGTGACTTCCTGGCTGATAAGTGCTCAAAGAAATTCGTCAAACAGATGGAAGAGAGTGACGCGGGCTATTCCGTGGAACTCTGGCGGGAGATGGCCGAACTCGGTTGGATCGGCCTGGTCTTTCCCGCGAAATATGGCGGCGGCGATATGAGTTTTCTCGACCTGGCAGTGCTGCTAGAGGAGATGGGACGCGCTTGCTTGCCCGGCCCGTTCTTCTCTCAGGTGGTTCTGGCAGGCCTGCCTGTACTGGACATCGCGACTGAAGAGCAGAAGCAGAAGTACCTGCCCGAGCTAATACGCGGAGAGAAGATCTTTACCCTGGCGCTTGGCGAACCCGGTTATCCGAACTATGACGCCTCTACCATCGCAACCGAGGCTACCCTGCATGATGGCGACTATATGCTCTGCGGCACAAAACTATTCGTCCCGGATGCGCACGTTGCCGACTACATGCTGTGTGTTGCCAGAACTAAGCCCAGGGGCGGAATTACCGTATTCCTGATCGACGCCAAGGGTCCGCGAATCAACTGTACCCTTCTGAAGACTATCGCCGGTGACAAGCTATGTGAGGTGCTCTTTGACCGGGCACTGGCGCCCAGGGCGAACATTCTGGGACGACTAAACCAGGGACGGAGCGCGATCCAGAAGATAAGCGAACGAGCAGCAGTGGGAAAATGCTGTGAGATGGTCGGCAACATTCAGCGGGTGCTGGAAATGACCGTGGACTACGCCAAGGAGAGAAAGCAGTTCGGACAGCACATTGGAAGCTTTCAAGTCATTCAGCACTATTGCGCCGATATGGCTACCGATGTCGATGCCGCCAGGTTTGGCACTTACCGGGCAGCCTGGATGCTAAGCGGGGGACTTCCTTGTACCAAAGAGGTGGCTATAGCCAAGGCCTGGATAGGTCAGGCCTCCCAGCGCGTCTTGGCTCTGGCGCACCAAATTCACGGAGCTATTGGCGTCACCATAGAGCACGACCTCCATTACTACACCAGGCGGGCCAAGGCCGCCGATCTTGCCTTTGGCGATGTGGATTTCCATCGGGAAATAGTAGCCAAAGAGATGGGATTGTGACCGTCTGGTCAATACCTGTTGTAGCAGAGCTTAGGCGATTGGTGCACTCATCAAGGTGGGTTATGCTTCCGTCAGTCCGATGGCAGCGGACGGTTCTTAGAGACTGAACGACGCGGCAGAAAGGGGGCAAATGCTATGGCAATCAAAAAGGTAGGTGTAGTCGGTGGTGGATTCATGGGCTCTGGTATTGTGCAGGTCTGTGCCCAGTCCGGCTATGACGTGGTTCTCGTAGCGAGGAGAGAGGAGAGCCTTATCAAGGGCATAGCATCAATAGAATATTATCTGAACCGAGATGTGGAGAAGGGCAGAATGTCTCAGCAGGGCAGAGACTCAACTCGCTCTCGCATCAAGGGGAGCCTCACTCAGGAAGACCTGAAGGACCGCGATTTGGTTATAGAGGCGATTCCAGAGGATATGGAACGCAAGAAAGCAATCTTTGTTCAGATGGACAGAATCTGTCCTCCGCATGCCATTCTTTGCTCCAATACATCATGCCTATCTGTCACAGAGCTTGCCCGAGCAACCAGTCGCCCCGACAGGGTTATGGGGACGCACTTTCTATCTCCGGTTCCGCCCAGCAAGTTGCTCGAGCTCGTCAGGGCCGACACGACCAGCCAGGAGACACTGATGGCAGTGAAGGAGTTCGGCCGCTCGCTTGGGAAAGAAATCCTGGTGGCGAAAGATACTCCCGGTTTTGTTTTTAACTACCTGCTGATCGCATTGACCAGAGCGGCTGAGCGCCTGCTCGAAGATAAAGTGGCCAGCCCAGAGGATATTGATAAGAGCATGACCCTTGGGCTGGGCCATCCAATAGGTCCGCTCGCCTTGGCTGACTTCAACGGCCTGGACGTTGCCTATATGGTGTCCCTTGCGATGTACCAGAGGAGCAAGGATCCCTGTCTCGCCCCTTCTCCTATCTTGAAGGAGCTAGTCGATTCTGGGCGTTTGGGACGTAAGACGGGTGAGGGTTTCTACAAGTATGAGAAAGGGGCGTAGTGTGGCAGAGGAGATTAGCGGAGCTTATTAAGCTTTAGCTCCAGCTGTTTTTGCCGCAAGGATACTGTTAGGTCCCCCCGGGTTCTCTCTATGATGGCCCGTATGGTGTCCGTGGTTCGCCTCAGGCCGTGAGCGAGCAATTCCGGGAAGTCCATGGTTGTCAATATTCCGTAGATTTCATCCATTACGGTCAGTAACTCCTCGCAACGCGAGAAATCACCCCGCCGCAGACTATCCAGTATGTACCTCCGTAACTCGCCAACCGATTCGCCCAGGCCGTCGAGGTAGGCGGCATAGCTTACCCCCAGCGCTTTCGGCTTCGGTAAGTCGTTCCCGGCAATCAGGGCCAGGGTTATTGATCCCTCGGCGAACTCCTTCTGAGCGTCGTGGACGAAGCCCGAATAAAGCAGCGTTCCGTGTCTTGCCAGGTCCTGGTTTAGCTCTCGAACCAATTCATGAGCCGAATCGAGGAGTTGTTTTGCCTTATCGTGCTCTTGACGATGCACGGCGCGTATACTACCGGCGCTATAGCGGATGACCTGGCGACAACTATGTAAGGCTTTCTCTCTGGCCTCATCTTCGGCGGCAAAATAGGGGCGAAGCTTGGTAGCGATAGTCTCCAAATCCTCTAATGGTTTTGTCATTTTCCCTTCACCGACTCTATATTGGCGACCAATTTCCGGACAGCTCCTTTAACGTCTTTCTCGTTCAGGACAGCGCTAATCACAGCGACAGCATCAGCGCCAGCGGCCACCACCTCACCAACATTATTCTGGTTTATGCCACCAATGGCTACCAGAGGGGCAGATACTATCCGCTTGAGCTCTTTGACCATATCCACTCCTACGACAACGGCTTGCTTCTTCGTTGTCGTGGGAAAAACAGAGCCGACGGCAATATAATCGGCGCCTTCATTTTGAGCTTTCGTGGCTTGGGCCGGTGTCGTGACGGAACAGCCAACCACTTTGTCTATGGGCAATTCGTTGCGAACTACGGGCAGGGGCAAATCCTCCTGTCCAAGGTGTAAGCCATCGGCATCAGCGGCCAGGGCCAGGTCGAGATAGTCGTTTACTATGAAGAGAACATCTGCCTGACTGCAGAGTTCCTTGAGCTTTTGTGCCACAAGCAGCAATTCCCTCCTCTTGCTCTGCTTGTCGCGAAGCTGTATTGCCCTGGCGCCTCCTTCAATAATCTGTCTGCTGACCTCCAGCTCGTCCCTGCCGGCCAGAAACTGCCTATCCAGGATGACGTAGAGCCCGGCCATCTTGTTTGCTTTGTCCCGTCGTGATATTCGGGAAATCAGATCGCGCTCCAGGGTATAAACGGCAAACCTTGTCCGTTCCAAACCGGCGGAATTCAGCATTGACGTTAGCTCTGGCAACTTGGCCAGCTCCTCTAATACTCGAAGGGACTCCTCCACCCTTCTGGCGTTGGCCGTAACCAGGCCAAGCAGGCCCTGTAGCGATGCCGTCTTAATAGTGGATTCCTTATCAGAAGGGGGTACAGGGTAAGCACGACCGACATCGTGTTCGGAATCTCTCTGGGACAGGAGCTCCACATTCAATGATTGAGACTGCTGGGCCAGACTATGTCGTAGAGTCCTTAAGCACTGGCTCAGCTCAGCATCGTTGAGAAGAAAGCGCGCGACGTCTTCCAGAACCCGCAAGCCTTCGCTGGAGCGGTTAAGGTTGGCATCAATCATACGCAGCGGTTGGTGAGGCACTTCCGAGATCCTTTAGCGGCTCAGGTAACACGCCTTCCCTGGCTGCCTGTATCTTCTCCTGAATCGGGGACGGCATATCCTGTCCCATGTCCTGGAACTTCTTCTCCACCCAGCGACCGATATTGCGGGGGTCTTTGTAATAATCATCACCGGGGTGCATCGTAGGTTCGCCACTCTCCTCCCATACTGTCTTCAAAGATCTGTGGCAGGAGAAAGCGGAAACCACGCGGGACAGGTTGGTATTGCCGCAGGATGAGCACTTCGGAACAAACGGAGCAGAAATATCTCTGATTAAGAAGGACATTCTTCTATGGCAGCTTTGACAAACGAACTCGTAGATGGGCATGAGGCACCTTCCCGTTCAATCAGTCTTGGGACTGCCCTCCCCTCGGCCGGAGAACTCCTTCCTTTTCTCCGCTATCTGCGTGGCCGGCCATTCGCCCCGCTCCAATCTCTCAGTTATCTCCTCATATTCAGGAGGGGATTTCTCACCGCTGCTCATTCTCTTATTCCATTCGGCCATCGCTCTGGGGTCATCCCGCATCATGCCCCGCGTAAGCTCACCATCGGAAAGGATATCCTGATAAACATCCCGGTAGGTTTTCTGCACGGAAAAAGTGGAGAACATCCGCTTGAGCTTGTTATTGCCGCAGCGGGGACAGGGTGGTGGGGGCGCAGAGGAGCTCTGCCGATAGCAACTAACGATTCGGCGACAAGAATCACACCAATACTCGTAAACAGGCATCTTCCCCTGACAGGGAAATTCTAGCACAAGGTCTTCCCTCGACCAAAACGTGGCGGAGGATGTAACCTGTCCCGGTCTTCCCAGGAAAACAGACGGTAGCTAAATGTGGTTAAGGATAGCCTGGCTCCTTGCCCAGGACTGCCACTGCCGCTACCTGGGGCGGGCCACCGAAGGTCTGTGATATGCCAAGCTTGACATCCTTTAGTTGACGCTCAGGCGATTGGGCCTTGCCTTGAAGTTGTTTGTAGACCTCGTACGTCATCCTGAGGCCGCTGGCGCCCACCGGGTGTCCGAAGCATTTCAGCCCGCCATCGCTGTTTACCGGTAAGCCACCGGCAAGCTCGAAAAAGCCAGAATCAACATCCTCCTTGGATCTGCCTTCCGGACTGAAGCCAAGGAGTTCGTAAAGTAACAACTCCGTGCTGGTGAAGCAATCGTGAACTTCAGCAATATCAATTTGCTCTCTGGGGTTCTTGATTCCGGCCTGCACATAAGCCTGTCGGGACGAGTTCATGACCTCCTCAAAATGGAGCCAATCGAAAGCCGGCCGATTCTGAGGGAGCAGAGCGGAGTGGGCCGCACCCAGGCCCTTAATGTAGATCGGGTCATCTCTGTATTTCCTGGCCTCGCGGGCGGGGACCAGAATGGCCGCGGCGGCACCATCGCTATTGCCACAGCAATCAAAAAGACCCAGTGGCCAGGCGATAATAGGTGCGCTCATCACCTGTTCCAGAGTCACGCGGTTGTGAAAATGAGCCTTGGGGCAAAGGCTGCCGTTGTAGTGATTCTTGACGGCAATCTTGCCCATTATCCGCTTACCTTCCTCAGGGCTTAGTCCGTACGTGTAGAAGTATCGAGTGGCAATCATGCCGAACGAGCCTGGCGCAGTGCGGCGTGCCTCCAGTACCGGGCTCATGCCGCGTCCCGTTCCCAAGCCGGGGAACCCGGTATCCTTGAGCTTCTCCACACCTAACGCCAGAACCAGGTCGTACATGCCACATGCTACGCCAAAGCAGGCATTCCTGAGAGCCTCGTGTCCGGTGGTGCACCAGTTCTCCACCCGGGTCATGGGTATGCCGTGCAATTTCAATGGTCCTGCTAGATGAGTGCAGCCGATGCCGACCACCGGTTGGGTGACACTCCCATACCAGCAAGCCTGGATATCGTTGGGATCGATCCCGGCATCCTCGTAAGCCTCGTAGGCAGCTTCTATGGCCAGGTCATCCAGTCCGGCGTCCCATCTCTCGCCAAACTTGGTGCAGCCCATACCTATGATGGCGACCTTGTCCTTAATGCTCTCCATTTATCTGCCTCCCCTGGTTACTAGCTCACGGCTTCTTCTCTTCTTCACCCTCATACACTTCGGGAAATACCTCCTTCTTTCTGAACCTCTGCCAGTCCGGTTTCTCCTTCTTCCAGAACGCGTTCTTCCAGTGTTCGGCTTCTTCCGAGGCATAATACTTCCACAAGTACTGAGCTGATACTGTTTCTATGCCTCGCATATATGTGGTCGCAGCGTTGAAGCATGCCTTGACGCCAGCTATGGCTCCAGGGCTCTTCTCCAATATCTCATCGCACCACTTGTCTGTCTCCTCCTCTAGCTTGTCCGCTGGCACCACTTTGTTCACCAATCCGATCTCCAGAGCTTGCTGCGCAGTATATCGGTGACAAAGATACCAGATCTCCCTGGCTTTCTTCTCCCCCACTGCCATCATCAAATCGATAACACCCAGCCCCGGGTCGAAGCTTCCCACCAGGGGGCCAACCTGGCCGAAAACCGCATTCTCTGAGGCTATGGAGAGATCGCAAATCTGCTGATAGACCTGGCCCCCTCCTATAGCATAACCATTGACTGCCGCTATGACCGGCTTGGGCATCTCACGCACCAGGGTTTTCACCATTAAGTCCTTTTCCAGCATTCCCTTCCGGTAGCCGGCCTTCGCTTCCTTGGCGTCGCCACCGGTACAGAACGCCTTATCGCCAGCGCCGGTAAACACCACTACCCCTACGGTGGCATCGCTGGCTGCGTCCTCAAAAGCGTGTATCAGCTCATCCTGGGTGGAGGTAGTGAACGCATTGTATGCGTCGGGTCTGTTTATGGTGATCCTGGCCACTCCAGGTCTCTTTTCATAGAGGATGTCCTTGAAATCGAATCCAGGAACAAGTCGCCATTTTATCTCCGTCATTGCTCCTCCTTTCGCCCTGATATCTCACCTGACGGGCCGGCATTTCCAGAAGTAGTTGTACATGCCTGCGCCCTCGTACAGTCTCCTGAAGGTCATCTCCACAGGCATATCTATCTTCACCTCGCTGGGGTCACAATCCGTCATAGGCAGATACGTTCTGGTACCTTGGTAGTCAAACTCCACTCCTATCTGCGGTATGGTGGGGTCATCGCTCCTACCCGCCAGATTGTCCAGTGTGAAAGTAAACACCTTAGCCTTCTTATCAGAGAGCCTGACTTCCTCAAATTCATCCTTGCTTCGGCAGTTGTAGCAGACCCTTTCTATGGGGAATGTTACGGTACCGCAATTCTTGCACCTGCTGCCGTGCATACGGATAGCCCAGTTGCGCTCTCTCCAGCTAGTCGTCGCCGCCGGACAAAGCCTGAATGGTTCGCCAGGTTGCGGCTCCAGCAGTCCCCTATAGCTGAGATATCTTACATAGCCAGGAAGGGACCTCCTGGAGCTCAAGTGTCCCTTGACTCCCCTTCCGTTGCCCCTGTTTTTCCCGATTGCCTTCGTCACACTGAGCAGGAAGGCATCGCAACCACTGCCGTAGCTAGCTACCAGAACCCTGTCGCCGGCCTTGGCTTCCTCCAGGGCAGCTACAAGCATGAGCAAAGGGTGCGCGCATCCGGTGATGCCTACGTTACTGATGAGCAAGTTTTGAAGCTGCGTCTTGATGTCAAACCCCACGCGACGCGCCAGCGCCTGCTGGGCTCTTGAGGTGGGAGCATAAAGCACAGCTTTGCTGATATCCTTAGCAGAGAGCGCCTTCTTCTCTAGCAGGCCTGAAATCGCCTTCTCCATGTTCTCCGTATAGCCGTGCTCGATGACGAAGCGGTCTTCCCAGGATTGGACGTACATATCTTTGTCCAGTCTCCACACATCGTACAGTTCGTTGGATAGAGAATAACTGTCTTCCACCAGGACAGAGGGTTCAGCGGTATTACTGATTAGCAGGGCCGCCGCCGCGTCGCCAAACAGCTGTTCGAAGCTTGATCGGGGATAACCTGTGCGGCAATCAGAGGCGGTCACAACTACCTGACTGGCGGAGCCGCTGATCACAGCATCCAGCGCTGCTCTGAGTGCCTCCGTGGCTGCCCTCAAGCTGTTGCCAAAGTCAGCAGTGATGATATCGGGTCTTAAATCGGCGGCCATGGCTGCCAGCGCAGAGCATTCCTTCTCTCTGTAGGGTGAGCTAGTAGAGGCGAAATACAGGCCGTCCACTTTCTCGCGCGGCAGGCCAGCCAAACAGTCAATGGCGGCCTCGGTCGCCATTGTAATGGTGTCTTCGTCATTATTGGCTACGCTTTTCTCGCCACCGATCGAGGCGCTTTGCCAGGCCTCGGCGATGGTTTCTCGAGACAGTCGCCATAGCGGTATGTAAGCGCCATAGGAAATAATGCCAGCCATGGACTGAGGCCTCCTTTACTTGTAGTTGTCGAATTCGCGTTCCCCTCTTCCCATCCAAATCCCTGCCCCTAGCCTGGGGCGGACGCTTGCGCGTATGCGTCGGCCGGAACATAGATTATGCCCATTGTCCCAGGGTTGTCAATGGCGGGGATTTGCTTTGCGCAGAACGGGTTTGGGCAGGGCTGGTAAGGGTACTTTGAGGCGCACTTGCGTGGACGTGACGTGATTCAGGATGAACTACTCCAGGTATAGTATCCTGCTGCAGTTATTGCACTGGATCAAATCACCTGCTCTGGCTTTCTGCCATTGACTTGTAGGGACGGTGATATGGCATCCCAGGCATCTTCCTCTCTCCACTTTGACCACAGCCTGCCCCTTCGCCAGCCTGATGCGCTCATAAATGCTCAAGGCCTCAGAGTCGATCTGCTCCGCCAGCCCGTTACGCTCCTCCTTGAGCTCGGCGAGTGTGATTTCAAGCTCAGCTTTCTTTGGCTTGAAAGTCTGCTGTCTTTGTTCCCAGTCTCGCTTCAAGTGTTCAAGCTCTTCAGTAGTGGCTCTCACCGCAGATTCTATCTCCTCTACCTGGCTCATCAGTTCCAGCAGCGTATCTTCCTTGGCCCTGATCTGGGTTTTCAGACCCTTAGCTTCCTTCTCCAGATTAACCAGTTCCTTGGGGTCCTTGGTCTTGCCACCATAGAGTTTACTGTCAATCTGCTTGACTTTCTCCTGCAGGTCCTCCACCTCCCATTCAGAACTCTTCTGTTTTTTCCTTGCGTCTTCGAGTTGCTCTTTTTGTGAAGCAAGCTTCGATTCGGCCGCAGCCAGGGCCCTATTGTCACTTAACTGGTTCTCAACGTCGCTCAGCTCTTGTTGCTCTTCCTGAAGCTCCAAGTCAGACTGCTGCAACTTATAGAGTTGCCCTGCCAAACTCATACCAGGGTCTATTGTAGAAGTGGGGCGGGGACATTGTCAAAGGTTCAGGTCATTCGTCCTGATAGCTTGGAATCAGAGTTCCGCGGTGCGGTGCGGCACACGGCATTTTTCGGCGGCGACGATGGCATCTATCTGAGATATAACTTGATCAAGCTTGTCTTGGTGGCTTATTATGACGTAATCGAAAAACGGCAGGCTTTCTATCTCTGCTTCAGCCCTTGCCAATCTCAGGGCCAGGTCCTGTGAACACTCGCTGCGTCGCCCCTTTAACCTCTTTTCCAGTGCTTCCGGTGAAGGAGGCATGAGGAAGATGCATACTGCCTGGGGCAGGATTTTCTTGATAGTGGCGGCACCCTGAACATCCACCTTGACTATTGTATCTTCTCCTCTGGACAAGGCTGGACTTATTTCGTTTTTGGGCACTCCATAGTAGTTGCCGTAGACATTGGCCCACTCCAGGAACTGCCGGTTATCTATCATTCGTTGAAATTCCTTGCGGGAAAGAAAGTGATAATTCAACCCATTCTTTTCCCGGGCGCGCCTGGGGCGGGTGGTAGCGGTGACCACGTAGTGGAGGGGACGTTTTGACCTTCTCATTCTGGCCAGCACAGCATCCTTGCCCACCCCCGAGGGTCCGGAAAGCACGATGAGCAGGGGCCGGGAGCTCTTGCCGCCTCTTCGCTTACTTCGAGGATCGGGCTTGAATCTTCGGTCAGGCACTGCCTATCTCAACCTTCTCCTCAGACAGGATAGATGTAGTGGCTAATCTATGAGCGATGGTCTCTGCTGTCACGGCAACCAACATCATGTGACCGGTTTCAAAGAGAATGACGGTCTTGGCCTTCCTTCCGTGTGTGGCGTCAATCAGACGTTCCTTCTCCCGTGCTTCCCGAATCAGTCGCTTGACTGGCTGTTGATTTATGGACAGGAGGGCAATTGTCCTATTTAGGGCGATAACGTTGCCAAAACCGACATGGACTAGTTCTGTACACATACTAACCTCCTAACTACGGCGCTTCGATATGGCTCAGTATTGGGCCACTTGTTGTAGAGTCTGCCAGAAAGCAGGATATGATACCTGTGCCACCTGAGCGTGATTGATGATTGTCTCTTTCTTGGCTATCAGACCTGTTACCGCCAGGCTCATCGCTAATCGGTGGTCGAAGTGGCTGTCAACCTCTGCGCCCGACAGAAGCCGGCCTCCATAGATGATCATGCCGTCTGGCAAAGGCTCGATTTGAGCTCCCAGGCGAGAAAGCTCATTCACCACAGTGGCAATCCTGTCCGATTCCTTCACCCTCAACTCCCCGGCATCCCTGATCACAGTCTTCCCGCTGGCAATACA
>Ga0172365_10000429_pt1 | contig 27727 bp, 26 predicted proteins | sample LakKivSesite48cm_FD_114535 | JGI IMG/M metagenome (GOLD analysis project Ga0172365, IMG submission 114535) | Sediment microbial communities from Lake Kivu, Rwanda - Sediment site 48cm | ecosystem: Environmental > Aquatic > Freshwater > Lake > Sediment | place: Rwanda: Western Province, Lake...
CTATTACACCCCCGATCAGATCAACACGACCCGAGTCGTGACGGACCAAGTGGGCAACGTCGTTTATTCGGCGGTTCACGATCCGTATGGAGGGATTCAGCAAACCCTAGTGAGCACCTACGATCCCCAGCTCAAGTTCTCGGGCAAGGAGCGAGATGCCGAGTCCCAGCTCGACTACTTCGGAGCGAGGTACTATGACCGAAGCCAATATAGGTTTATTTCGGTGGATCCGGTTATCGACACATCGGGCGGCTTCATAAACGCCCAGCTCTGGGATCTGTATTCGTATTGTAGAAACAATCCAGTTTCCTACATCGATCCAGACGGAGCACAATCGATATCGATTATAATTTACTATACTATTGTAGATAAGAAATCGGCCCTAAAGAACACGTTAAATCCAGGCAATTCGACCTTCGAAAAGGAGCCATGGACGCTGACATCCGATAAAGGCGGAAATTACACTCTAACTTGCGGGGCACAACTCAATATTTGTGAACCGGGCCATATTAGCTACCGGGAAATCGGAGGACGGACAACTCCAGAATTGGTATTATTTGAAGAGCTTGGTCATCTGGGATTTGGCCTCCGTTGGTTAATGCATTCATTAGAATCGATCGTCGAATCTCTCAAAAGCGGCGATATAACGGAGGCTAACGCAGGGGAGCTGGCAAAAAAGGCGGCATTGAGGGGCTCATGGTGGTCACGTGCATTAATAGATAAGTTAGGAATCCAGTTTTGGGCATTAGATTCTTTTACGGCATGGATATTCAATACCGGAACGATTTCCGCCTTTTATTCTCCAGACATAACAGTCAAATTTGTCGAAAGGAAATAGAACTATTCTGCGCCGAAATCAGGAATAACGTACCTTAACGGGAGAGAGGAAGCGATGGGATTCGAACTGACGGATCTGATATATCATGGGCAGATCGCAACTATGGCGATATACCTTGAATGGCTAGCGCTCGTTGCCTTAATCGTATTTACAGTTGCGCTTGACTTCTGCTTCAGAAGATTACGAAGAGCGTCCCGATACATGATGCAATTTTGTGTAGGTTATCAAGGTTCCGATGCCAATTCACGGCCAAATCGTCCCCCAGAACGCATGGATCCACAGTGTACTGCGATCTTGGAAGCTCTATTCCAGGAACGATCGCAATTAGGACCATTTTCAAGATTAGTAAATATGACTCAGGCCATAGATATCCTTGCGGCCCGGCTTCTCAGGATTAGTAGGACGATGCGGCTATTAGGCTGGACGACCCTATTGATAAGTTTCGTCGGAACCCAAACTGACATCTGGAAGGCTTTCCGGGGGCTCTCGGCACTTGGCTCCAATGGATATCAGGCTTGGGCATCTGCCATTGCAGACGCGATTCCCGTCCAACTCTATGGGGCTATCCTCTGTTTGTTATATTTTTCTATTTCGGAAATTTACGGACTCCGGCTCAATGCGCTGCGACAGAGCGTTGTCGCCAACAAGGAACGTTCCGTATTAGTTCAGAAGAGCTCTGGCCGTTAAATGACTGACATAATTTAGGGCGTCACGAAACTCACTTTGGCATCCGGTCCGGAAGGAGGAACTTCACAATGCGGATTTTGTCTTCATAGTCCAGCCGATGGGATGTGAGGGCGACAGGCCGTGTCAGCGGGTGTTCGCAACTTCGCGGGCCATCCTGTCGCCAGAGATCGTCACAGGCGTTATTGGTGCCCGACTTTTCAGCCCGGTCCGCCGTTGACAATTAAACGCTTGAAAAATAAAATGTTAAGGCAATGTTCGGCAGCCTCAAAGAGAAACTCTCCCGGACGCGGAGCGCGTTCCGCCGCGTCGGCGACCTCTTCCGCAGCGGCCGGCGCCGCGACGAGATCCTCGACGGCCTCGAAGAGGCGCTGATCCTCGCCGACGTCGGCGTCCCGGCGACGGAGAAGATCGTCGCCGACCTCAAAGCCAGAACGGCCAAGACCGAGGACGAGGCGGCGCTCGAACAGGCCCTCAAGGACGAGCTCATCGCCCTGCTCTCCGGTCCCGACGGGGATCCAACGCCGTGGACGGGGGCGACCGTCGTCCTTCTCGTCGGCGTCAACGGCGGGGGCAAAACGACCTCGGCGGCCAAGCTCGCCGCCCGCGCCAAGCGCGACGGCCAACGCGTCGTCCTGGCTGCGGCCGACACCTTCCGCGCCGCGGCCCAGGAACAGCTCGAGATCTGGGGCACGCGGCTCGGCGTGCAGGTCGTCCGGGGCGCATACGGCGCCGACCCGGCGGCGGTCGTCTTCGACGCCGCCCGGTCGTTCAAGGCCCAGCAGGGCGACGTGCTCCTCGTCGACACCGCCGGCCGCATCCACACCAAGACGAACCTGATGGCCGAGCTCGAGAAGGTCCGGCGGGTCGTCGTCCGCGAGATCCCCGGCGCCCGCCTCGAGTCGCTCCTCGTCCTCGACGCGACCGTCGGCCAGAACGCCGTCCTCCAAGCCCGCGAGTTCATGAAGTTCTCGGGCCTGACCGGCATCTTCTTGACCAAGATCGACGGCACGGCCAAGGGCGGCGCGGCCATCGCCGTGGCCGCCGAGCTCGGCCTGCCCATCCGCTACCTCGGCGTCGGCGAGAGCGAGGACGACCTCGTCGATTTCTCGCCGCGCGAGTTCGTGGAGGCCCTTCTCTCATGAGCGCGAGCCGCGACCACGCCTGGATGGAGATGGCCTACGGCCTGGCCGAGAAGGCCCGCGGCCGGACGAGCCCGAATCCGATGGTCGGCGCGGTCGTCGTCCGCGACGATGCCGTCGCCGGCCACGGTTATCACGCCGAGCCGGGCAAGCCTCACGCCGAGATCATCGCCTTAGGACAGGCCGGCCGCCGGGCCAAGGGAGCGACGCTCTACGTCACCCTCGAGCCCTGCGTTCACTGGGGCCGGACCGGCCCTTGCGTCGATACCGTCGTCACGTCCGGGTTGAAGCGGGTCGTCGTTTCCGCGATCGATCCCAATCCCCTCGTCAACGGCCGGGGCCTGCGCCGTCTCGAAGAGGCGGGACTCGACGTCTCGAGCGGCCTCCTCGCCGAGCGGAACGCCGCCCTCAACGAGGCCCACGCCAAGTGGATCGTGCGCCGGCTCCCGTTCGTCACCCTCAAGGCCGCCCTGAGTCTTGACGGCAAGATCGCCTGCGCCGGCGGCGATTCGAAATGGATCTCCTCGCGCGGCACGCGCGACTATGTTCATCTTCTGCGCGGCGAACAGGACGCGATCCTCATCGGCATCAACACGCTCGTCAAGGACGACCCGCTTCTGACCGTGCGTCACCCGCTCTGGCCCGAGAAAAGGCTCGTCCGGGCCATCCTGGACTCAAGCCTCCGTTTTCCGCTGACGTCACGCATCCTCTCGACCCTCGACCGCGGCCGCATCCTCGTTTTCGCCGCATCCGACGCGCCGTCCGAGAAGGCCGCGGCCCTCGAGGCGGTCGGCGTCGAGGTCCTCCGCCCCCGCGACGGCGCCAAGGCCTGGAGCCTCGCCGGCGTGCTGGCCGAGCTCGGCGGCCTCGAGATCACGTCCCTCCTCGTCGAGGGCGGCAGCCGGACCTTCACCGCTTTCATCGAGGAGGGCCTGGCCGACAAGGCCGTCCTGACCCTGGCCCCCCGCTTCGTCGGCGGCGAAGCGGCCCCGACGCTTATCGGCGGCGAGGGCGTGGACCGGATGACAGAGGCCATTCCCCTCAAGCGGACGCGGACGCTTACGATCGACGACGACCTCATCGTGGAAGGATACTTCTGATGTTCACCGGCATCATCTCTCACCAGGGCCGCTTCAAGGGCTATCGCCGCGGCCGGGCGCAGATCGCCGTCGAGGCCCCGGGGCTCGCGGGCAAGGCGGCGCCTGGCGACAGCGTCGCCGTGAGCGGCGTCTGCCTGACCCTCACCGGCGAGGACCGCGGCGCCCTCCTTTTCGACCTCTCGAAAGAGACTGTCGCCAAGTCCAAGCTGGGTTCGCTCAAGCCCGGCGAGATCCTCAACCTCGAGCTGCCCCTGACGCTCGCGACGCCTCTCAGCGGGCACCTCGTCAGCGGCCACGCGGATGGCGTCGGCACGGTCTCGCGCGTCACCTCCCGGCCGCCCGGCAAGCGCCTGGCGGTGTCGTTCCCTGCCGCCCTCCGCCCCTACTTCGTCCCCAAGGGCTCGGTCGCCGTCGACGGCGTCAGCCTGACCATCGCCTCACTCTCCGCCTCGTCCTTCGAAGTCGAGCTCATCCCGACGACGCTCTCTTCGACCAACCTCGGCGGCCTCCGCCCCGGCGCGGCCGTCAACCTCGAGTGCGACGTGGTCGGGAAATACGTGTATAATTGGATGTCACAAGGCACCCATGACCGAAGACATCACTAGAGTCTCCGTCGAGACGGCCCTCGAGGCGGTCCGGGCCGGGCGGATGATCATCATCGTCGACGACGAGGACCGCGAGAACGAAGGCGATCTCATGGTCGCGGCCGAGAAGGTCACGCCCGAGATCGTCAACTTCATGGCCCGCCACGGCCGGGGGCTCATCTGCGTGCCGCTCACCCGGGAGCGCCTCGACGAGCTCCAGCTCCCGCTCATGGTCAGCGAGAACACGGCCCGCTTCCAGACGGCCTTCACCGTCTCGATCGACGCCAAGGAAGGCGTCTCGACCGGGATCTCGGCCCACGACCGGGCCCGGACGGTGCTCGCCGCGATCGACCCGGCCACCAAGCCCGACGACCTGGCCCGCCCCGGCCACATCTTCCCGCTCCAGGCGTCCGAAGGCGGCGTCCTGGCCCGCGCCGGCCAGACCGAGGCGGCCGTGGACCTGGCCCGCATGGCCGGGCTCGCGCCGGCCGGGGTTATCTGCGAGGTCATGAACGAGGACGGGACGATGGCCCGGCGGCCCGAGCTCGAGGAGGTCAGCCGGCGCTTCGGCATCCCCATCCTGGCCATCGCCGACCTCATCCGCTACCGCATGGCCCACGAGACGCTCGTCCGCAAGCTCGGCGAGGCCGACATGCCGACCTCGCACGGCCATTTCCGGCTTCATGTCTACGAGGACATCATCACCGGCGAGCACCACGTGGCCCTGGTCAAGGGCGACGTCGCCGCCGGCGAGCCGGTGCTGGTGCGGGCCCACTCGCAGTGCCTGACCGGCGACACCTTCGGCTCGGCCCGCTGCGACTGCGGCGAACAGCTGCGGAAGTCCATGGAGATGATCGAGTGTGACGGCCGCGGCGTCGTCCTCTACATCCTCAACCACGAGGGCCGCGGCATCGGCCTGGCCAACAAGATCCGGGCCTACGCCCTGCAGGACCAGGGCACGGACACGGTCGAGGCCAACCGCCAGCTCGGCTTCAAGCCCGACCAGCGCGACTACGGCATCGGGGCCCAGATCCTTGTCGCTCTCGGCGTGCGCCGGCTCCGGCTCATCACCAACAACCCGCGCAAGTTCGTGGGTCTCGCCGGCTACGGCCTCGAGATCGTCGAGCGCGTGCCCCTCGAGGTGCCGCCGAACCCCTGCAACATGCGCTACCTCAAGACCAAGAAAGAGAAGATGGGACACATCCTGGACATGGTCTGAGGATGGACGAGATCTGCCGGGCCTTTCTCCGCAAGCTGGCCCGCACCCCCGATAAGACCCAACGCCAGCGCATCCTCTCCGCATGCGCCAAGATCGCCCGCCCCTGGGCCGAAGAGCTTCTGTGGGAGACGCTGGCCGATCCCAACGAGGCCGTCCGCGAGAGCGCCGTCAGGAGCCTATGCGGGCGGCCGTCCCTCGATCCGGGCCTCGCCTTGCGGCGCCTCGGCTCGCCGCCCTGGTGGGCGCGGAGCTCGGCCCTGACGATCATCGGCCGCCGGCGCATGCGCCAGGCCCTGGCCGGGGTCGGTGCGGCTGTCGCCGACACGAACGCCGACGTCCGCCGGGCCGCTGCCGCCGCGCTGGGGGAGATCGGCGGCGAGGAGGCCCTCCGGCTGCTCGTCGCGCTGCGGAAAGACGCGAACCCCTATGTCCGGGCCGCCGCCGAAGACGCTATCGGCAAGACGAGCGGGGTCCGGTTCAGCTGAGCCCTTCGGCCCTGGCCCCCGATAACTCACACAGGCTGTCCGCGACCCGGTCGAGATGTCCCGTTTCGAGATAGGAGCGGGCCGGGCACCACAGGCAATGGTCGGTGATCCGGCAGGCGGTGCAACTCTCGAGCCGCGGAGGCTCCGGGCCATGCCCGATTGCGGGGAATCGAGGGGTGATTTTGGGGGGTAGGGCTTTACCCTTCGCCCCGACCGGACGAAGCGGATCTGGACTCGAGGATGAAGGTCACCGGCCCGTCGTTGACGATGTGGACCTCCATCAGCGTCTGGAAAACGCCGGTCTCGACGGTCACGCCGAGGGCCTCGACGGCCCCGACGAAATAGTCGAACAGCTCCGCCGCCCGGGCCGGCTCCTCGGCGTTGTCGAAGCTCGGCCGGCGGCCCTTGCGCACCGACCCCGCCAGCGTGAACTGGGAGACGGCCAGGACCTCGCCGCCCGCTTCGGCCAGGGCCAGGTTCATCTTCCCCTGGGCGTCGGGAAAGACGCGCAGCTCGACCGCCTTGCGGGCCAGGTACTCGGCGTCGGCCTCGCCGTCGCCTTTTTCGATGCCGACGAGAAGGCAGAGGCCCCGGCCGATCCGTCCGGCCGTCCGGCCCTCGACCTCGACGCTGGCTTCCTTGACGCGCTGGAGGACGATCTTCATGGCTTCTCCTTGACCGCCGCCCGGCGCAGGAGGCCGATGACGCCCCGGTATTCGGCTGGGCTTATGATGCGGATGAGCCCGACATAGAAGAGGATCCCGGCGATGATGGCCCCGGCCAGGGCGGCCGCCCGGACGGCGAAGGCCGCATCGTCCACATGAAGCAGGGGCCAGGCGAGGCGCAGCGCCAGGCCCATGACGGCCGCCGCGGCGGCGGACCGCGCGGCGGAGAGGGCCCAGTTCGCGGTCCCCGTCGCCCCGATCCGGCGCTCGAGCCAGACGAGGAGCAGGGCGAAGTTGAGCGCCTGGGAGAGAGACAGCGACAGGGCCAGGCCGCCGACCCGCAGCGGCCCCATCAGGAGGAGGGAGACCGCCGTGTTGACGGCCATGACGGCGACGCCGATCATGACCGGCGTCCGCGTGTCCTTGAGCGAGAAGAAGGCCGGGGCGACGATCTTGACGCCGGAGACGAACGGCAGGCCGAGGGCGAAGAAAAGCAGGCAGGCCGACGAGACGGCCGTCGAGCCGCTGTCGAACCGCCCCCGCTCGAAGAGAGTGCGCATGATCGGGACGTTGAGGGCGATGAGCCCGGCCGCGGCGGGGAAGCTGACGACCGAGGTCAGCTTGAGCGAGAAGCCGAGCGTCCTCTTGAGCTCGCCGAGGTCCCGCGCCGCGACGTGCTCGGAGAAGGCGGGCAGGAGCGCCGACGCGAGGGCGATCGAGAACAGGCCGAGGGTCAGCTCCTCGATGCGCGAGGCATAGTAGAGGGCCGAGGTGCTGCCTTTCTCGAGCCCGGAGGCGATCATCCGGCTGATGGCGAAATTGACCTGGTAGACGCTGGCCCCGAAGATGCCCGGCACCATCAGACGCCCGACCCGCCGGACCATGGGATCGCGGAACGACAGGCCAAAGGTGAAGCGCATGCCCTCCTTCCAAAGGAACGGGACCTGGAGGGCGAGCTGCAGGAGGCCGCCGATGACGACGCCGGCCGCGAAGACGAGGGCCGGATCGGCGGCGCCGCGGGCGAAACGAGAGACGGCGATGATGACGGCCAGATTGAAGAGGATGGGCGTCGAGGCCGGGACAAAGAAGCGGCCGAACGAGTTGAGGATGCCGCCGGCGAGGGCCGCCAGGGTGATGAAGAAGAGATACGGGAACATGACCCGGGTCATGAAGATGGTCAGGTCCCACTTGCCGGGGACCGCCTTGAACCCGTAGGCGATGATCTTGACGAGGCCGGGGGCGAAGAGAACGCCCAGGGCCGTGGCGACGGCCATGACCAGGGCGAGGTCCCAAAAGAAGGCGTTCCCGAAGCGCCAGAGCCGGTCCCGGTCCGGGCCGCTCTTGAGCTCGGTGAAGGTCGGCACGAAGGCCGGGGTCATGGCCCCTTCGCCGGTCAGGCGCCGGAAGAGGTTGGGGATGGTGAAGGCGATGGTGAAAGCGTCGGCGCTGTTCCCGGTGCCGAGGAAATAGGCCTGGAGAAGGTCGCGGACGTAGCCCAGGAGGCGGCTGACCAGGGTCGGGGCCGCGACGGCGGCCGTCGAGCGGATCAGCCGGGTCTTCCGGTCCTCAGAAGCCATGGGGTCGGGGGTCCTCCGGAGCGCTCCGCGGTTTGACTTTAAAGCCCGCTTATTCTATCATATGGCCCTTTAAAGAGGAGAAAAATATGGCCCGTCACAAATCCGCGATACGGCAGCACCGCCGCAGCCTGCGCCGCAAGGCCGTCAATACCCAGACCAAGTCCACCCTCCGGACCCAGATGCGCAAGGTCCGCGAGACGATCGCCGCCAAGGACCGCGAAGGCGCCGTCAAGATGCTGCCCGCCGTCTTCAAGGCCATCGACACGTCGGTCAAGAAGGGGGCCATCAAGAAGAACACCGGCGGCCGCTACAAGTCCCGGCTGAGCCGGCAGGTCTCGCTTCTCGGTCCTACGCCGGCGAAATAAGCGTCTTTTTCTTCCGCGCGAGAGAGAATTCCCTCAGGAAGGTCTCGATCAGGATCTTCTCGCCGGCGTCCTTCGCTCCCGTCGTCTTGAGCGTCCGGTCGAGCTCTTGGAGCTTGCCCAGGAGGGCGTTGAGCTCGGACCGGGACAGGCCCTCGACGGCCCCGAAGAACTCGTCATATTTCCGCCGGTAGAGCTCCGCGTAGGTCTTGGAGATCGAGGGGAAAAAGCCCTGGAAGATCTCGTCCTTGGCCCGGCTCTTTTCCCGGAGCCAGGTCTGGGCCGCGAGCACGTTGCGCAAAAAGCCCGCCAGCCGCCCGACGATGACCTCCGAGCGCTCCCCTTCGGCGAAAAGGTCGCTCAGGATGGCCGCCGCTTTGGCGAAGTCGGCCGCGGCCAGGGCGTCGTCGAGATCGTAGGCCTGGAAGCTCCGCTGTCCGGCCGTGGCCAGGTCGACGTCCCGCTCGTCGATCCCCTTCTTGTCCCCGACGAAGACGGCCAGCTTGGCGATCTCGTTCATCATCAGGCGCAGGTCCTGGCCGAGCAGCTCGAAGAGCCTTTTTTTGGCGGCCTCGGTCAGGGTCTTGCCGAGCGAGCGGGCCTTTTCGTCGGCCCGCTGCATCAGCCGCCATTCCGGAAGCCTCTTCATCTCCTGGACCGACACGGTCGACTTGGGGAGGGACGAGAAGAAGCGGACGACGGCGTCGTCGCGCCGGACGCGGCCGGCCCGGAGGACGACCAGGACCGTCCGCTGCGGCGGGTCGGCGAAGTATTCCTTGAGGATCTTCTGATCGAGCGCCGTCAGGTGCTTGGCGCCGCGGCCCTCCTCCCCGTTCCGTCCGGAGCGCCGGCCTGAGCCGCCCGGGCCGCCTTTCGGTTCGGGGATGCGGACGACCAGGGCCCGCCAGGGCTCGAACAGGAAAGGGGCGGTCCGGGCCGCGTCGATGACGTCCCGCCACCGCGCCTCGTCGAGATCGAAGCGGGTCAAGTGGAACTCGCCGCCGGCCGCGCCGCCCAGGATCCGCTCGAGCTCGTCGAGGAACTCCTCGGCGGCGTAGTCCTCCTCGCCGAAGAAGACGTACCCGGCAAGAAGCGCGTCCTCGCGGAGAGGGGTGATGGCGCCGGGCACGGCCATCCTAGAACCCCTCCAGGATGCTGACGACGAGCGAGCGGGCAAACTTCTCGGCGATCTTGCCGACGGCCTCGGCCTGGACGGACTCGAAGCTCGAGCCCTGCGGCACCTCGTACTCCTGCTGGTAGATGTACGCCGGGTTGGAGAACAGGGGCGCCGCCTGCCCGCGGGCCTTGAGGGCGACCTTGGCCGTGACGACGACGTTGTAGGTGTCGGCCTGGTTGCCGCCGCTGAAGCCGATGGGCGTCGCCGTGAAGCCGATGATCTCCCCCTCGAGCACGGCGTCGGCGGCCGCCGGGTCGGAGCTGAGCTTGACCTTGCCGCGGGCGACGAACTCGTCGATCACGGCCTGGGTGAGCTTGACGTCGAGCTCAAACCACGTCGTTTGGTTCTTGAACATCGGCACGCTGATCGTCTTGATCGACGGGGGAAGCGACGAGCCCGTGCCGCGCAGCCGGTAGCCGCAGCCGCCGAGGACGGCGGCGAGGGCGGCGGCGGCGACGATCGCCGCCGCGGCCGGCTTGATTGCGCGTCGGGTTCTGGACATGTTCACGACTTCCGGCGGCCAGCCGTCAGCTGACAATGCTGACGAGCTTGTTCTTGACCGAGATGACCTTGCGCGGCGGCTTGCCGCCGAGGGCCGCCTGGATCTTGGACAGGGCCAGGGCCGCGGCCTCGAGCTCCGCCTCCGGAAGATCGGGCACGGCCTCGAACCGGTCCCGGACCTTGCCGTTGACCTGGACGACGACCGTGGCCATCTCCTCGCGGGCCAGGGCCGGGTCGAAGGCCGGCCACGGCGAGAGCATCAGCAGGCCGGTGTGGCCCATCCGCTGCCACAGCTCCTCGGTCATGTGGGGCGCGAAGGGCGAGAGCAGCCGGACGATCGACTCCAGGGCCAGCCGCAGGGCCTCGCGCCCGGCCGGAGTCGCCTTCAGGCCGTCGCGCTCCTTGTGGCAGAGGTTGTAGAGCTCCATGATCGAGCTCACTGCGGTGTTGAGGTGGAAGCGGACGCCGATGTCCTCGGTCACCTTGCGGATGGTCTGGTGGGCCTTGCGGACGACCTGCGACGCCGCGTCGCCGCCGGCGGGGGCCGCGGCCCCCGCGGGACCCTGGAAAACGTCGAGGTCCTCGAGGACGAGGTTCCAGACCCGCAGGAGGAAGCGGTAGCAGCCTTCGAGCCCCTTTTCCTCCCAGGCGAACTCCTTGTCAGGCGGCGAGGCGAAGAGGATGAACAGGCGCAGGGCGTCGGCGCCGTAGGTCTTCAGGATCTCGTCGGGGTCGACGATGTTGCCCTTGGACTTGGACATGGCCGAGCCGCCCATCGTCACCATGCCCTGGGCCAGGTAGTGCGGGAAGGGCTCGGAGATGCCGCTCAGGCCGAAGTCACGCAAAACCTTGGTGAAGAAGCGCGAGTAGATGAGGTGGAGGATGGCGTGCTCGACGCCGCCGATGTAGAGGTCGACGGGGAGCCAGCGCTTGGCGTCCTCGGGCCGGAACGGGAGCGCGGTCTCGCGCGGCGAGCAGTACCGGAAAAAATACCACGACGAGTCGACAAAGGTGTCCATCGTGTCCGTCTCGCGCCGGGCCGGGCCGCCGCACTTCGGGCAGGTCGTCTTGAGGAAGCTCTCCAGCCGCGCGAGCGGCGAGCCTTCCTCGCCGGTCAGCTTGACGTCGAGCGGCAGCTCGACCGGCAGGTCCTTGTCCGGGACGCCGACGATGCCGCAACGGTCGCAATAGATGACGGGGATGGGCGTGCCCCAGTAGCGCTGCCGGGAAATGCCCCAATCGCGGAGGCGGAAGATGGTGCTCCGGCGGCCGAAGCCCTTTTCCTCCGCGAACCGGCCCATCTCGTCCATGGCCTTCTCGGAGGACAGCCCCGAGAACGGCCCCGAATTGACCAGCACCCCGGCCGCTTCGGTGACTTCGGCGGGCTCCGCGTCGTAGCGTTCGCCGGCCTTGTCAGGCGGGGCGATAACGGTGCGGATGGGGATGCCGTAGCTCTTGGCGAATTCGAAATCCCGGGCGTCGTGGGCGGGGACGCCCATGATCGCGCCCGTGCCGTAATCCATCAGGACGTAGTTCGCGATCCAGATGGGGATGCGCTCGCCGGTGAAGGGGTTGACCGCCTTCCGTCCGGTGTCGACGCCGTCCTTCTCGGTCTCTCCGATGTCGCGGCGCTGGCGCATCTCGGCCGCCGTCCGGTCGACCCAGGCCCGCAGCGCACGTTCCCGCGGGCCGGCGACGAGGTCGGCCACGACCGGGTGCTCGGCCGAGACGACGAGGAACGTCGCGCCGTAGATCGTGTCGATGCGGGTCGTGAAGACCTCGATCTCCTGCGAGGTCCCGTCGAGCCCGAAGCGGACGTGGGCGCCCTCGCTCCGGCCGATCCAGTTCTTCTGCATCTGGAGGACGTGCTCGGGCCACTTGCCGAGCGCGGCATGGCCGGAGAGGAGCTCGTCGGCGTAGGCGGTGATGCGCAGGAACCACTGCTCCATCTTCTTCTGCGTGACCGGGGTCTCGCAGCGCCAGCAGCCGCCGCCGACGACCTGCTCGTTGGCGAGGACGGTCTGGCACTGGGAGCACCAGTTGACCCAGCTCTCCTTGCGGAAGGCCAGTCCCCGCTCCAGCATGCGCAGGAAGATCCACTGGTTCCACTTGTAATAGTCCGGCAGGCAGGTGTTGACCTCGCGGCTCCAATCGTAGCTGATCCCCAACCGCTTGAGCTGGGTCCGCATGTGGTCGATGTTGTCGAGGGTCCAGGCGCGAGGGTGGGTGCCGTGCTTGATGGCCGCGTTCTCGGCCGGCATGCCCAGGGCGTCCCAGCCGATGGGATGAAGGACGTTGAAGCCGGCCATGCGCTTCTGCCGGGCGATGACGTCGCCGATCGAGTAGTTGCGGACGTGGCCCATATGGATGCGGCCGGACGGATAGGGGTACATCTCGAGGCAGAAATACTTGGGCCCCGGGGCGCCATCACGGGCCTCGAAGGCGCCGGCCTCGTCCCAGGCCCGCTGCCACTTGGCCTCGAGCGCGGCAAAGTCGAAGGTCTCAATCATGGTCCTAGAATCTTAGGTTCATTCCCGCCCCAAGTCAAGGCGGCCCGGGGCGGCTCGGGCGGCGTGGAATTCGCCGGGATGAACGGCTATACTGAGGGGACGCGAACGGACGGACATGGGCATTCTCGACGTCAAGGCGCTATCGGCCGGCTACGGTTCCGGATTCGTCATCCATGACATTTCCCTCGCCGTCGGGCCGGGAGAGTTCGTCGCCATCCTGGGGCGCAACGGCTCGGGCAAGAGCACGCTGATCAAAGCGGTGCAGAACCTGCTCGGCGAGGTCCGGGGCGAGGTCCGCTGCGGCGGCGGGGACGTCTTCCGCATGGGCCCGCGGCGGATCGCCGGCCTGATCGCCTACGTCCCGCAGATGGCCGAGCCGGTGTTCGAATACACGGTCGAGGAGATCGTCCTCATGGGCCGGTTCGCGCGCCAGGGCCGGTTCGAGCGGGCCTCGGCCGCGGACGCGTCGGTCGTCGACGCGGCCATGCGCCTGACCCGCCTCGACGGCCTGCGCCGGAAAGGGCTCTCCCAGCTGAGCGGCGGGGAGCGCCAACGGGTCTTCATCTCCCGGGCCCTGGCCCAGGACGCGCCGATCGTCCTGCTCGACGAGCCAAGCAGCCACCTCGATATCGCCTACCAGGCCGAGATCTACGGCCTCCTCAAGCGCCTCCAGAAGGACCGGACGAAGACGATCGTCGTCGCCGAGCATAACATCAATCTCGCCGCGGCCCACGCCGAACGGCTGATCTTCCTGAAGGACGGGACGGTCGCCGCCGAGGGACCGCCCGCGGAGACGGTCACGGTCCGGAACATCGAAGCCATCTTCGGGGCCGACGTCGACATCAGGGTTAACGTCCGCTCGGGCAAGCCCGAGATCTCGCTCGCCGAGACCGGAGAAGCGCGATGAGCGCCGGGAGGGCGGCTCGCCGCCTCGCGCTCGCCGCCTCGGTGCTGGCCCTGGCCGCGGCGGCGGCCGCCCAGGTCATCATGGACGATCTCGGCCGGCCGTTCACGCTGCCCGCGGAGACGCCGCGGCGGATCGTGTCGATGGCCCCGAACATCACCGAGGCCCTTTTCGCGCTCGGCCTCGGCGGCCGGGTCGCGGGCGTGACCCGGTTCTGCGATTGGCCTCCCGAGGCGCGGTCGCTTCCCAAGATCGGGGGCCTCGTCGATCCGAACGTCGAGGTCATCCGCTCGCTCGATCCCGACCTCGTCGTCGCCTTCCGGGGCAATCCCCTGCGGCTCGTCGACCGCGTGGGCCGGCTCGGCCTGCCGGTCTTCGTCCTGGATATCGGCCCGGGCCTCGACGCGCTCGTTCCGCTCCTCGAACGGCTGGGACGGATCACCCGGACCGAGGCGCGGGCCGCCGCGCTCGCGGCCGCCCTGCGGTCCCGCGTGGGAGCGGTGGACGCGGCCCTGCGCGGCCTCACGGAGCGGCCCAAGGTGTTCGTCCTCCTTTACGGCCAGGGCCTGTGGACCTGCGGCGGCCAGAGCTACGTCAACGATCTCATCGCCCGCGCCGGCGGCGAGAACATCGCCGCCTCGCTTCCCAAGAAATGGGCCCTCTCCACGCGCGAGAGGATCGTCCGGGACGATCCCGACGTCATCTTCATCCTGGCGCGCACGGAGAAGGACTTCGCCGCCGACCGGGACCGCTTGTCCCTCATGCCGGGGCTGGCCGGCGTCAAGGCCGTCCGGGAGGGCCGGGTCTACGAGCTCGACGAGAACGCGGCCAGCCGCTTCGGGCCCCGGCTCGTCGACGTCCTGGCCCGCATGGCCGCGATCCTTCATCCGGAACGGTTCGGAGGCCGGGCATGACCCGGACGGCGGGACGGCGGCTCTTCTGGGCGGTGACGCTCGTCCTGGCCCTGGCCGGGTTCCTGATCGCCGTTCTGACCGGGCCCGTTCGGACGACGGCCGGCGATCTCGTGCGCTTCCTCCGGTCCCCGGATCCCGTCCATGCGGCCATCTTCATCGATCTTCGCCTTGCCCGGGCCGTGCTCGCTTTTCTCGTCGGGGCCGCCCTGGCGCTTTCGGGCGCGATCCTTCAGGGCTATTTCCGTAACCCCATGGCCGATCCCTTCGTGGTCGGCGTTTCGTCGGGCGCCTCCCTCGGGGCCGTGGTCGCCACCGCCCTGGGTTTCGAGGCCGCGGCCTTCGGCTTCAGCGGCCCGGCGCTCCTGGCCTTCGCGACCGGGCTCGGCGTCGTTTCGCTCGTCTACGCGTTGTCGCTGCGCCGGGGCGGCTTCAAAGTGGAGACCATCCTCTTGACCGGCGTGGCCGCCGGCGCGCTGGCTTCGGCGGTGACGTCGTTCTTCCTGTTCATGCGCTCCGACTCCTATGATCAGGCGGTCTTCTGGCTCCTCGGCAGCTTCCAGCTCGCCGAGTGGCGCCAGGTGGCCACGATCGGCCCGTGGGTCGCGGCCGGCCTCGCGGCCTCCGTCTGGCTGGCCCGAGACATGGACCTTCTCGCGTTGGGCGACGAATCGGCCCAGGCCCTGGGCAGCCCCGTCCGCCGGGTCCGCCGGGCGTTCCTCGCCATCTCCGCACTTCTGGCGGCCCTGTCGGTGGCCGTGAGCGGCGTCATCGGCTTCGTCGGCATGGTCGTGCCCCATTGGGTCCGGCTCCTCATCGGCCCGACCCACCGCACGCTCTTCGCCGCTTCGGCCGTGGCCGGCGGGACATTCCTTTTGTATTGCGACCTGCTGGCCCGCAATCTCCTTCCCGCCGAGCTTCCGATCGGCGTCATCACGGCCGCGGTCGGCGCCCCGTTCTTCATCTATCTCCTCCACAAGAAACGCTGAGCCCGACGAGAACCGCAGAGCGTTGCCGGCCGTATGATAAGATGAGTTAGGTCCATGCAGTTTTTCTATATCCACGATCATCGCGGCCGGGCCCATTTCTATTCGTCCGAGCCGCTCGGCCCTCTTCCGGCTCATTTCTCCAAGACGCGGGCCGTTTGGGAAGACGCAAAGAAAAGGGTCATCCGCCTCAGCCCGCGCCTCCTGCTTCAGGAACAAGCCTTCGAGCTGGCGGGCCGCCCCGGAAAAGATCCGCTCAGGATCCTCCACGCCAGACGCTACGCCGAGAAGTCGGTCCGGACCCGCCTGTTCATCTTCCTCGAGAAGCAGAGGACCCGCCATATCGCCGTGCTGGCCGGAGAAGCGGTCCTGGTCCCCATCACGGGCGTCATGGCCCTTCTCCCGGGACCGAACATCTTTTTCTACGCCCTCGCGATCCTCATGATCATCCAATGGCAGGCCCTGCGGGGCATCGTCCGGGCCCTCCACAGGCCCCAGGAGTTCGTGATCGACCCACTCATCGCCGAGTGGGAGGCGGCCGTCGAGGCCCGCGACGAGACCCGCTATCCGGATATCCTCGCCCGCCTCGAACAGACCCACGGGCTCCCCTCGGTCCGAAAGCTCCTCTGGAAGTAAAGCGGGGCCAGGCCTGGATAAACAAGACAGGGTCAGACCTACACCTTTTAACTTTTTCGAAGAAGCCTTGCCAGCCTCGTAAAAGTTAAAAGGTGTAGGTCTGACCCTTTCTGGAGATCTATCCTTTCGCCTGGGTTTGGCCCCGTTTTACAAAATTGACAATAAACGTCATTCGGCTTAAGGTAGAGATACCATGCCGCTGACATTGGGCCAGGTCCTGGGGGTCGTTCTGAGTTTTGCCGGCGTCGTGGCCATCGTCTTCCTCATCCTCTTCCTCAACCAGCTCCGCAAGACCGCCCGGGAAGGCGAAAAGACCCTGATCAAGGCCCAGGAAGCGATGGACGGGTTGCAGGCGATCGAGGCCAAGCTCAACGCCAGCCTCGACAGCGCGGGCGAGGTCCTGGCGATGTCGAAGAAGGCCGTCTCCGGGATCTCGGAGGCCGCGTTCTTCGTGACCTCCAAGGTCATCCGCCCGACGGCGAGGTACTGGCCGTTTGTCTTCCCGCTCGTTCGTTTCGGCCTTCAGCAGTGGAAAAAAAGAAAGGAGAAGAAGGATGGGTGACTCGAAAGACAATCATTTCTGGGATTCCCTCTTGACGTTCGTGGCCGGCGCGGCGACGGGCTTCATCGTCGGCATTCTGGTCGCTCCGGCGAGCGGCAAGGAGACCCGGAAGAAGATCAAGGACCAGGCCGTCAAGACCGGCGAGGCCGCCAAGGAAGGCTACGACAAGCTGGCCAAGGAAGCCGAGAAGAGCATCCGCCTGGTCAAGGAAAAGACCGGGGAGGGCGTCGACGCCATCCGCGACTTTATCGAGAAGAAGAAGGAGGAGTTCCAGCAGAAGGCTGAAGAAAAGAAGTAGCCCCGGGCTCTCCTCCGCCCTCCCGCCTCCGTCCGCAGACCATGAGTGCCTTATTCCGCAACCGGACCGCCCTGGCGATCCTCGTTCTCGCCCTGGGCATCCCGTCCGCCGCCCGGGCGGTCGATCCGAAGACCAGCCGCAGGATCGACGCCGAGATCGAGAAGACCAAGGCCGAGATCATCAAGATCCGCCGCTTCATCCACATGAATCCCGAGCTCGGCAACCGCGAGGTCGAAACAGCCAAGCTCATCGCCTCCAGGCTCCAGCCGCTCGGCTTCGAGGTCCGCACCGGCGTGGCCAAGACCGGGATCGTCGCCGTTCTCCGCGGCGGCCAGCCGGGGCCGGCGGTGGCCGTCCGGGCCGACATGGACGCCCTGCCGGTCCAGGAAGCGACCGGCCTGCCCTATAAATCGCTCAACCCCGGCGTCATGCACGCCTGCGGCCACGACGTCCACAGCGCCGTCGTCCTCGGGACGGCCCTCGTCCTCAACGCCCTCAAGCCGTCGCTCAAGGGGAGCGTGACGTTCCTCTTCCAGCCGGCCGAGGAGGGCGCGCCCGCGGGCGAAGAGGGCGGGGCCGAGGTCATGGTCCGGGAAGGCGCTCTCGACGACCCGCCCGCCTCCGCCGTTTTCGGCTTCCACGTCTGGCCCGAGAGCCTCGGCCAGGTCTTCGTCGCCCCCGGCAACGTGACCGCCGCGGCCGACAGCTTCACGATCACCGTCAAGGGCAAGAGCGCCCACGGCGCCCGGCCCCAGGAGGGCGTCGACGCCATCGTCATCGCCTCGGAGATCGTCACCGCCCTGCAGACGATCGTCAGCCGGGCCTCCGACCCGACCGATCCGGCCGTCCTGACCATCGGCACGATCAACGGCGGCAGCCGCCGCAACATCATCGCCGACAAGGTCGTGCTCGAGGGGACCGTCCGGACCTTGAGCGAGGCCAACCGGAAGAAGATCGCCGCCCTCATCGAGGGCGTGGTCAAGGGCATCACCGGGATCTACGGCGCGGCCTATCAATGTGAGTATGAACAGGGCTATCCGTCCGTCTTTAATAATCCGGAGCTCACCGCGGCCATGATGCCGACGCTCGTCGGGCTCCTGGGGAAAGACAAGGTCGTCGCGTGGAAGCCGCAGATGATCGCGGAGGACTTCGCCTTCCTGGCGCGCAAGACGCCGGGCCTCTACTTCTTCCTCGGGGTCCGGGGCCCGGGCCAGCCGGCGACGCCGCTCCACAGCCCGGCCTTCAGCCCGGACGAGCGGGCCATCCCGCTCGGCGTCCGGATCCTCTGCCATCTCCTCCTCGACGCCCTCGAAGGCCAGAGCAACCTGGCCACGGCCGCCCACGGCTTCTGAGGACCAGCCCCTATCCGTTCGTTTTCCTGACGTCCGCCTTGGTCGCGGGCATCGCCGTCTCGGCCTGGCTCGCCCTGCCGCCCGCTCCCCCCGCCGGGCTGGCGCTCGCGGCGGTCGGCGGAGCCTGGGCCTTCTTTGCGGCGAAAAGGGACCGGGCGGCCGCGCTCCTCGCCCTTGCCGCGGTCGCTCTTCTCGGCGCCGCCCGTCTGGCGGTCCACGACCACGATCATCAGGCCAATCCCCTGCACCGGCTGGACGCGGCGGACTATGTCGATGTCGCCGGCCGCCTGGCCCGCTCGCCGGGGCGCGAACCCGACCGCGACGTGCTCGTCATCGACGTCGAGACGGTCCGGGCCCGCGGCGAGGAGCGCGCGATCAAGGGCCGGCTCCGGCTGGGCGTCTCGTTCGCCCGCGGCGTCCGGCCCCGTCTGGACTTTCTGGCCGGCGACCTCGTCCGGGCCTCGGCCCGCCTCTCGAGCGGAGGCGCCTTCCGGAACTTCGGCGCCTTCTCCTACGAGCGTTATCTGCAGGGCATCGGGGTCCACCGGCGCGGCTCGACGAAATCCTCGCTTCTTGTCGCCCGGCTTTCCCCTGCCCCGGCGTCGTTCCGGTCCTGGATCTCCCGCGTTCGCCGCGGCATCCAGGCCGGGCTCGAGCGCCACTTTCCGGCGCCCGACGGCCTGGACATTTCCTCTTCGGGCGCGGTCCTCGAAGCCCTTCTCCTCGGCGAGGACGGCCGACTGGATCCGGCGACCGTCGAGAACCTCCAGCAGACGGGGCTCTATCATTTGTTCGCCATCTCCGGCGGCCACATCGCCATCATCAGCCTGCTGCTTTTTTCGCTCCTCCGCATCGTTCGGCTGTCGCGCCGGGCCTCGAGCCTCGTTCTCGCGATCTTTCTCGTCTTCTACACGGTCCTCGTCGAAGGCAGCCCCTCCGTTCTGCGGGCGACGCTCATGACCATCGCCCTCCTGACCGGCCGCCTGCTCTGGAAGGACGTCCACGTGCTGAACACGATCGCGGCCAGCGCCTTCGCCCTGCTGCTCCTCAACCCGTCCAGCCTCTTCGACGCCGGCTTCGAGCTGACCTACGCGGCGACCCTCACGATCATCCTCTTCATGGCCCCGCTCGCCCGCCGTCTGCCGCGCCTGCCCTTCAAGCTGTCCGATCTCGCGGCCATGTCCCTCGCCGCCTCCATGGGCGCGGCCCCGCTCATCGCCCGGAGCTTCAACCGTGTCGCCTTTTCGTCGTTCCTGCTGAATTTCCCGGCCATCCCCCTCGTCGGTCTGATCATGGGCCTGGGCTACGCCTTCCTTCCCCTCGCGGCCCTCGCGCCGGCCGCGGCGGGCCCCCCGGCCGCCCTTCTGAAGGCGCTGGTGGCTCTTTTCGCGCTCATCTCGCACGCCCTCGATCCCCTGCCCTGGCTCTCGATCCGCGTCGCGACGCCCCCGCCGGCCATTCTCGCCGGGTACTACGCGACGCTCGGCCTGTCCCTCGTCAGGCCTCGTTTTCGCGCCCAGCGCCCCCTCGTCCTCGCCGTGTTTCTGGTCTTCGGCGTTCTTCTCGTCCATTCGCCGTTCCGGGCCCGCTCACCGGGCCTGCGCATCACGATGATCGACGTCGGCCAGGGGGAATCCATCCTGGTCGAGTTCCCCGGCCGGACCGTGATGCTCGTCGACGGCGGCGGCTTGGCCTCGAGCCCGTTCGACGTGGGAGGCAAGGTCGTCTCCCCTGTCCTGTGGCGGAAGGGCATCACCCGCGTCGACCGCCTGGTCCTGACCCACGCCCACCCGGACCATCTCGACGGCCTCGTCGCCGTCGCCCGGAATTTCCGCGTCGGCGAGTTCTGGGAGGGCCGTCCGGCGCCGGCCGAAGGGGCCTATGCCGCCCTGCTCAGATCCCTGCCGGCGAAGACCGCCCGCCGCGTCTGCGTCCGCGGTGATCGTTTCGAAGCCGGCCCCGTCTCGGTCGAGATCCTCCATCCGGCGCCGGCGGGCGGCCGGCCGGTCCCCGCTCCCGCCTCGAATGATCTCTCCCTCGTCATCAAGATCACCTATGGGGCGACGTCCTTCCTGCTCATGGGGGACGCCGGACCGCTCGCCGAGAAGGAATTGCTCGGGAGCGGGGCGGACCTCCGTTGCGACGTCCTCCAGGCGGGCCACCACGGCAGCGGCGCCTCCACATCGGCCGCGTTCCTGGCCGCCGCCCGGCCCCGGCTGATCCTCGTATCGGCAGGAGAGGGCAACACTTACGGCTTTCCCAGCCCTGACCTCCTCGCCCGGGCTGCGGCGGCCGGGGCCAAGGTCTTGCGGACCGATCTCGACGGGGCCATCGAGATCCGGTCGGACGGCCGCCGTCTGGAGGTTCGCACCGCGGTTCTCCGGCCCCAAAAAAAGGCCGACTTCCGTTTGACACCCGCGACTAAATCCGTGATAATCGCCGTGGACTGAGGAGGGCTTCCGATGCGAAAGATGAAATGGCTGGCGGCGCTCGTTCTGCCGCTCATCCTGGTCTCCTTCCTCCAGTCCCAGAGCCTGGCCGAGCTGGCCAAGAAGGAAAAGGAACGCCGGGCCGCCCTGAAGGGCAAGACCGCCACGGTCATCACCACCGCCGACATCGCCAAGGTCAAGAAGCGCCCGGCCGTCGAAACGGCGAACACGGAACAGGCCGCCGAGGGGACCGAAGGCGCCCAGGTCGAAGGCCAGGCCCAGGAAGGCGCGGCCCCGCCGGCCGGAACCGAGCAGGCCCAGGCGGCGGGAACAGAGGCTGCGGCGGTCAAACCGGCCGAGACGCCTCAGCCGCAGCAGACGCCTCCGACCGAGCCGCCCGCGCTCTCCGAGAAGGACTACAAAGCCAAGCAGGCCGACCTGACCAAGGCCGTCCAGGACAAGCAGGACCTGGTCGACCTCCTGACCCTCAAGATGAACTCGCTCTACCAGGAGCTCTACAGCCTCGACAACCTCAAGTCCCGCGAGCTGCTCCAGGCCCAGATCAGCGACACCTACGACAAGCTCCTCAAGGCCCAGCTGGACACCCAGCAGGCCTCCAAAGATCTCGAAACGTTCCTCGCCACGTCGAAGAAGGAAGAGACCCCGGCGATCTGGATCAAGTAGTGGAATCCGTCCGCTCCGGCAAGCGCGCGCCGAACCAGCTCCGCCCCCACAAGATCTCTATCGATCCGCTCGATTTCGCCGACGGCTCGGCGCTCATCGAGGTCGGCCGGACGCGCGTCCTGGCCGCGGCCACGATCGAAGAGCGGGTGCCGCCGTTTCTGCGCGGCACCGGCAAGGGCTGGGTGACGGCCGAATACGCCATGCTGCCCCGGGCGACCGAGGAGCGGACGCCGCGGGAGCGCACGGCCGGCCGCGTCTCCGGCCGGACCCAGGAGATCCAGCGGTTGGTCGGCCGCGCCCTGCGGGCCGTGACCGATCTCGGCGCCCTCGGCGAGCGGCAGATCATCATCGACTGCGACGTCCTCCAGGCCGACGGCGGGACGCGGGTCGCCTCCGTCACGGCCGGCTGCGTCGCCCTCGGCCTGGCCCTCAAGAAGATGATGGACCAGGGCCTCCTCGGCCAAATGCCCCTGCGCCATCTGGTGGCCGGGACGAGCGTCGGCCTGGTCAAGGGCCGCCCCCTGCTCGACCTCGACTACTCCGAGGACAGCCAGGCCGACCTGGACATGAACGTCATCGAGACCGACCGGGGCGAGCTCGTCGAGGTCCAGGCCGGGGCCGAGCGGAGCCCCTTCTCGCGGCAGGACCTCCTCGGCCTCATGAAGATGGCCGACAAGGGCATCGGCAAGATCATCCAGCTCCAGAAGAAGGCCCTCAAGGAAAAGTCGTTCCTCTTCATGGCCTACGGTTATAAAGACAAGGCCTGAGCGGCCTTGACAATTCTCCCCTGGAATCAATAGAATCTGAGGCTCAAAGGGTTGTTTTTTCGATTTTTGCCCCTTTCCCCCCGGGGCGTCATCTGAAGGAGGTCGTCATGAACCTGACATCCTGGCTCATCCTCGCCGGCGCGGTCATCGTTTTTATCATCCTGGTCATCGTCGTCATGTCCCTGGGCTACCGGAAAGTCGGCCCGAACGAGGCCCTCATCATCGCCGGCGGCCGCAAGCGCGCGATCAAGCTCGACGACGGGACGAGGCAGCGCGTCGGCTACCGTTACCGCCTCGGCGGCGGCATCTTCGTTTGGCCCGGGATGGAGAAGGTCTTCGTCCTGCCGATGGACATCATTCCCGTCTCGATCCGGACGCCCGAAGTGCTGACGAGCGGCGGGGTGCCGATCATGGCCGAGGCCTCGGCCCAGGTCAAAGTCGACTCCTCGGACGAGACCATCCACCGCGCCGCCGAGCAGTTCCTCGGCATCGGGCGCGAGGGCATCCGCGACGTGGCCGTCAACGTCCTCGAGGGCAAGGTCCGCGAGGTCATCGGCGGCATGTCCGTCGAGGAGATCTACCGCGGCCGGGCCGAGTTCGCCAAGCGCGTCGCCGCGGCCGTCAAAGACGACTTCCACGCCATGGGCCTGATCATGCTCTCCTTCGCCCTGAAGGACATCAGCGACACCCAAGGCTACATCGACGCCCTGAGCAAGCCGCAGATCGCGGCCGCCAAGCGCGACGCCGTGATCGCCCAGGCCGAAACCGAGAAGGAATCGGTCATCAAGTCCTCCGCGGCCCGCAAGGAGGCCGAGGTGGCCCGGCTCCAGTCCGAGGCCCAGATCGCCAAGGCCCAGTGGGAGAACGAGGCCAAGAAGGCCGAGTCGCAGGTCCTCGTCAACACCAAGAAGGCCCAGGCCGACTTCTCCTACGAGCTCGAGCGGCACCGCCTCGGCCAGGACCTGAAGAAGGAAGAGGCCAAGGTCAAGCAGGTCGAGAAGTCGGAGGCCATCAAGATCGAAGAGCTCGAGATCGCCCGCAAGGAGAAGGAGCTCGAGGCCACGGTCGTCAAGCCGGCCGACGCCCGCAAGTACCAGATCAAAGCCGAGGCCGAGGCCGAGGAGTTCCGCATCGCCGCCGAGGCCAAGGGCAAGTCCGAGGCCCTCAGGCTCGAAGGCCTGGCCGAGGCCGACGAGATCCGGGCCAAGGGCGCGGCCGAGGCCGAGGCCATGATGAAGAAGGCCCAGGCCTGGGAGAAATACACCCAGGCGGCGGTCCTCGACACCTACATCAAGGCCCTGCCCGAGCTGGCCAGGGCCGTCTCCGAGCCGCTCTCGAAGGTCGACAAGATCGTCATCGTCGGCGGCGACAAGGAGCTCGGCACGACCAAGATCACCGGGCAGGTGGCCCAGGTCCTGGCCCAGATGCCCGAGGTCGTGAAATCCCTGACGGGCGCCGACATCAAAGAGTTCCTGAAGGCCAAGCTCTCTCCCGAGGTCAAGGACGCGAAGAAGTGAGCGCCCGGCGGGGCGTCGAGGCAGGTGAACCATGATCTCTGAAAAAGTCCAGCGCATCGGCGCCTCCCCCACGCTGAAGATCTCGGCCAAGGCCAAAGCCATGAAAGCCGAGGGCATCGACGTCGTCGACCTGAGCGTCGGCGAGCCGGATTTCGCCACGCCGGAGAACGTCAAGGACGCCGGGATCAAGGCCATCCGCGACAACTTCACGAAATACACCGCGAGCGACGGCATCCTGAGCCTGCGCAAGGCCATCGCCAAGCGGCTCAAGGAGGACTACGGCGTCGAGTACGCGCCCAAGCAGATCATCGTCTCGGCCGGGGCGAAGAGCTCGCTCTTCCACCTCGTCCAAGTCCTGGTCGACGAGGGCGAAGAGGTCATCGTGCCCTCTCCGTACTGGGTGACCTACCCCGAGTGCGTCGCCCTGGCCAAGGGCAAGGCCGTGATCGTCCCGACGCGTGAAGAGGACGGCTTCCTGCTGACGCCCGAGGCGCTCAAGGCCTCGATCTCGCCGGCGACGAAGGCGATCATTCTCAACAACCCGTCGAACCCGACCGGCGGCGCCTATACCAGGGACCAGCTGCTGGCGCTCGCGGAGGTCGTCAAAGGCGAGGACGTCTACGTCATCGCCGACGAGATCTACGCCAGCCTGGTCTACGACAATTTCAAGTTCACGAGCTTCGCCGCGCTCGGCGAGGACATCAAAAAGAAGACCGTCATCGTCAACGGCGTGTCCAAGTCCTACTCCATGACGGGCTGGCGGATCGGCTTCGCCGCCGGGCCGGCCGAGGTCATCGACGGCATGTCCAAGATCCAGAGCCACACGACCTCCAATGCCTGCTCCATCGCCCAGATGGCTGCGCTCGAGGCCTACGACGGCCCCCAGTACGAGGTCGCCAAGATGGTCTCGGAGTTCCAGAGGCGCCGCAACTACTGCCTGATGCGGCTGGCCGCGGTACAGGGCATGTCCTGCTTCAAGCCGCAGGGCGCGTTCTACCTCTTCCCCAACGTGAGGTCCTTCTACGACAAGGAAGCCAACGGGGCCAAGATCCGCAATTCCTACGGCCTGGCCTACTACCTGCTCAAGGAAGCCCGGGTGGCGATCGTACCGGGCGACGCGTTCGGCAACGACGATTACATCCGGCTGTCCTACGCGACCTCGATGACCAACCTCGAGAAGAGCATGGACCGGATCGTCGAAGCGCTCGGCAAGCTCAAGACCGCGAAGAAGGCGAAGCGCGTCGCTCTCATGAACACCGTCACGCGCGCGAAAAAGGCCGTCCCGGTCGAAGCGGTGGCCGACGTCCGGATGCGCGACGCCCTCGTCGCCGAGATGGAAGGCCACCTGGGCTACGAGGGCCGCTACGAGTGGAACGCCCGCATCGGCGGGGCCGTCCTCCAGCTCCGGACCAACGTCGCCCATCTCAATGATTTCTGGATCGAGAACTTCCCGCCCGCCGCCGGGGAATCCGACGTCCGGCCCCACGGCGTCGTCTACGCCGTCGACGGCATCGCCGGCCGGGAGCCGCGCGGCTTCTATCACGCGGGGACCCAGACCGGCGTCCTGGTCAACACCGACCATTACGGCACCCTGCGCAGCCTGGCCCTCGGCCTGGCCGCGGACATCGCCGCCCGGGCGGGCGGGGCCGGCGCGGCCGGGACCGTGAGGGGGATGTCGACCGACCTCGACGGGAACGGGCTCATCCTCGTCGGGCCCCCGGGGACGAAGAAGACGGAACTCTTCTTCGGGCTGCTGGCCGATCCGCGGTTCAAGCTCCATTCGAACGACGTCGCCTTCGTCGAGATCGCGGGGGGGCGGGCCGCGGCCGACAACGTCGAACGCAAGCTCTACATGCCCACGGCAACGGTCGAACTCGACCGCCGGCTGGCCCCGCTCTTCGACCGGAGCAAGTGCGAGAACGTCGTCGTCCAGAAGGACGGCTGCCAGGACGCGGAGTGCCAGCGGGCCGACGACTGCCGGCTCGACAAGGGCTCGCCCTATTGCTACAAAGCCGCCAAGGAAGCCCACGCCCTGCTCGATCCGGGCTGGCTCGGCGGGCCGTCCGCCGCGGTCCGCAGGACGAACCTCCGCTGGCTCGTCCTCCTGAGGAACGACGCGACCTCGCCGGCCGTCGTCGAGCTCTCGAAGGACGAGGCCCTCCGGGCCCTCGAGGCCGGGGAGGCGGCGGGCGCCCAAAAGTCCCTGACGGCGGGCAAGGCCCAGCCCTTCTATAACCCCCACCTTCTCGGGGCAACGCCCGAGAAGCTCGAGGGCCAGAAGGTCTTCTTCGGCCGGCTCCTCGACTCCGTGAAATGCCTGCTCTTCAACAGCGGCGTGGCCGGGGTGGAAAGACTCAAAGAGATCGCTTCCTCCGGCCGCTAGAGGGGCCTTTTCAAGACTAGCCGTCCAGGGTGAGGCCGCTCCTCACAAAATCACCCATCCGTTCACCAGCCGCGATGATTTTCCGGGGAATGCCCCCGTCCGATAATGCATAACGGCGGAAAGCCCCCCGGGCCCGCCTTGAATGGGTGTCGCATTTGCTATATAAATGAGGAAATTAGGCTTATGACAGAGGGACGACTCATGAACAAACGAACGCGTCACCGCCCGTCCGCCCGGGGTTTCACCCTCATCGAGATCCTCGTCGTCCTCGGCATCATCGGCATCTTCATGGTCGTGTCCTACCCGAGCCTCCTCAACGTCATGGCGGTGAGGAACCTCGACAACGCCACCCGCCAGATCCAGACCTACCTCCAGCAGACAAAGCTCAAAGCCGTCGACACGAAGATCGTCCACCGGGTCCGTTTCTACCAGGCCGACGGCGGCTACTGGGTCTACGAGATGGAGCGCTTCCAGATCGACGGCACCTGGATCAGGGTCGAGGGCCCGCCCCGGAAGTCCATCCCCAACGAGTTCGTCGTGACCCTCGACCTGCCGGTCGACGGCTCGGACCCCATCGTCGTCTTTTCCCCCGTCGGGGCCGTGGCCAACTTCACCGTCGACCAGAACACCATCGTCCTCCAGAGCCCGAAGCTCGACCGCCCGAGCCAGATGGACGAGCGGGTCATCGGCCTGTTCATGGGCGGATCGATCAGCTACGCCAAGAGAAAGAGCTCCTAAGATGAAGAAAACAAAACATGAACGCGGATTCAGCCTGGTCGAGGTCCTGGTCAGCCTGTTCCTCGTCGGGGTCGCCGTCATCGGGCTGGCCCAACTGTTCCTGGTCGCCGTCTCCAACAACGTCCGGGCCGACCGGATGGCCAACGCGACCTTCCTGGCCCAGCAGCAGATCGATTGGCTGCGCGGCTTCACCCTGGACGAGCTGACGGCCTACGCCGGCACGCCCCTCGAGTCGCGGGACGAGATCATCGACATGAACCTGGACGGAACCAACGATTATCGCCGGGTCACGGAGCTGCGCATCGTCGGCCGCACGTTTCAAACCCTCATCCACGTCTATTCCGCCGAGAAGCTCGGCGTCTCGACAGCCACGGAGCTCCTGGCCGATCCCGGCCAGCACCGGCCCAAGGCCCTGATCACGACGATCATCACCCGATGAAGGAGCGACAGCCGTGAAACACCCCCTGACCACCCCGTCAAAGCGGGCCGCGGGATTCACCATGATCGAGCTCCTCGTCGGCAGCACGGTCATGCTGGTCGCCGTTCTGGGCGCCCTGTTCATCTATTCCCGCAGCAACAAGGTCTCGGTCGAGCAGCAGATGGTCACCGATGTCCAGAACGACGTCCGGTCCTCGATGTTCTTCCTGTCCCGGGACCTGCGCATGGCCGGGGCCGGCCTGCCCGAGCAGTTCAGCGGCTGGTTCCTCGAGGGTCAG
>Ga0172365_10000433_pt1 | contig 27620 bp, 14 predicted proteins | sample LakKivSesite48cm_FD_114535 | JGI IMG/M metagenome (GOLD analysis project Ga0172365, IMG submission 114535) | Sediment microbial communities from Lake Kivu, Rwanda - Sediment site 48cm | ecosystem: Environmental > Aquatic > Freshwater > Lake > Sediment | place: Rwanda: Western Province, Lake...
ATTCGAGGCGGTTTTCTTATCAGATTTTATGGCGCGGGGTGTGGGATTTGAACCCACGCGGCCATTGCTGACCACAGGCTTAGCAGGCCTGCCCCCTACCAGGCTAGGGCAACCCCGCAATTATCCCCTAGCTCACTTTTCTCTATGCTGCTTTGGGTCGCTTAGTAGAATTGTGGAATGTGTTATTTTTGTCTTTTGCAGCGGATTTTCATACTACTTAGTGGCAAGCCTGGCGGGCGAATTAGGCCTGCCCGTCCCCAAACCCAAACGGGTTCAAATCCCACCACATTGCACTCGATAATGATTTGCCTTGAGTTGATTCACCCAAAACTTTCTGCTTTCAAATTTCGCTCTTTTAAGCCTGGAAGACTAGAAAATCAGCTTCAAACTGTGAGTAGCTTTTGATTTTGCTTAAGTGTTTAAAACTGTCAAATCCCACGACGTTTCCTTTTAATATACAAAAACATTATGCAGGTCAACGTCAATACAGCATCCACTAACTGTATGGTAGCGCCGCTCGTTCTAGATACAAAAAAGGGCAAGTCTAGAAAACAAAGTAGTTAGAAACCACACATACGTGATCAAAATAGGCTTATGGGTAGTTTTGTCCCAAACTCTCGTTGGTTGCACGCTTGGAGTCAGACTTAAATATGCCTCTTTCAATTGGCATCTGTAGGAAAGGGAGTCTTCTTGGTAAGAAGAGCCGGAGAACTGGTCGGGCGAATTATATTGGGAGTCATTATCGGGGTATTCTTCAGTTGGCTTGCATCGATTTTTTTTGTAGGTTTTCTCTACCTCCCTTCTTTGGTAATGCCTGCAGAAATAATAGCCTTCATAGTTTGTCTCCTTTCCAGCGTCGCTGGATGGTTTGGAAATAGAAATGGGCAAAGTGCAGGAACAGAAACAGGATATGGTAAAGAAGAAACAAGAGAAGAGGAAGGAGAAGGATCCATTCTGGGGCAAGCCTCACACTGGCTACTGAAGACGGGATTGGACCCGATTTTGAAAGCGCAAGAAGCACAGAGAATTGGCGAGCGAGTGGAGATGATGGAATCTTTGCTGAAAGAAAGAAAACGGCTTCAAAACGAAACAGACGAATTGAGTGAGACTGAAGAAAACCTCACGGCAAAAAAAGAGGAATTGGATACCACGTTAGCGAGTTTGGATCAGCCAGATGCAAAAAACAGTTCAAACGCTACAAAAATCAGATCAGAAGTTGCAAAGATAGACGCTCGAATTTCTAAAATCCGCCAAGAACTTACTGCCAGAAGGAAAGAACTAAACGAGATTGATAGAGCACTCAACCGAATCACGCGAACTGAAAAAAGTTCCAAACGGCACAGTGAGAATTGACTTATTGAAGCAAGAATGGAATACTTTTTGCGTCACTAGAAAAAAGGAAATGGAATAACTTTTTATTCTTCGCTGAGGAACGTGAAATACTGATGCCAAGCCTTGCTGTTAACAAGGTCAGAGGCTTGAGGAACGTTGCCTCTTACGCGCTTTTCAGCATATTGTGCTTGGTTCTGAACAGAGAAGCAGCCGAAAACATCAAAAGACCAGACAAAGCAGTCTCACCAACCTACTTCAACACATAATTAAGGGACAAGCCAACGCGCGTTTAGTCGCTAGCATTATGGAAGGCGAAATTATCACCTTAGTACAGGAAATAGAAAGAATATTGAAATGGAGGGCTCTTAATCACGTCCTTTCTGTTGTTTTTCGCCTATTGTTTGTGAGAGAAGGGATTCCCTTCCTATTTGAGTGTCGAGTATTATGGCCCCAAATTCCTGCTTTAATATGTCCGCATCTGGTCCTGGTGCCTTTCCGATAAGCAAGAAGGATAGGTGTTTCATGCTCCATCCAGTGCCTGCAAACATGAGCATTGCAGGAGTTACAGCGTCAACGTCTATTATCATAAAGAAACCTCGATGGCGAATCCCTAGATATATCAATCCCAATCCAACTGCTATCGGTATGAGCGAGAAAAGGACAAACGTCAGATTAAATTTTGTCAGTGCGTCGAACGCGATGCCTATCAGTAGGAGAATCAAGCCAGCGATGATTCTAATCAAGCTAACACCTTTTGAGGAAATATCGACTCCTCTGACGCAGTTGATTTGGATGTCGCATACTGTTCTGACCTGCTTAGGTTTTAGACGAGTGCCATATGAATACATTATCACTCTTTTGTTTGTGATGCAAAGATGACCTTCTTTCGCGTCTTGGGGTTTTTTCAGAGCGTTGTAGTCTTTGATGATTTTTTCTTCTTCAGCCAGTTTTACGTAATCGGCTACACTACTCAAGTTTCCACTCCCTTTCTTTTAGAAGGCAAAAATATGTTTTAGCTCGGAATATAAAGCTTTTTATGCTCGTTGAAATTGCTCTAACCTCATGGAGGCAAGACAGTGTCCAGGAAAAATGCCGTTTCTTTCAAGAATTTGATTCAACGACTTGAAGGAGCGGATTTGGACAGATTCGAAAAAGCTGGGCTCAGAGCCCACAGAGCTTCAACGGTTACGCTAGACGGGCTTTTCGATGACAATGGAGTTTGCAGTTTCACTCAAAACAAGAACAAATTCTTTCTCGGATTTAGAGCTTTAAGGATAGAGGGTAATGGAGAGTTTGTTGCTGAGAAGAAGAAAATCTCTGAACCAAACCTGATGGAGGATGTTATTACAGGACTTTACGGACAGAAGATACCTTTCTTTTTTGAAATACTCGGCGACAAGCAGAGCATACGTGTTATTTTGGGAGTACATTCAGCAAACGATTCGAAGGAAGACATGCCTCCGGCTTTGAGTTCCAAAGTGGGGGCTTTGGAAACCTCATTAAGGAGCGCGTTTCCGAACATTGATGTCACGCCCTTGGAACCAAATGAGCACCGCTTTTTTGATGACAAACCCCTTTCGGGCATACTGACTGGAATTCCCACAGCTAAGGTCGGCAGTGAAATGTTTGGTGTAGAGCAGGTTGAGCAACTTTGCAGAGGGATGTTTGGTGAAAGGTGGGCATTTCTTGCTGTAGCTCTTCCTTTAGACCCTGCTGCAATAGCGCGATCCTTTGATGCTGTAAATGATGAAATCTGTGAGATATTCCCATCGATTAAGATGACCAGGCAAAGGTCTCAGGCTGGCGAGGCAAGAGGATGGACAGATCTAGATAGCTTTGCACATTACTACGTTGGCTTGCTGAGAAAACAGGTTGAGCGGTTAAGAGTGGGAAAGGCTCAGGGCATGTGGAAAACAGTTTACTGGTTCTTTTCCAGTGAAGAAGGTTCCTTCGAAAAACTTGGAGCCCTTCTAAAGAGCACATTTTCAGGTAAAAAGTCGTTTCCCCAATCAATAAGAACAACACCTGTGAAGTTGGTCGCAGACCAGGTTTCAGAGTATTTTCCTCTTGCCCTTATTTCAGTTTATGATCAGAGCATGATGTTTGACACAGCCGTTGCTCCTTCGTCAGCACCGAGCTCTGCAGATGCCACAATTGCTGAAATGCCTCTTAGCACGCTTCTGACAAGCAGAGAGCTGGCAACTACGTGTAGGCCACCAAAAGAGGAACTGCCAGGGTTCAACATTTTTCCTACAGCTCGATACGGCGTGAGTATTCCCAGAGGGATGAGGACCGGAAAGGATTTCTCCGAGAAGAAGGCGATTAAACTGGGGCAGATTATCGATCGTGGCAGACCACTTTCTGATTTTCTTCGCATTGATAAGGATACACTGACTAAGCACGGTCTGATCGTGGGGGTGACTGGGAGCGGGAAAAGCAACACTTGTTTCTATATTCTGAAGCAGCTATGGGAGGATCTTCAGATCCCATTCTTGGTAATCGAACCGACAAAGTCAGAATACAGGGCACTTTTGAAAGATATACCTGAAATAGCAGTTTTCACGCCAAGCGACGAATTAATCGCTCCCTTTCGCCTGAATCCGTTTGAAGTGCCCCCTGGAGTTAGAGTCCAAACGCACCTAGATAACCTGCGAGCTGTTTTTAACGCAAGTTTCACAATGTATGCGCCTATGCCCTACGTGCTTGAACAGGCGATAATTAGAGTCTATGAACGCAACGGCTGGAACATAGCCTATGACCGACATGGCCGAACACCTACCATGGAGGACCTTTACGAGGAAATTGAGGAAACAGTGGCAGGGCTTGGCTACGCGCAGGAGATCACGATGAACGTCAAAGCAGCCTTGCAAACACGCATTAGAGGCCTTCTTTTGGGTGGCAAAGGCAAAATGCTGAACTGCGAATACTCTCTTCCAATAGAAGAACTAATCGGCAACATAAAAGATGGAAAGAAAGGAATTCCGACAATAATAGAACTTAAGGGAATAGCAGATGATGAAGAAAAGGCATTTTTAATGGGAGCCCTGTTTTCAAGAATCTACGAATTTAGAGAAGCGTGCGGCAATGTTGCTGAACTGCAGCATATGACATTGCTGGAAGAAGCACACCGATTATTAGCAAATGTGCCGCCGGAAGCTAGCTATGGTGAGGTTGCCCACTCTAAAGCAAAAGCAGTAGAAACCCTTTGCAACTTCCTTACAGAAGTTAGGGCTTACGGCGAGGGAATTTTGGTCGCTGACCAGGTTCCGACTAAACTGGCTGCAGATGCAGTGAAAAACACTGGTTTGAAAATAGTTCACAGAATAATAGCAGGAGATGACAGGTTAGTCATCTCTCAGGCGATAGGCCTAAAACCTACGCAGAATAGACATCTCATCAACCTATCCCTAGGAGAGGCTGTTGCTTTTTTTGAAGCCCTCGACGAACCCTTTATGATAAAGGTGCCACTCTCCAAAGCAGAAATCTTCATTCAAGATGAAGAACTGGCCAGACATTCCAGTCAGTTTTTCAAGGAGAAGAACCTAACGAAAATGCTAAGAAGAAGTGAAGGGCCATTTGTTGGATGTTCTCCATGCGGCGCTAAATGCGATCTTCGTTTCTTGGTCGAATTCATATTGAGGAAGGAGAATGCATCAGATTCCGTGATTGAAGCTTTGAAAACGAAGGACCCCAGCGCTAGAGTGAAGAATACACACAACTGCTTGAAAGCCATTTTGCGAAAGGAAAAGCTTGGAAAAATGGCAGCAAGCGAGGAACGCAACCTACTCCTCTGTATGTTTGTGCAAACGGCTAGATCACTGAGCCGGTGCAAAGAAATAAGTCCTATTGGATTGCAAATTGAAATTGAAAGATTCTTGCAGAGTGTTGATCAAAGACCGGATAAAGTCTCAAAATAGAGGCACACTTTTGCGAGATGTGCATTCAGAGTCGTTTGCGTTTATTTTCAAAACCGAGACTACTCGAGTAACCTTCTGAACCCATCTTTTGAAAATCTTCGCTTTTCCACATTCCGAAATCTGCAGTGCCTCTCTCTGAATGTGGATCTTGCTGCATAATCACCGCACCAGCGTAATCGATTGGCCCCTCCGGTCTATCTTCGTTATTCTTCAAGGTGTTGTCCAGCTGGCGATATGATTCGTCGATTCCCTTTCCAGGATCCTTGGAATCCTTGAATTCAACTACGCCATCATAGCCTCCATTCTTCTTACCACCATCAAGTTCGATATAGGCATCCGCCTTGTAGGCGTGTCCGCTTTCGTTGCCTTCTCCCTTTGGGAAAGGCTCTAGTTTACCTTCTTTTATGGCGTTTTCGACTGAAGTCACGTAAGTGACATTATGTCCGTCAATTACAGAGTCCGAGAGGATGTGCTCTCCAGGTCCCTTCTCGCTCAAATATCCTTGAACATCCGCAGGGCTTTGGTTGTGTGATAGATCTTTTGTATGTGGTTCGCCTTGTTGCATTTTCTCGCCTTCATTCTGCATCGTCTTGTCTAATTCATTTCCCCCAAAGGAGTAACTTTCGGGTGCCTTATCTACCAGACCATGTGTCCGTACTTCGTAGTCAGTTCCAGCAACAGCATGTGCACCGTCTATTCCTTTTTCTTCGAATAGCAAGGTTCCGAAATCTTTGAGATCATTACTCTGGCTATCATTTGCGTTGATATTGTCTACCGCCTCTTCCTGACTCGCTGATCTGGTGTCAGCATCTTTGGGATTCGATTCCTCTCCATATCTTTTTTCCATTCCAGTGTCTGGGTCCACCATGTTTTGATCGCGCTCATACGCTTCTTGTGCACGCGCCGCGTTTTCATCAGACGGTACCGGTCTCTCAACATTTGCGTTTATGTTGTCTGCTGCCTGAGCTGGTCCAGTCTCTCCTCTCTTTTCATTATTTTGTTGCTCATTTGGCTCAGACCTGCGGGCATCCGTTGTCTCAGACGATTCACTTTGAGAATGTGTTTCTTCAGCTTTGCTCTCAGAACCGGTTTCAGCATTACTTGAGTTTGAATTGATGTTATCTGCTGCCTGACTTGTAGCTTCTGAGTGACCAGTTTCGTGTTGTGTGCTCTGTTCAGTTCTTTCTTGGTGGTTCTCATTGGACAATTCGAATTCCTCTAAATGAACAAAAAGGAGAATCACGTATATCAGAATATCTATTCGAAAGCAGCAAAGTCATAAACATAAACAGAACGTAAGTCTCACCAGCAATTGACTCTCAGGTCCACTAAGAAGAGTTTCGCAGCAGAGTTCGTGCACATGCCTGACTCCTATGAAGAAAACGTCCACAATAGTCGAGCTAATTCAATCAATATGAATAGTAATGAAGGCATATAACTCCGAAGTAAGTTCATTATCATTATGGTGTAAGCCTACGGCTAAGTGTCCAAATTGCGGGAACACTGGATTCTTTCTGAATATTTCCGAGTGTAAACTTTGCGGAAAAAAAGGGTGCGACAAATGTATGGTTGTTCTTGTGGAGTTTGCTGGAAATAACTGGCATGAGAAATGGTTTGCATGTTCAACTGAATGCCTTCAAAAATTTGAGAAAAAACTGGAGAGTACCATAGCTCCTGGAGAAATCAATTTGGATGCATGGTCTCGATTGAATGAAAAGGGACGCGTCGAATATCCAACTCCTACGGCACGACTTTTTGACAACGCCATTCTAGCTCTTACTACACCGGACTTTACCAAGAAACTCAGAGAAAAGAACGCCAGTATAGCGAACAACTCTATGCTTTACATTGAATTCGAAAAATGCTGTAACCTTATTCAAGCGAGAAACCTAGAAAGTGCTGGGTATTTGGCTGAGGCTGCAGCAATATACGAGCATAATGGTGAACTCGCGAAAGCTCAAGCATTGTGTGATCAAGCAGGCCAGAAAGACAGGCAAATCACAGTGAAGAAAGTGGACATCGCAGTTGATTTGAACAAGCTGCTTCAACAAGTTCGAGAAGACGGGATCGTTGCAGTCTACCGCTGCCCGCAGTGTGGAGGAGCACTGAGAGTCGGAAAAGACACAAGTATCGAATCCTTGAAATTCTGTGAGTATTGCGGTTCAGAAATCAAAGCTATAGATCTGTCAGATTTTCTCAAGACCGCGCTTTCCTGAATACGCTTATCCGATGAGGTAGCAAGTGATGAAGTAATGGGAATACGTCATACATTCGCCAAAAGAAATGTTGACAATTAACCGCTGACACCGTGTTAGGTATAACTCTGCAAAGAGTGCGCGGACAAACAAAATAACTAAACGTCATACGCACGATTCCTCACAAGATATTTATAATTGAAGCGTCACCTTCACTTAGGGGAGTGGATTGGCTTCAATCGAAGATATTCTTGCACAACAGTTGCTTCCGGGTGAACAACTTCTTTTTTCCACAGAAAAGGTGAATATTAGACCGCATTTGACTCAAGCGCAGAAGCTTGCTGGCGGAAGAGTGGCTTCACACGCTGATATGCGACCAGGTGGGGCAAGGGTCATAGACATTAACGGGGCTATGGCTATAACAGACAGACGTATCTTCGTGATGGGAACAGAAGGTGTTTTCTCGAAGAAGCATGTCCTCAAATTTGAAGCAATATTTGATTCAAGCCACGCGAAATCGTTGACAGAGTCTACCAAGGAAAAGAATGAAGAGATAACTCGGCAAGCCCAGGACATGGGAATGTTTGCACGTAGCAAATTTATGAAAGAGCAAGGTTACGGTGCCACGCTAAACATTTTGACCGGTGTTGAATCGAAGAAAAGTCTGCTTGGTGGTGGCAGTCTCGTCCTTCAAATCTTCACACTTCACATGAGCAGATTAGGACAGAAAGGTAAAGATGTTGGTCGTACGTTAGGGAAAATATTCTCTTTGGGAACATTTGATGCTAATAAGCTACACTTCGAGTTGCGGATACAACAACCTTTGATTACTATTAAGAAAGCTGCTGAGTCAATGATTAGCGCAACTCACCCTGTATTGTACGAAATAGTGAATCGTTACGCAGGTCAAGCAAACGTCACTTATGCCCCTCTAGTGGACATAATGCAAGCGAAGGCCCAAGAGATTGCAGGGCTAATCAAGGAATTTGAGGCATCTGCTGCTTAACTTCCGAAGATAAGATAGATTTCATCCTACTCCCGCGGGCGAGTGAACTTTTCGCGGTTCTGTAAAGTTGTCGTCGGTCAATTAGCGCGCGCACGGAACAATCGTACGTCGGCAACGCCCTAAGGATTCTTCACCAAGCCCAAATTTCTATCGAACCCATTCAAGCGCCTGAACTATATAGTACGTGCTTGCACTCCTTATGACGGCAACCCGCACGACATCCCCTGGCTTCACGAGGCTGCTATTATGGTGCTTGCCATCAAAAAGAACAACTTTTCCATCAGGCGCCCGTCCCACAACGTTACCGTCTCTGCCCTGCAAGGCGTGAACGACTAGTTGGCCCCTCACTTCCAGTCTTTTAAGACGTATCTTGCATTCCTCGATTCTTCTCGGGATTTCTTCACTGGCCGGAAGCTGCAATTCAGAGATCTTTCCTACGCTCGTTTCCAATGAGTAAATCGCGCTTCGATAGAGTGCTACTGCTCTTCCGTTATCACCGTCCTGCTCCAGTGAAATCGCCAAGTTCATTTCTGCAACTCCCTTATTCCACCAATTGGCGAAGTTTCGCGGGTCTTCCTCCACAGCAATTCCAAGCCAGTGCAATGCTTCCTCAGGATAACCAAATTCAAGGTAGAATACTGCTATCTTGTAAACGCATTCCCCGAATGAAAAACCGCCATAGACATTGAGCACATATTCGCCTGCTTTGTTCTTCTCCGATAGCACGATGTAGTCCTTGTGTTCAATTCCAGCATCATCTACGATTTTCCACCTATAAGGGATTGACGCTACTCTCATGAGTTTCGCGTTTTGTGATAGAGGATTGAGCATCTGTTCAAAATCTTCCCTTATCTTAGCAGGGATTTTCCCTCTTCTAAGCTCCTCAATGAGTTCTGGTCTTGAAGGATTGGAACTGTAGAGTGGCATGTTCACTTTGCTCGCTCCGTCAAGGGGAGCGCACCGTTCTGCGAGATCAAGTTCCCGCTCAGCATCTTCCCTTCCTAGCTCTGCTTGCGTGATATACATAAAAACGTGGGCCATGTGATGGCCTTTGTGAAGAGCGAGAGCTTCCCCAAATTTCTTTTCTGCTTCAACAAGCTTTTCAGTGCGCTCTCGACCAGGATCGAGTTTCATTGCCTCGCCTAGGAGTACCTTGCCAAATCCGAAAAAGATCCCTGATTTAACCATTCGATTCTTGACTTCTATAGATTCCAACTTCGTGTAAATACTTTCAGCTTCTTGGAATTTTCCTCCGTCTCTTAGCCAATCAGCAATGTTTTCAACTGTCTTTACGTTGTAGGTCCAGTCATATGAATCAAGGAATTTTTTACAGAACTGCAGAACCACCTCAGCGTCAGTGTGTACTCCTATGTCAAGTTTCTGGATTTTCCTTACTAGAGTTATGTAATTCTGAAACAGCTGATTCTCCAATTCATGCGTTTTCATGTATCTTTCAGCGTGATCCAGGGTTTGACTGACGTGGCTTCTGTCAAAGAATCCTCTTTTCACAATCAATGATATGAGTATGGAAAGAATATGGTAATCATCTTGGTTGCTGTCCAACCATGAAAGAGCGTCGAGAACGGTTTCTTCTATCTGTTTCTTGTTTCCAAGAGTCCTGACTAGAATGATGTACCCCTGACGAGCGGTTTTATCGTCTAGATGATTGCTCAACCAAGTCTTATTGTCAGAGATTACTTGGTCAACTTGCTCTTGTCGAACATGATATCCTTTTTGACATAGAAGAGAAAAGAGAATCGCTCTAATATTAGCGTCTTCTGGATGCTTTTCAGTCCACCTGATCGCTTCGTCAACTGCTTCACTTATCTCGGCACGTTTTCCCCTTTCCTTCACGAGAGTAAGATATCGTATGAATATCGACCTATCGTCTGGGTGCTCCAGCATCCATGTCTTTGCCAACTGAACAGATTCGCCAGCAGATCCGACAAATAGCAGCTCGCCGATCTTTAGTTGGAGATCTGCTGTCGTGAGGGGGTCAATCGACAGCATATGCCTAGTGCAGTCATCTGCTTTGTCTTTCATACCGATTTCATTGAAGATTGATCTCAGTATGTCTAATTCAGAAATTCTTGCATAACCAATAATGCTATTGATCCTCTTGTTCTGAGCTATTCTGCCACTCGCGTCTTCCACTTTTCCTTCATGTAGGACTCTATTCATGAGATTGATCGAGAAATACCTCTGTGCCTCATCATCTTCTTTTGCAGCTTCAAGTATCTCGCTAAACGTATTTCCGAGGCTCGATCCGATGGGCACACCGTGAGGAGGTTTGGAGAATATTTCAATTGCTTTCGCAGCAATGAGCTCTGCCCCAGATCTAATGAATCTAACTTCATAAGGAGGTTGCAATTCCTCATAGAACACGCCTCGTGACCTTGGTTTCTCCAAGATCTTGGAAAACCTGCCTTTGTCGTCAAGGCTTTCCAACAATTTCTCGGAAATCGGCAAGCCGTAGCTGTGCGAGAAACAAACATAGCGGTATGCTATCGTCAACTTGTCGGGTTCTGCGGGATAGCTTGTGTCCCATTTAACGAGGCTTCGTATGATGTCCAGTATTATGTCGTCGAAACCCTTGCCCTTGGTCAGAACCATCCCGAGAACGAGAAAAAGATTCGCTTCTGTGAACTGCTTTTGCACTTCTGGGGTGAGTTGTTCGTAGGATTTGCCCATCTTTTTGAGTAGAGAGTCTTTCTCTTCAGCGCTTAGTGTCAACTCGATCTTTTTGATCACATTCCTAAGACTCCCTTCATGATATTCCGCAGATCGCGAAGTAGCCAAAACGGTTACGCGTAGATTTTCGTCCAGATTCTCCTCTAAAACTTTCACAAAATTGACCTGGTTGCGAAATATGTCATCGATGAGGATATAGAAATGATGCCCGATATACTCGGCAAGTTGTGGAAGCTTATGCCAAACGTTTGGATTGTCATTCTGGAATCGTATGACAAGATGGTCCTTTCGGAAAAGCTCATACGCCACTCTTCGGGTGACTGTTGTCTTGCCAGCTCCAGGCTCAGCGACAACGCAGATAATCCCGAACTTGTCCCTGTTCTTGGACGCTTCTTCTAGTATGTCCTTCTCCTGAACTCGTCTAATGTCTCCATCCGAAGCTATGACTCGCCATGATACCTCACCCTGGTTCCCACAGTAAAAATCATTGATATCTTCTTCAGTGGCGCGCGAGAACAAGTCCTTCGTCAACAATCGACCGTTGAGATCCTTAAGCAATTTGCTCGCATAGATAGACAATGACTCCGGCACTTCAAGTCTTTCAGGCATATCTTGAGGTCGCGCCAATCTGACCACAAATCGAATTCCCATTTTTCCAAAATACACTTTTGAATCATCTATTTCCTTCTGAATCCTTTTTACTACCTTCTCTTCGAGAAAAGCACGCTTGGCATCAGTCAGCCCATATCTGAAGCCGAATGGGAAGAGGATTATTTCAATAGCATTATCATCTCGGAGTTCAAAGAACACGTCCCATATGTCTGCTTTTGACAGAGTATGCGAACGAAATGCATCCTCACTCTTGGTTTTCACTTCCTGGAATTCCTTCAACTTCTCTGCGAGCTTTGCTGCGGCAGAGACGTTTCTCGTTGCTATTTCATCGCAGAACTTCAGAGCACTCCTCATATCAGAATCATCTAAAGCCTTGAACAATGCGGATGACTCGGAGATTGAGTTTTCGTACAAAAGGTCCTCGATCTCTCCATTAATTTCGTGAGCTCGATGATCGTTAAGCCATATCTCATATTCCCAGAAGTCATCAGCAACTCGATACCATGTTTCATCACATGCATCTAGTATTCTCAACAACGCGCCCAACGTCACCAAAGAAGCATTCTTTTCTTCCAAGGAATAACCCTTGAATTCGTACTTCCCATTTGTTCTTTGCTGACGCGTCAAGGGAGTACTACTTGAGTGGTAGCAAACAAGATCGGCAACGTCATCCCGAAGTTTCTTAAGCTCAGGAACGCAATCCATCAACAGCTCTTTGTCTATAAATTTGTATCCGTGTAGGATATTGAAGCAACCGATTAACGAATGGTTCTTTCTGATCCAAGTATCGTCGATATCTTTTTCTTTGACGTTGGGTTTGTATCCACCCACTTTTCTCAGGAATTCTGTTGTCTCTGAGAACTTATCCTTGTATATCGGACCTGTCATTCCCCAATCATGTAACCATATTGCTACGACCAATCGGAATTTGTCTGCATCAGTATCGAGAAAATTGATCTTGTCCTTCATGGTGTAGTAGAGCCTGCCAGCGTACCGGAAGACATTCTGAACATGCTGCAAACCGTGATTGCACATGAAATTGCAGTACTTTCCGCTCCAGAGAGGATTACTCCATTGCTTGCTCCATTTATTGACGAGAAGTAGGAGTACGCTTCTCATTCGCTGGTTTTCAGCAATATCCATACATAGTGGATTATCGCTGAATGTGGCCAGCCTCTCTCTGAGTGGCGTATCCTGCATATGCTAGATCCCTCAATAGTCAAAGCGAATCTGCAATCAGCAACCACAGAATCAATAGGGTGATTCCAGTATTTGACTTGATCTCTTTCAGCTGGTCCTTCCAAGCATTTCAGAAATAGTGATTCATCAGGTTTAGTAACCGTGTGATGCAAATTGAACCGACACCGAGGAGAGTGTCTTCACCACATCTATCATACCAAGAAAAGTCAAGAACTGAAAACGTGTACAGTGTGCGCGCGCGCCTATATCTATGTACCACATATCTATAATGATTTAGCACCCACAATTTTCCAACTGCGTAATTGAAAAAACATAAAACCCTCACTTGCTTACTTTCACTAGAGTCAGGAGCGCAATGGAGAATCATCCAAGGTATTCTGAGGGACAGAATGTTCGGTATTTGGGCACAGGCAAAGTAGGAACGATAAACAAAGTCATTAAAGGCTCGAGAAGTTACCAGTACAAAATCACTGTAGAAGGTCAAGTGCGTGTCATCGCGGAACGATTCTTGGAACCGGTCATAGACATTGAGCAGAGCATCATCGATGATTTTGTTGTGGGAAAACTTGGCAAACATGAAGATTACAAGCTGTTTCAGACATGGCTCCGACTTTCCAAGCCTATCGAAAGCAACCTTTACAGCTATCTTGGGAGCAAAACACTATTCAATCGTTATCAATTCAAACCTCTCTTAAGGTTTTTATCTTCAAATTCTGAAGAAAGACTCTTCATTGCTGATGAAGTTGGCGTCGGGAAGACCATCGAGGCAGGCATAATAATGAAAGAACTTATGGCCCGAGGTAGGCTCGATTATAGATCACCTGTCTTGATAGTATGCCCAGTTTCTCTTGGACCAAAATGGGCTCAGGAAATGAAAGAGCGATTCGGCTTCTATTTTCACCTTCATGATGGGGATTCTCTAAAATACATGCTCAGAACCGCTATGAGAGATGGAGTCTTTCCTCAGGGTTATCTCTTCTCAATAGCAGGCCTGCAACTCTTGCGACGAGAGGAGTATCTAAGCATTCTCCACAACCTCGACTCAAAGAGAAGTGAGCCACTTTTCGAGCTGGTCATAGTTGACGAAGCTCATCATATGCGCAATTCGGAAACTGATAGCAATGATTTAGGCAATATCCTGAGCTCTTTGACTGAAATGATGCTAATGCTTTCTGCCACACCATTGAACTTGAGGAATGAAGATCTTTTCAACCAAATGCAAATACTGAACCCGTCCGCATTCCCAGACATGACTACATTCGAAACATTACAGAGTCCCGTGATTAGGCTCAACCGGATAAGTCAGCTGATAGTTAAGAACGAGCCTGAATCTTTTGAACAGATTCTGTCTGTACTCAAGCAACTAAAGGAGGACCCGCTCGGCAAACCTATTTTCTCCCATGCTAGTGTTCTGAGCTTCATTAATCGTATCCGAGATGCTTCGCCATTCTCACCCGAAGAAGTCGCAAAATATCAGCGACTGTTCATTTCACTCAGCCCATTGTACTACTCATTCACTCGGACAAGAAAAAGAGAAGCCCTTGAGCACCAAGTCTTCAGAGAAGTTCACGAATTGCCCGTGGCACTTTCTCCAGACGAACTGAGCTTCCAAGACGAAGTCCTAGAAACAATCAAGAAACACTACCTTTCTCAGGAAATGGACAATTTAGTGCTGGGGTTTGTGATGAATACTCACCGCAGAATGGTCAGCAGTTGTATTCCAGCGACGGTAAAGTACCTCAGATGGAGCATGACGGAGGGCAAAATACTCCGTGAAGACGGTCAATATCCAGAGGAACCCGAGGATGACAGTCAAATTGGCACAATCACCATTGATTCTGGTCTAAGGCGAGATTTCATCAAATTAGCGGAGAAAGCAAAGCAAATTGAATCCCATGATAGCAAATACTCGCAATTCAAGCAGATGCTGCAAAAAATCCTTTCGAACCCCGAAACGCCCCAAGTGATGGTGTTCTCCTTTTTCATAAGAACTCTTGAGTATCTGAGAGGGAGACTCAGTGAGGATGGCTTCACTGTTGAAATGATACATGGAGCAGTTCCTTTACAGAGTAAAAGCAACGTTCGCGGGAGAGATCAGATTATGTACGACTTCAAGAAAGGAAAATTCCAAATCTTACTCTCAAGCGAGGTTGGCGGAGAAGGACTCGACTTTCAATATTGCCATGCTATTATCAACTACGATCTGCCGTACAATCCGATGCGCGTAGAGCAAAGGATAGGTCGCATAGATAGATTTGGCCAGAAAGCAGACAAGATAATTGTCGCCAATCTCTTCATAAGAGGAACGGTTGATGAAGAGATCTACGACCGACTTTACAGGCGAATTCACATGGTTGAAGAAGGAGTCGGTTCCCTTGAACCAATTCTCGGCAAAGAGCTGGCGAATCTACAGACAGCAATAATCACAGGAGCCCTCACTGAAGAACAGAAGGAAGAGATGCAGAGAAGAATGGAAGACCATATCGCATCTGCTAGGATCGAAATGGAAGAGTTTGAGAAAGGACGCAGAGAGCTACTAAGCGACGACTACCTCTTCACTCCTCTCAACAATCTGTCAAAAGGCGATTTCGTCAGCCCAGAAGACGCAGGTCAACTAACAGAACTGTGCCTATCTAAATGGAAAGGATGCAGCTTCGCTAGAGACAAGGATGGTCTTCCTGAGATAACACTCTCTGTTGAAGTAGTCTCTGAGCTGGAGCACTTTCTAAGGACACCAAGCCGTGAAGGAGGCTATAATGAACTTCATGATTTGATTTCACGCAAAGGTCCCATCAAAGTGGTTTTTGACGGCAGCATAGCTGAGAGTATGCCTGACCGCAAATTCTTGCCCCCAACAGACTACTGGTCACGTTTTCTCATTAACAAGTTGGAACAAGAGAATACACTATTCAAGACTTTCACTTTTCAACTCTCTACAGACACCGAAATTTCCAAGGGAGATTACTTGGTTTTCTTCTTCGAAGTCAGGATGGAAGGTATCAAGACTGAGATCGAATTTCTAGGTTTGCCTGTCGAGATTACACGCAAGACCGTCAAGCAACTAGACTTCAATATTCTGCCTAGAGTCTTGGCGGGAGCAAAAAGTGCAAGTTCTGATTTGGAAGTCCCGCAGCTGGATGTCAATGAATTCTTGGATGTTGCTAGAGACTATCTGGACGAAGTGTTAGAAGAAAAGAGAAACACAGCATCCGAAGACAACCGCTACAGAGTCGACAGCAGAATTGCAGCTCTTAGAAAAGCTACAGAACTGAAGAATAGAAAGCTTCGGCAGCAACTCGATAGTCACATAATTAGCAGGCAGAGAGAAGGAAGACAGCCTGATGAGAACTATGTTCGATTGACAAAAGCGCGAATTGAAAAAGAAAACCTGAGACTCTCTTCCAGGGTGGAAGATCTTCAAAAACGACAGATCCTGACGCTTGATTACAGTCTTGATGCCATAGCATACGTCAGAATCGAGGGTGATTAACTTGGGAGACACACTTTACGACACAATCCGAGAGGAAAATATCCGCAAGTATGGTACTCAAGTCAGTGTTTATGGGCCAGTCCTCCTTGCAAATCTATACAGCGACAGAACTCACTTCATCTATGAACTGTTGCAGAACGCAGAGGACGCCTGCGAACGTGCACGAAAACAAGGACAAACAAAAAGATTCTCCATAAGATTCGAATTGCATTCGGATAGGCTAGAAGTAAGACACAACGGGATTCCTTTTGACGAGAACGACGTGAGAGGAATCTGTGGAATCGTTGAAGCGATGAAGGACAAGAACATAGCCCAGATCGGCAAATTCGGCATCGGATTCAAGTCAGTGTATGCATATACCAGTTGCCCAGAGATACACAGCGGGAACAAGTCTTTCTCTGTCAAAAACTATGTTCATCCCTACCCGATAGCTCCTAGGAAAGACGTGCAGACCGAAGAAACCCTATTCATAATCACCTTCGACAACGAAAGTGACAAGCGAAACCGAGCATATCTAGAGATAGAAAATCGGCTGAAAAAACTCGGTATTGAAACCCTATTGTTTCTGAGAAATCTGGAGGAGATATCATACAGCGTAGAATCCGGAAATGGCAAGTATCTCCGAAGCTCAGAGACCAAGACAGGAATAACAACAGTGGCCCTCCTATACATTGAGAATGGCAAAGAGAAACTCAAAGAAAACTGGATTATCTTTGACAAGCCTCTGAACAAAGATCCGAACAGAAGGCTTGAGATAGCCTATCAACTGGTCTTTGATACTAACACCAGAAAATGGAAGGTCTGGCCTGCAGATGACGTGAGATTATTCGTGTATTTCCCAACGGAAAAGGAGACTCATTTGAAATTTCTCGTTCAGGGACCATTCGATACTACTCCCGCAAGAGACAATATTCGTGATGACAATTGGAATCGAGAATTGATAGAAGAGTCGGCCATGTTTGTCGCAGACAGTATGTCAAGAATAAAGGACATGGGCTTGCTGGATGCAGAGTTTCTCAACACCCTTCCTATAGAGACTGACTACTTCACCAGCCAAATGACCATGTTTGGGCCAATATATGAGAAAATCAAGGACAAGCTCTCCTCAGATGAGACTTTATTGCCGACAAATGATGGCGGCTTTGTCACTTCAGATCGAGCGTTCATTGCCAGAGGCAAAGATCTTCGTTCTCTACTTTCCGGAGAACAACTTGATTTGTTATTTGATCGCGAAGGCAGCAAATGGCTTGACGAGAACATAACTGAGGATAAGACACCTGAGTTAAGAGAATATCTCATTGAAGTACTTGAAATTGCAGAAGTCGACCCTGAATCGTTTGCGAGAGAACTTGATGAAAACTTCATTAGCAAACAAGATGATCAATGGATTATATCTTTCTATGTCTTCCTTCTTAATCAAAGAGCATTGTGGAAAGATGCGTATCATTCCTATGAAAGACCAGGAATCCTGCGTTCCAAGCCAATAATCCGGCTGCAAGACGGTTCCAACGTCCCTCCATATGACGACGATGGAAACCCAACAGTATACATTCCTTCAAGCGATGCGAGCGTGAGCAAGATGTTCACTAATCTGGTGAAAGACACTATAGCCAGAGATAAGAAGTCAGGAGAATTTCTATGGGAGTTGGGGTTAACCGAACCTGATAAGGTAGCGGCTATAATGTCTTTGATCCTCCCCCTCTACAGCGGAAAAGTTTCTGAGGAAGATAACGTTAAACATGTTGAATGGATACTTGAAACACTAGAGGATTGCGAAGACAGCAAGAGAGAACGATCTTTGCTAGAGGAACTCGAAAAGACGCAATTTCTCTATGCAGTTAATGCAGCAGATCACCGACTAGAATACAGAAGACCGACAGAGATTCACTTGGGTGAAAAATACACTGGGAACGGAGACCCGGAGAAGTTTTTTGGCGGGAATGAAGAGGTTTGGTTCCTAGATTCACGCTATCTAGGTCTATGCAGCCCAAGCGAAATCGCAGAAAGACTGAAAAAGATTGGCTGTATTTCCGCCATTGCCGTGAGTCGCAAGAAGCCCACCTCCACAGGAAATGTGATCATCAGCAACGATTTTGGTTGGCACAGAAGAGGGTTGGATGGCTTTGATCCAGACTGCGAAGTTGAAGGACTAGAAAATGCAATAAGAAATGTTACAGTGGAGAAATCAAAGATCATATGGGCGATAGCAAAAGAGTGTTGCCAGAGTATCTGCGGTGAAGTAGAATCTTGCAGCAGACAAACCTTTGATGAAGCAACTAGAAATTGGCAATACTCCAAGATGGGTAAGCTGCTGAAAGAATATTCATGGCTCCCCGATTCAGAAACGCTTTCTTTCCATAAGCCATCTGAAATCAGTTTGTATGAGTTACCTTCCGACTTCGACAAAGAGAGCAATGAGGCCAAATACGTTTCGCAAAAACTAGAGTTCAAACCAATGATAGACGCTGAGCTAAAAGAACTCCTTAAAAAGACTCCAGACGAGAGCGCTCGAGCGATTGTTGAAATCGTCGTTTCTGCTTCTCCTGAAATGCGAGAGCGTATGCTGGAGGCTTTGCGTAATATTAGAATGTCTGAGAAAGCGCCAGAGGGCGATATGCAAGCCGTGGCGAGTACGACAGTCACCGTTTCACCTTCGTCTGCTGAACTTGGTGCTGAGTTCCAGAAATCCCTCGCAGACATACGATCCCTTCACACTTTGGATGAAGATAAGACATGGGGCGGCCCAACACCTGAACAGGAAGAAAAATTCCGAAAACTCGAAATTGCAGAATTGAAAAGAATATCCAAAGAGCCGCAGACAGTTGAAAAGGAGTATAAGCGTATCGGCTTCATAAGAGCCGGTGCAAATGAAGAGGAAGAGGTCAGAGAGTTTCTTCTGGAACAGTACAAAGGACATTGTCAGGTTTGTAATACCCGACTAGATCTCGGGGCTGGGAAAGACCCATACTTTGAGGTATATCACGTGATCGAGAAACGTCGTCCAGTAGGTCCATGGAGTTTTCAAGGGTTTAACGTCCTCTGTCTATGCCCTAACTGCCATGCTTTGATGAAGCATGGGGGAAGAGACCTAGGAGCAATTGTCGAAGAGGCAGAAAAAGCTATGAATGGGGAAGCTGCCCCTGAGGAAGTCAATGAAAGACACGGAGACTTCTATGTCATTCCCATCACAGTGGCAGGAAAGCAAAAAGAACTGTTTTTCGCTCCTTATCACATGGCAAAGGTATCAGCGTTTCTAAGAATGACCAAAGGAAGCAATGGCGTGTAACTACTGGCGAGCGCGCGCTACTCCATGAACTACTTGAGGCACATCTTAATAGCGCGCGTTATAAAGTAATGATTAGATATACTAAATCATCCTTGTCGGATGGGAGAATCAGATTATGACGACCCATATGACTGTCAGAATGGCTTGGCATGATAATAATTGGGATGGCAGAGTATGCTCTAAGCCGGAAGAGAATGTATACTGCGTTGGAAATCACTCTTTGCTTTCTGAAAGGCTAGCAAGAGACAGAAAACTGGATTTGGAGAAGCCCGAAACACCAATCGGTGAATTGAATGGATACTTACCTCCGTGTTATTGGAGCGCTAATGCGTTTTCGTCCATCAACCATGACATTGAATATGTTCATCCTTTTAAAGGAGTAGTGGCTGACCCCATAAAATGTGAGCTTCCAGCTTCTTCCATGTTTACGTGGCCTTTCAGACTCTCATTTAACCATAGCAAGAAGAAGAAGAAACTGGAAGGTGAATATCCACCAGACCTAGATGGCAGGATTTCGCGTTTCATAGAAAAGTTCACTCCCAACGAATCCTTTGTTTTCTTTTACCTAAACTATGATAACCCCATATCATCAGAAGAGGGTCGATATGTACTAGTCGGTTGTGCATTGATTTCGAACGTGACCTTTCCTAAAAGCTACAAGATTGATCCAGCTAGTCTCAATTATATAAAGGGATATAAATACCCCAAATACAAGAATTTTCCAGAAATCGACTGGACTTTGCCGATAAAATACGATTTTCAACAAAACGGAATCTTACTTCCTTATCAAGCGTACTTGAAGCAAAGCAAGGAGCACGAGTCAGAAACAGAGAAACTTGAAAGAATGCGTGTGCTAATCGAAGAAGAAGAATTAGTACCGAGCTTCAAGTACGTTGCCAATGACATAGATGATGACAAGTGTATCTACTTACTCTACAAGCTCAAGAAATCCATAGCAGTTATTCAAGCAGACCATATTATGGATCTTTCAAGAGAAGAGAAAAGAATTGATGAGTTCTTGAGCAAAGCTTGGGCAAACAGAAGCCTGTATCCATCATTAGGTAAAGTATTCGAAGTTGTTGCAGAATTCGATGGCATGTCTCTTGGAAAAGGCCCTGAGATTGTTGCAGCCGTCAAGAAAAACCTGAAAAGCAATGAAGATTTGCTTGAGCGAACTTTTGACATAATGACCTCGGCAGGTGCAGTTCCCGATTACGTCAAGCCCCACTCTAGATGGATTGGGGTAATACGAAATAGTCTAAAGGATTACATGGATGAAATTGAGTTGCTTAAGAAGTTAAGTCTCTTTTCGTTGACTCATGGCCAAATAAGAAGGATTATTTGCGAAAGGCAGACTGCCTTCAAGAAGCCTATGTCTGCCAAAGCGATTGCCGAAAACCCCTACCTTCTGGCAGAAGAGTATGATCCAAAAGTATCGAGCGATGATAAAGACCAAGAGGAAATGTTGGATGCGCCAATAGGGCTGTTCTCAATAGATATCGGAATGCATCCAGATCCCAATTACACAGATAGAAATCCCTCAATCCAAACCCTCTCACCAGCGGGAAAGGAACGAATTAGAGCAATAGCTATTGAGTATCTTTATCAAAGAGGAAAGAACGGTGACTGTTTTGTCAGGCTAGATGACCTGTACGAGTACATTTGCGATTACCCTCTCTTTTACAAATCAGTTCTCAACATATCTGAAGAAAAGCTCAGGGAGATGCAAGGGGATTTCAAGGAACACTTTGAGAACCGAGTGTTAATGCAAAAGAATGAGACTGGAACCTATTTCTACCTTAACGAAGTCAAGGAAGCCGAACTGAAAATAAGAAGAACAGTTGATGCCCTCCTTCTTGGAGATGATTATGGCGTCACAATCTCGAATATTGATGAGTTCATAAAAGAACAAGCCGAGAAGATAAAAAGTGGATTTCCCGAGTTCGATAGTGAGTTATTTGTCAAAGAGAGACATGCATTGCTCTCCACAGTTATGAAAAAGCATTTCTATGTTATTTCTGGTAGGCCGGGATCAGGAAAAACAAAAGTCGTAGGAAAAATCGTCAAGGAATTGATCGATAGAGGTGAAGATGTAATTCTGCTCACGCCAACGGGAAAAGCTACGTTACGATTGAGACAAGAGGTCAAGGACTTCAACGTCGAACCACAAACCATCGATCGCTTCGTGTATTCTACGGATTTCAGAAAATGCCTCAAATCGTTTGAGAATTTGGTTCTCCTCAATGGAGATGAAGAGAGGCTCAACATCCAGAATCTGATAATTGACGAATGCTCAATGGTTGACTTACAGCGGCTTGCAGTACTTTTCGAAATGTTATGGAACAAGGCATCAAAAGGCGAAGAGCATTTGCTTGTAGACCGGATAATCCTTGTAGGTGATGAGAACCAACTGCCACCTATTGGTTTTGGCAAACCATTCTATGATATTATTGATTACATCAAACAAAAGGGCAAATACCGCAGGGAGAATTACATACAACTTCGCTCCAACTGCAGGCAAGGTTTCGATCCAACAATCCTGAAGATAGCTGAGCTTTATGAAAGCAAGAACAGATACTTCGAGGAAACCTTGGATAGATTGCAGAAGGGAGGACAGATCAGCAAAGGTTTCCACATCAAGCTTTGGAAAGATTTTGACGAATTGAAAGCGTCAATAACAGAGCGTCTGGATGCTCTTCTACCTGCCAGCAAAGGCAGCCCAGCCGCTTTAACAAGATATAAACGAAATCAAGGCCTGAATCTTCTTTTCGAACTTTATGATACCGGGCATGTAAAGAAGTTCGACCCGCAAACAATGGAACTCGAAAGATTCCAAATGCTCTCGCCCTACCGTGGTGAGACATACGGAACTCTGGGACTCAATGAACACGTCAAAGCCACGTACAGACCGGACTCGACATCGAAATGGAGCTACATGAGACAGTTTGACCATGCAGACAAGATCATCAGGATAAACAATTGGTATGGTTATGATCCTGAAGTGCAGGATGTTACTCTGAAACTTTCAAATGGGTCTATCGGCCTTGTCTGTGATGGAAAAAAGGGAAGACAATATTACTTCCACGATAGACTCAAATCTCTATGGAAAATAGATGACCAAGATAATTTCGAACTTGCTTACGCAATAACTGTTCATAAGGCACAAGGCAGCGAATTTGATCACGTATTCTTCGTTTTACCAAAAAGACAGGGGCTTCTGATGAAGGAGCTACTCTACACAGGTTTGACCAGAAGCAAGAAGACGCTTGTCTTGTTTCTTCAAGAAGCAAAGGGCAAGGGACCATTACAGCTGGCCAGAGAGAGATCTGCTATTCTCTCACGGAATACCTCCATTTTCACTGACCCCGAAGACATAAAAGCCAAATTATGGCCAGACAAGAATGTTCCCGTCAAATCCAAGATCGAGTACATACTATACAAGTACTTGAATGAGGCCCAAAAACAGAAACGACTTAAGTTCAAGTATGAAGAGGAACTCCTTTTCAAAACCAAGGGCTTGACGGTTCACCCTGATTTCACCATCAGAATTGGAAAAAAGAGATACTTCTGGGAACATCTGGGAGAACTTGATTTAAAACGATACTCCAGAGATTGGAGCGAAAGAAGAAAGAACTACGAGGAAAACGGACTTCTAGATTCACTAGTGACAACAGATGACTTGGAAGGGGTAACTGAAGAGATAATCCTTAAGGTGATAGATGATATCGTTAAAGGCAAGCTCCTTGAGACAGCCGAAAACAGATTTTCCAAACATCATTATCAACTGTATTAACGCATAATAATGCCTCCGCGCGCTTCAGGATTAACCTTCGAAGTTTTTAACGTGGAGCGATTATAGTCATAGTGGAGTGGCATGTATATGTCTGCAGATATTTCAAGAAGAGTTGCAGAATTTCTAGACGAGAAGATCGTGGAGGAAGACATCGGTCAGCCGCATTTCGGCAACTCCGACTATGAAACGTTGCCGTTTGTTCCCGAGAGTTTCATACCAATACTTGAGAGCAAATCAGACAAAAGAGCAGCATACATAGACGGCGGCAACCAGGAAATCCTTGGGGCACCCAACTTTTCTGTTCAGATAAACAGGTTATACTTCAATGTTTTCAAAGAACAAACCCGGATCCTCCCTAAATCGTTGCCGAGCAAGATAGAGTTCTATTCAGCCACATTGCCTGACTATAGGCACGACGAGATCTTCTATGACACGAAAATCTTTCCTCTGAAAGATGAGTTGGCAGATCTTGTCCCCGACGAACACCACTTATCGTTCAGCTCGACTGACCGCACAGTAACGATTGGAACTCAGAGAGCGGACATAGAAAGAGTCGCTTCGATTGCGAGGAGGTTCGCCGAATGGGAATTCGCGAAGCACGTTATAGAAAATGAACTTGAAGAAGGAGACATAGTGGTGCACGACGGGGCGCTTCAAACAGGTTTTACGAATGAACAAATATATACTAAGAGGGCTTTTGATGCGGCAACTAAGAAAGGAGTGACCTTCACCGGGCTTTCAAAAACAAGTGCTCTTTTCACTACGACCGGTCTTTCGCTGCTTGGTGCCGTTCAGAAGCTAGCTGAAGAGTACAAAGTCGCTGAATCCTGGTGCCTTCCGGTTGCCAAGGTCTTGAACGTACATCATAACGCCTTCATTTACGTCGTGAAACTACACGAAAATGCACGCCACGTTTTTAGGTATGAAGTGTACGGTGACCAAGCAAGGAAAATGAGTGAGCAAGGCTTGGGCGAAATCACTTCAGTGCTGGCTGAGAACTCGAAAGACATAGCCTTTCCAGGTTACCCTTACGGTCTAATAGATGCAGACAGGTTTGCTCGAGTAAGCGGCAATGAAATCGAAAAGTATCAAGTACTTCTTCTATCTGAAATATCAAAGCTGGGCAAATGGAAGGATATCGCAAGGCATGTTAGCTCAGGCGACGCGCACAGCGTCCTAGACATGTTAAAGGGATGATGAATAATGGCATTGGAAGTTTCAGGTCAAATAATCGCAGGAAAAACAGGACAAATCCTGGTAAGAGAAAAGGCTGGCGGAGAAATAGAAATAGGGGATCTCCTTGTGGCTGAAGAAGACGGCGGGTATGTAGTCCTCCAGGCCTATGAGCTACTATATGGGAGTCAAGTGCCACAACTCGTGAGAGAACTGCTGGCTGGAATGAAGCTGGAGGGCATGGGTGCTGACCTGGATTTTCTTGAGCCGCAGCTGCGGAACTATGTAATAGCACAAATCAAGGCTGTCCTGTGGGTTAGTAAGGACAACGAGTTGAAAATACCCAAGACTCTTCCCAGATTCTTCTCCACAATCAGGCACGTTTCAGAGAAAGACTTACATTTCTTGACCAAGCCGGAAAACCCCGTATACCTTGGAAAAGTCAGGAGCGGGTCGAAAGTGCTTGATGTCGACGTTTTTGTCAATGGAAGAGATATGCTCACACACCACGTGCTAGTTCCAGCTACTACTGGAAGGGGAAAGAGCAACCTCGTCAAGGTCATGCTTTGGAGCGTTCTGGCCCAAGAAGGGCTAGGAATATTGGTTCTGGATCCGCACGACGAATACTACGGCAGGCATGGGAAAGGGTTGAAAGACCATTCAGCGGCAAAGCAAAGCCTGCTATATTATTCCACAAACGCGATTCCGGGAACCAACACGCTAGTCATAAATCTTGAATCGATTAGGCCTTCACATTTCCAGGGAATAGTTGAGTTTACTGACGCTCAGCAAGACGCGATATCGATGTATTTCAACAGGTTCAAGGACAAGTGGATAGAAAGTATCGTCCGAGGAACCGATGTTGGCACTGCCGTGGCCCCTAGGACACTCGAGGTATTGAAGAGAAAGTTTGACAATGTCCTAGGAGTCTACCTGGATGAGGACAACAATGTCCAATGTAGGAGCGGTGTTTTCAGCGACACTGCCGGCTCGGCCACCACGAAGGAAATCACAAAGGCTCTCGAAAATGGAAAGAAAGTCATTATCGACACCTCAAGGCTACTTGATGAGGCCGAGTTGCTCATAGGGAGCATAATCTCAAGCGGAATCTTCCACAGATATCAAGTTTACAAGTCTGAAGGAACTTTAGAAGAGAAGCCTGTGATAAGCGTCGTGATTGAAGAAGCACCAAGAGTCCTAGGCGCTGACGTTCTTAAAGAACGCGGGGACAACATCTACAGCACGATTGCCAGAGAAGGCAGAAAGTTCAGAGTAGGACTAGTCGCAATAACGCAGCTGGTAAGCTTGATTCCACGAGTGATTCTAGCAAATATGAACACAAAAATAATCCTTGGAAACGAGCTGACAACCGAGAGACAAGCAGTAATGGAAAGCGCAGCGCAAGACCTATCATCGGACGACAGAACCATCGCAAGCCTCGACAAAGGTGAAGCCATTGTGAGTAGCAACTTCACGAAGTTTGCCGTCCCAATCCAGATACCTCTGTTCGAGAAGTACATCGAGGATAGCCTGCAGCCAAAGGAGAAAAACAAGACCGTTTTTGTGGGGTAAACACATGTTCAAGTTTGCTCATCTGGGAGATTGTCACATAGGCGCCAACAGGGATCCAGTTCTCGAAAAGCTGGAGTTGGCCGCGTTCAGGAAGGCTATGGACCTCTGCGTACAGGAGAAAGTAGATTTTGTTATAATTGCTGGAGACCTTTTTCACGCGAACCTCCCTGACATGTATGTTGCCAATGAAGCAGTAAAAAAGATGAAAGAAGTCAAGGATGCAGACATCCCGATCTATGTTATTTATGGAAGCCACGACTATAGCCCGAATGGAACTTCGATAATAGACATTCTTGACAGCACAGGCCTGATTGAAAAAATAGTGAAAGGAGAAGACATCGATGGCAAGCTCAAGCTTGAGGTGTTCACGGACCCAAAGACTAAGGCGAAGCTTGTCGGAATCTCTGGACGAAAAGCAGGCTTGGAAAAGAACTTCTTTGAAATACTCGACAGAGAACACTTGGAGAAGGAGCAAGGGTTCAAGATATTCGCCTTTCACAGCGCCATTTCAGAGCTTAAACCTGACTTTCTGGCGCAGATGGAGTCAATACCAGTGTCTTTGCTTCCGAAAGGGTTTGACTACTACGCAAGCGGGCACGTGCACCGAAGAAACGAATCAGGATTCCCGGGGCACGAAAGAATAGTCTTCCCAGGAGCACTCTTTGCAGGGTATTCACGAGACTTAGAAGACAATGCTAAAGGGGAGAAAAGAGGTTTCTACATAGTCAGCTTTGATGATAAGGTTGAAGAGGTCAAGTTCCACGAAGTATCGGTATGCGAATTCGAATATTTTGAGTATGATGTTTCGAACAAGAACTCGATGCAAGCCAAGAAGGATCTTCTCGAGAAATTGGGCAGGATCGAGGCAGAGGACAAGATCGTCGTTGTCAAGATAAGAGGAGAACTCTCCGGGGGCAAGACTTCTGAGATCAGTTCCAGCGAAATCAAGGAGCTGCTCAAGGAAAACGGTGCGTTGGAAGCGGTCATAAACCGCTTTGGACTAACCTCGAAAGAATACGTATCCATCAAGGCCATGGGTGAAGATATTCCCACGATCGAAAACAGACTCTTGAGAGAAAACATCGGAGCAGTCAAGGTTTCGATAGAGGAGTTGAAAGGCGACAAAGGTGCCAAGCTTGCGCTAGACTTGCTGAAGATCCTGAGGCAGGAGCAGAAACTCAACGAGGCCAAGAAAGACTACGTGGAACGCGTTCAGAAGCATGCGATAAACACGTTGGGTCTGGAGGATGAGGTCTGATGATACTCAGATCGCTCAAGCTTGAGAACATCAGAAGCTACACCGATCAGACCGTCTCATTTCCCATGGGGACGACCCTCTTTGAGGGTGGTATA
>Ga0172365_10000438_pt1 | contig 27520 bp, 26 predicted proteins | sample LakKivSesite48cm_FD_114535 | JGI IMG/M metagenome (GOLD analysis project Ga0172365, IMG submission 114535) | Sediment microbial communities from Lake Kivu, Rwanda - Sediment site 48cm | ecosystem: Environmental > Aquatic > Freshwater > Lake > Sediment | place: Rwanda: Western Province, Lake...
TGGGGGCTTCCGTCTACCCTGTCTACCCCTGCAAGGACGGCCTGATCAGGGTGATTGCACTGACGCCGAGGCAATGGGATGCACTGGTTAGAGTCCTGGGCAACCCCGAGGTGCTTCAGTTGCCCGATTGGCGCAGTTTCCTGTACCGCATCGGAAATGCTGATGACCTGTACGCCCTGATGGTGGAGTTCACTCAGAAGTACACCATGACCGAACTCTTTGAAGCCGGGAAGCGAGAGGGTGTCCCCATCGCACCCATTCTGAACGTGAAAGACTTTTATAACAGTCCTCATACCAAAGCTAGAAAGTATTTTGTAGAAGTCGACCACCCCGTGGCCGGCAAAGCCGACTATCCGGGACCGCCCTATAAATGGAGCAATACACCGGCTGAAATACAGCGCCCTGCTCCCTGTCTGGGTGAACACAACGAAGAAGTCTACTGCAAAGAGCTGGGCTTCTCGAAAGAAGATTTGGCGGTACTCAGAGGGGCCGGCGTACTTTAGCGAGGAGGGCTAAGTGTTACCTCTTGAGAAAGTCAAGGTGCTTAGTTTCGGCACTGGCGGCGTTGTGCCCGACGCAGGCAAGATACTGGGGGAGCTGGGGGCTGATGTTATCAAGATAGAGTCGAAGGATAACCTCGACTTCATGAGGACAATAGGTCCGGATATAAATAATATCGCCGGATTCAACGAGGCAAACCGGAGCAAGAGAAGCTTCGGAGTGAACCTCAAAACAGAGAAAGGAAAACAGCTTGTCAGCAAGCTAATCAAATTGACCGATATCCTTCTGGAGAACTTTCGCGGCGGGGTTATGAAGAGCCTGGGATTCGACTACGAAAGCGCTCGCAAACTAAACCCCCAAATCATATACGTCAGCAGCCAGGGGTTCGGCGGCGGTGGCCCCTACAGTGACTTTCAAGCGTATGGCCCCATGTTGTCCTCCGCCTCCGGGATGCTCTCTATGTGGGCCCAGCCTGATGACCCCTATCCGGTAGGTTCTAATTCGCCCCTGCCTGACCACATGGCAAGCAAGCATGTCGTGATAGCAGCTCTGGCTGCCCTCGACTACAGGCGCAGAACAGGTAAAGGGCAGTTCATAGACATGGCTCAGACAGAGGTAGCAGTCAGCCTGATGGGCGAGCGCTATCTGGACTACACCTACAATAAAAGAGTCGGCAAACCCACGGGTAATCGCAGCACATACGCCGCTCCACACGGCTGTTATCCCTGCAAGGGTACTGACGAGTGGTGCGCTATAGCGGTGTCCACAGATGAGGAATGGCAAAGCTTCTGCGATGTCATGGGGAATCCTGTGTGGACTAAAGACCCCGAATTCGCCAACCTCCAGAATCGCTTGAAGAATGTGGCCGAGCTGGATGAACACATTAGGGAATGGACATCCAGGCTGGATGCCCACCTGGTAATGGATGCGATGCAAGCTGCCGGGGTGGCTGCCGGGGTAGTGCAGCGTGCCCCAGATACCCTGGCAGACCCGCAGCTCAAGTGGTTTGATTCAATTGTGGAGCTAGACCACCCCATAGCCGGGGCAAGGCTTTATCCAGGCGTACCTTTCAGGATGTCCGGCGCATCAACCATGCAGAGCATGCCGGCTCCCCTGCTGGGCCAGCATACCGAGGAAATATGTCGCGAGCTGTTGCAGATGTCAGATGAGGAAATAAAACAATTGCTGGCAGAAGATGTTCTGCACAATCCCGAAAATACCCAATCCAGCGGGAAGAGTATGTTTTAAATAAAGAGGGTGAAGAAAGATAGGAGGCAAAATGAGGGCTGCAGTATTGTACGAAGCCAATACGCCACTAAAGGTGGAAAAGGTCACTCTTGATGAGCCGCAAGCTAATGAAGTGCTGGTGAAGATTGTCGCGACTGGAGTATGTCACAGCGACCTCCATTTCATGAAAGGCGAGATGCCCGTACCTATGCCGGTGGTACCGGGGCATGAGGGTGCAGGAATTGTGGAGAAGGTGGGGCCAGGTGTAACCACTCTCCAGCCTGGCGACCACGTAGTTATGATGGTCTCTTTTTCATGCGGGAAATGCCGATATTGTGTGGAAGGTAAACCGACTCAATGTGTAGAGAATCTGCCCATCATGTCCATGGCTACTCTACCAGGAGGCGGAAAACGCCTGCACAAAGGTAAGGATGAAATAAACCACATGTTCGGGCTGGCGAGCTTTGCCGAGTACACTGTAGTGAATGAGCGCTCCTGCGTAAAGGTCAGAGATGACGCCCCGCTCGATGTCGTGTGCCTCCTGGGCTGCGGCACCAGCACCGGCATTGGTGCTGCCATCAATTCCACTGGGGTAAAGCCTGGCGAAAGCATCGCCATTTTCGGATGTGGCGGAGTTGGGCTAAGCGCCGTTATGGGTGCCAGGCTGGCCGGGGCAGGCAAAATCATCGCTGTTGATACCCTGGATAAGAAGCTGAATATGGCTAAGAAGCTCGGGGCTGAATACATGATAAATGCCTCACAAGATGACCCTATGGCTAAGATTATGGAGATAACCGGAGGAGGAGCTGACTATGCCCTGGAATGCATCGGTAACGTGGATGTCATGGCCCAAGCATTCTCCTCGATTAGAATGGGAGGCAAGCTTATCGTCGTAGGCATGGCACCGCTGGGCACCTCCCTTAACATAGCTACGTATGAATTTCTCCTGGGCAAGACAATTAGCGGAAGCGTTCAGGGCGACATAAAGCCGCAGATTGACATACCGCGATACATTGACCTGTACATGAGCGGCAGATTACCCATAGATAAGCTGATCACCAAGACATACAGCCTCGATGAAATCAATGAGGCTTTCGAGGCGCTCGAGAAGGGACAGACAATACGCAGCGTAATCAAGTTCTAATGTCGCTTGCAGGATTAAAAACTTTTTAAAGGGGGTCAAGATGGCTGATGCAGCATTCGATGCCGTAATAGTAGGAGGCGGAAATAAAGGTCTTCTCCTTGCCCTATACCTGATGAAATATGGTGGCATGAGCGTCGGCATATTCGAGAGAAGGCACGAAATCGGCGGATGCCTGTGTACAGAAGAGCTCTCGGCACCGGGCTTCCGCGGCAACGACCACGCCAATATAATACTGCCCTTTTACTATGCGCCCGTCTGGCGTGATTTCCCTGACTTCTGGGATTACGGGGCTCAATGGGACCAGCATCTGTGTTCTGATGGCTTCGTGTTCCGAAACAACAATACAGCCATAGCTATCTATAGCGAAAAGCATGACCCCACGCAAGAGCGCACTGCAAAAGAGATCGCCCGCTTCTCACAGAAGGACGCCGACACGTGGCTCAAGCTCTGGAAAATCGCCGTTAGCGATGAATACTCGAGGGTGATGATAGACGGGACATTCAACCCACCCGAGTGGATGACCGCTCCCGAGTTTATGGAGAGGCAGGTCGCTATTGCACCGCTGGTAATGGAAGCAGACCTTCTCCCCGACGGAACGATGCTGGCGGGAAGCATGATGCGCACAGTGAAGGAGTGGTTCGATAGCCCGGAACTTCAATCCTGCATTCTGAGATTCGGCGTGTCCTCGGTGATCGATGTTAACGACCCCGGCCAGGGCGTGATGACCATGGGCATGGCGGCTACGCTGCCGACGATAGGGTTCGCCAGAGGGGGCACCCACCAGATAGCCCACGCTGCTCATCAGCTACTGGTGCAGATGGGTTGCAAGTTCTTCACCCACGCTGAAGTGGAGAAGGCTATTATAGAGAACGGCACAGCCACCGGCATCAAGTTAAAAGATGGAAGTCAAATAAAGGCAAATAAGTTAGTTGCGGTATGCGGCCTATCCCCGGCGCAGCTATGCTTTAACATTATCGGCAGGGAGCATATCCCGCCAAAGCTGGCAAGGAGGGTTGAGCTTCTGCAGACGTCCTTCGGCTGCCTGATGTGGTACACCTTCGCCGTTCATGAGGCCCCGAAGTACAAAGCCGAGGCATTCAATCCCGACATACATGAGTGCCAGTGGCTGGGGTTGCAGCCCGACCCCGATCCTATACATATATCTAGAGAGTGCCTCAATGAGAGACTGCTGCAGTGGCCACCGCTGGAGGACTACGCGCCTACTGTCGGCTGCCACAGTCTGGTTGACCCCTCGTATGCCCCCCCGGGCAAGCACGTCGTCCAGAACGAGCAACTGGCACCGCCTGCTGCTCATCATTCTGAGAAGGAGTGGCTGGAGATAAAGAAGCGCTATGCCGAGAACCTGATGTCCATCTGGCAGCAGTACGCAACCAACATGACCTGGGACAATATCATCGGCGTCGATACCAACAGCCCTTACGATAACCTGCGTATGAAAAACCTGGCACCCAACGGCACAATGGCCGGAATTGACCGCGTTCCCTTCCAAATCAATGAGCACAGGCCCACACCGGAACTGGCCAACTACAGGACTCCTATAACCAACCTGTATGCCACAGGCGGCTGCTGGCATGTGGGTTCCAACGCCGGGGCAACCGAATCGTACAACTGCTATAAAATCATCGCTACCGATATGGGTCTGGGCAAGCCCTGGGAGGAAAAAGGAAAAGAGGAGCCGGATTCACTCGTTGCAGAGATGCGGAAGGTGAGAAAAAAAGTGCAGGCTTCGGCTAAGCCCAATCATACATATCGTAAAAGCAAGTAATTAGTAACGCGACATCGAGGTGGGGGAAATGGCAAAACAGTATGATGCTATCGTGATAGGCGGCGGCCCGGGAGGGCTTACCTGCGCTGCCCTCCTGGCAAAATGGGGGCTCAAGCCGCTGCTGCTGGAAAAGAACAATCACGCCGGCGGCAAGGCAGCGGGCGCTGAAAGAGACGGGTTCAGATACGAGCTAGCGCCCAAACTCCAGGTGCCGATGCGAGGACCTGCTTTTGCCACGGCGTTTAACCTGCTGGGAATTGAATCGGAGCTTAAGCCAATCTATCTGGAAGAAGCATGTCTTGCTTATAGAAGTTCGCAGTGGAAAAAGTACAGGACGACGATCTCTCATCAAAAGGAAGGGATCCAAGACCCCGCCGAGTTCTTCAACCTCTTCGGCCTCAATGCCCAGGAGCAAGAGCGCGCTCTCGCCGTACTCACTGAAATCGCCTTGATGCCGCCGGATAAGGTGGATGCGTTAGATGATTTGACCTTCCAGGAATATATCACTCAACAAGATACGCCTTACGGGCTTTACAGCTATCTCGCTATGCATTCCAATGCCTCGCTGGCAGAACCGATCGACCTGGTATCAGCCTCCGAGCAAGTCAAAATCTTGCAGCATATCGCCCTCAGCGGTGGCGGCGGATACTATGTAGGAGGTTTTGGACGCCTCCTCGATACCCTGGCTAAAGCAGTCAAAGCCAACGGGGGAGAGATAAGGACACGAACCAGAATTGAGAAGATAAACATCAAGGACGGACAGGTCACGGGCGTAGCCACTAAAGACAGCGAGTTCAAAGCTCCCATAGTCATAAGCAGCGCCGGAATCCAGCCTACTGTGCTCAAGCTGGTGGGTGAGAAGCACTTCGACAGGAGCTACGTAAACTACGTCAAGGACCTGGTGCCCGGCCTGGCCTTTACCGCCGTGAAATACTTCCTCAACAAAGAAGTACTGAAATTCCCGATGTACATGATGTGGTCCGATGACAGTTGGTGGAACGTAGGACGCTTCCTCAAAGTGAAGCAGGGGCAGGTGCCCAAGGAAGTCATCCTGTTCGGCATCGTCCCGTCCAATTACGACCCTACCATGGCGCCTCCCGGGAAGCAGTGTTTCATTGCCGGTACCATCTGCGTCCCCGACCCCGAGGCTACCGCAATAGTAAAGGAACTGTACAAAAAGATGGACGAGATGATAGACAAAGTCTTTCCCGAAGTGATGGATGCTGTCATGTACAAAGAGTTCGAGGGACCGGCCGAGGTATCGGCCGCAACACGAGACCATGTACTGCCGGGGCAGGGCGGCGAGTGTGTTGGCCTGGCCCAGATAGTGGGCCAGTGTGGCAAGTACAAGCCTTCACCGAAAGCACCCATCAGAGGGCTTTTCTACGTGGGCACTGATGCAGGCGGCTCAGGCATGGGCACACACCAGGCAGCAGAATCAGGAATCAATGTCGCCCGCATGGCGCTTCAATACCACATAAAGAGGCAAACAGCCAGTTAATAATAACGATGGAAAGCCTGGGATTTGGAGCGAGGTGATTCTTCATGCCAATAAATAAGATTGTAGCTAGCTTCGATGAAGCGGTAGCCGACGTAAATGACGGGGCCACGATAATGGTCGGCGGATTCGGCACAGTGGTCAGCATGCCGAGCTGCTTGCTGGAGGCCCTTGATAGAAAAGGAGTGAAGAATCTCACCACAGTATCCAACAGCAGCGGTTTCGGCGCCGATGTCTGGCGGATGCAGGGAGCACCCTTTCCCGAGGATATGGACATCCTGGTGAGGAACGGGCGCATAAAGAAAGCCATCGTCTCCGCGCCGGTGAGTGCGCTGTATGTAAATAACTTCGAGAAGCTTCTCAGAGCGGGGAAGGTTCAAATCGAGATGGTCCCTCAAGGCACTCTGGCAGAACGGGTCAGGGCGGCCAAGGCAGGGATCGGCGGTTTCTATGTGCAGGTGGGGATTGGAACAGTGGTTGAGGAAGGCAAGGAGAAAAAGGTCATCGATGGCCGCGAATACCTGCTGGAGCTGCCCATCAAGGCTGACTTCGCGCTTATACACGCCCATAAAGGGGACCGCTGGGGCAACCTCGTCTACAGGGGCACGTCCCGGACATTCAACCCCACCATGGCCGGAGCAGCCAGGGTCACCATCGCCGAGGTAGACGAGATAGTGGAGCTGGGTGAACTGGACCCGGAGGCCATAGCCACCCCCGGCGTATATGTGGACAGGGTAGTAGAACGCCCCAGGGAAGCCCCCGTTAGGGAAGAAGGCAGCGCTGACGCTACGGCTGAGGAATCTAAAAAGAAATACGAGGCTGATATCAAGGCGGCCCAAAAGGGAAAGGGTGCCAGAAAATGAGCAACGAGGTCCCCAAAAAGGAAAGACTGGACAGGCAGATAATGGCGCTTCGTGTCGCCAAAGAGTTCAAAGACGGCAACGTAGTTAATCTGGGAATCGGCATACCCGGCCTGGCGGCGAATTTCGTCCCTGCGGGCAGAGAGGTAATATTTCACAGCGAGAACGGTGTCCTCGGCTATGGAGAGATAACGCTGCCCGGCGAGGGAGACCTCGACCTGGTCAATGCCGGCGGACAGACCGTGAAACGGGCCCCGGGGATGTGCTTCTTCAGCCACGATGAATCCTTCGCCATAGTCAGAGGAGGTCATCTGGACATCAGCGTGATGGGAGCCTACCAGGTCTCAGAAAAGGGCGATCTGGCCAACTACATGGTGCCGGAGAGGCAGGTTGGCACCATCGGCGGCGCTATGGACCTCGCCTTCGGGGCCAAAAGGCTCATCATCGTAATGAACCACACCACAAAAGATGGAGATTATCGGATAGTTAAGAAGTGCCACTATCATTTAACCGCACCTAAGTGCGTTGACCTGATAGTGACCGATATCGCCGTTATCGAGGTTACCAAAAAGGGGCTTGTTCTCAAGGAAGTGGCACCGGGATGGACTCCTGAAGATGTTCAGAAACTGACCGAGCCCAAGCTAATTGTCGCCCCTGATTGTCATGATATTGAGCTTATGTAACCGGATAAAACATCGGCCGCAGCCTTGACTATCAAGGTTTTAAGGAGAAGGAGGTAAACATGTCGGGGCAATACGATGTAATTGTAATAGGCACGGGCCCTAACGGGCTGGAGATCGGAGCTTACCTGAGTAAAGCAGGCCAGAAAGTCCTGCTGCTGGAGAAGCGGTACGAAGCAGGAGGAGGGCTTGCTACGGAGCAAATAACTCTTCCCGATTTCTTCCACAATACACACGCTATATTCCACATGATGGTGGATTACGCTCCGATTTATGAGGACTTCAAGCTGGAAGAGCAGTATGGCGTCAGGCATATCTTCCCGGAGGTTCAATGGGCGATGCCTCTACCCGACGGCAAATGCATCTGCGTTTACGCAGACCCGGCGAAGACCCACGCTTCGATTGCCAAATTCTCCAAGAAAGACGCCGATGCCTATCGGGATTTCTATCGTGAGTGCGACGAACTCATGAAAGAGATAGTCGGGCCCCAGACATTCGTTAAACCCGAACCGGCCCCTCTCATGGCCGCACGGGCGGCAGCGTCTGAGCTTGGCGGCAAGCTAACAGAGTTCGCAGAAAAGACACCCGATGAGGTGATCAAGGAAAGGTTCGAGAACGAGCACGTGCGGACCCTGATGCTCTACGCAGTATGCCACTGGGGTCTGGACTACAGCCAATCAGGCGTAGGATACCTCATTCCCCTGTACTTCAATCGAATGTCCAATTACCGGTTGACAGCAGGCGGGTCTCACAGGGTCTCCAATGCCCTGCTCAAGATAATTTTCGAGCAAAAGGGACAGATAAGGCAAAATGCCCAGATTAAGCGAATCATTGTGGAGAACGGGACCGCCAAGGGAGTGGAGCTGGAAGACGGCACCAAGTTCATGGCCAATAAAGCGGTGGTCAGCACTATAGATATACACCAGACGTTCCTGAAGTACGTTGGTGAGGATAAGCTGCAAAAGGACTTTGTAGAAATGGTCAAAGCCTGGCAATGGGAGAAATGGAGCCTCTGCGACCTGCACCTGGCTCTAGCGGAGCCTCCCAAATTCAAGGCAGCCGAGCAGAATCCGGATGTCAACAAGTCTTTCATGTATGTTTTAGGGTACAACAGCTCGGATGAGCTGAGACATGAATGGGATTTGATGGATAAAGGCGAACTGCCCAAGACAGCCGGTTACATCGCCAGCTTCCCCAGCGTTCACGACCCCTACCAGGCTCCTCCGGGAAGAGCTTCCGGCCTGCTTTCCCAGATGGCGCCTTTCGCCCTGAAAGACGGCGGCTCGGAGAAATGGTTGAAGTTTAAGTTCAGAGAGCAGATCGCCGATTACCAGTTAGCCACCCTGCAAAAATACGCACCTAATATTACTAAAGACAAGGTTCTGTGGTGGAATATAACCACCCCAGCCGACATTCAAAACAAGTTCGCCAATATGGTTAGAGGGTCATATAAGCAGGGACAATACCATCCTTTGCAGATGGGATACCTGAGACCCAACCAGGAGTGCTCACACAATGTTACACCGGTAAAGAACCTGTTTGTGGGCGGAGCGGGTGTCTGGCCCGGAGGGTGCGTAATCTGGGGGCCCGGTTACAACTGCGCTAACACGGTTGCTGAGGAATGCGGAATACAGAAATGGTGGAAAGAGCCTGAGATGGTCACTAAATCACGCGAAAAGGGCTACATTCTCTAGGATAGATATTTAGGCTTGAGCAAAATCAAGCCAAAGGGGGCCAATATGTTATTCAGGTCAACAGGGTTAGGCAAGACCCAACTCACGGGCAAAGTTGTTGATTTGCAGCGTCAGGGAGATTATCTGATTATGCAGGTGGACGTCGTCGAACCCGTCAAATGGAGGATTCGAGCCGCCATGAACTTTCGTGACCTGGCGAAAGTAGTAGCGTGCTGCGCTAAACGCTCCATCGTCAGCTTCATGCTGTCTCCCAAGCAGTGGCGCAACAAGCAGCCAAACCATCCCGGCGACTTCTAATCGAATAAGCCTTTTTCTTCACCCGTTTTGGAACCGACTGAGGAGACTAAGGAGAGGAGAGGTATTATGGCGAAGCCGGAATACGATGTGATTGTGGTGGGAGCCGGATTCGGCGGTAGCTCCTGTGCCGGGCTGCTGGCGAAGCGAGGGCTCAAGGTGCTGCTGCTGGATAAGAACTCCCGTGCCGGCGGCAAAGCCGTGACCCTCTCCAAGAAGGGGTTCACCCATACACCATGGGTAATTATCAGCGCCCCCGTTGTGGGAAGTCTGCTTGAGGTTGTGCTCAAGGAACTGGGTGTCGAGAACAAGGTGAAGCTCGTAGCGCCCAGTAATCCGGAAAGCGTATACAAGCATACCGGAAAGTATGTCGCAATGCCCCAGATGCCTCCCGGTGGGATGGATCCCGAGGTGCTGTTCAACTGGCTGGGGTTGAATAAAGAGGAAAAGGAGGAGGCTCTCAAACTCTTTACGGAATTAATCGGGATGAGCCCGCAGGATATCAATACACTGCATGATATTAGCCTCCAGGAATGGCTCAACCGCTACAATGCACCCAGGCCTCTCTACAGTTTCTTCGTCAGCCTGATGTGTGACGGCATGTTTGTAATTCCCGTGGACGCTCTGGCTGCCTCAGAGGCGATAAGAACTATTCAGGACATGATACTTCGCAGTGGCGGGCTTTTCTGTCAAGGCGGAATAGGCCGCGTAGCCGAGGCCTACGCGGGGGCTGTGGAGTCATTCGGCAGCAAGGTGATTATGCGCGCCAGAGTGAAGAAGATCACTGTAGACAAGGGTAAGGTTACTGGCGTTGTCACCGAAAAGGGTAGCTTCAAGGCTCCTATAGTGATCAGTAACGCCGGCATTCAGCCCACTGTGCTGAAACTGGTGGGAGAAGAGCACTTCGACCAGGGCTATGTGAACTATGTAAAGGAGTTAGTCCCCTCCATGGGATTCATGGGGGCCCGCTATTTCCTCAGCAAGAAGGTGACCGATGCTGCCTACGGCGTGATATTCTCTAATGATACCCCGTGGAGCTTGGAACGTTTCGTCAAGGCAAAGTCGGGCGACCTCCCCAAGGAATTCGTCGTTTACTATGAGTGCCCCACCAACTACGACCCCCACGCGGCTCCTGAAGGTAAACACATACTGATGACAGGGTTTTGGTGCCCTGCCGACCCCCAGTTGACTGCTGCACAAAAAAAGAAATGGGCGGATAAAGGGGAGGAAATCATATTTAAGGTTTTCCCCAAGATGCCAAAATATATTGAGGCGAAGGAAGTCTACTCTACACGCGAGGTATCCGCCCTCGCCCGTGACCAGGTGCTGCCTGGACAAGGTGGTGAATGTATCGGGATAGGTCAAATAGTGGGACAATGCGCTAAGTACAAGCCTTCGCCCAAGTCGCCCATTCAGGGATTGTTCTATGTGGGCACTGATGCTGGCGGCTATGGCGTCGGGGTCCATCAGGCAGTTGACTCCGGCATAAATGTCGCCAATATTGTGTACAGGTATCACCAGATGCACAAGTCATTGAAATAGACATTGTAGAGGCAAGGCTGCCGTGTCCTATAGACATGCGAAACGCCCTCGAGAGGTGTGGGGGCACTTCCCGCCGGAGGACTTGGGGGTGTCCCTAATTTTTAAATCCCCCATTAAATAAATCGCCGAAGGAGGTCTGAATTACCATAGATTAGGAGAAAAAGGGCCACATTCGTTTTGTGGGAGTCCAATTCAAAAGACGCTAGCAACTAAACGCAAGTGCACACAGACGGCGGGACAGGAAGGAGTTACATATGAGTGAAAGAGCGGCAATAGTGGCCGTGGGACAGACCAAGTACCACCCTAACAGGGCTGATGCGAGCGAAGAGGAACTGGCCTACGAGGCAGTGAAACAGGTTCTGGAGGCTACAGGACTCGCCCTATCCGATTTCGATGCCGCTGTGTCCTGTTCCCAGGATTTTTGGGACGGCAGAACGATATCCAATATGAATATTCAGCACGTTGTGGGCGCTCACCTGAGCGATGAGGATAAAGTCTGTGAGGACGGCATCAACGCTATTTATGCGGGAATGGCGAGGATTCTATCGGGGCACCATGAACTTGTCATAGTCGTGGCGCATACGAAGGAATCCCAGGCTGAGAAGAGCCTTATTGAAAACGCTGCGTTCGACCCGGCTCTACTCAGACAGTTAGGACTGGACTTCGTTTCGGCTGCTGCCATGCAGGCAAGGCGCTACATGTACAAATACGGGATAACCCCTGAACAGTGTGCCAAGGTAGTGGTAAAAAACCGCGGCAATGCTAAGAAGAACCCCTTTGCTCAGGCACCTCTAGATATCACAGTAGAGGATGTCCTGAGTTCTAAAATATTGTCGTCCCCCATCAGGCTTCTGGATGCCAAACCTATTTCGGATGGCGCCTGCGCCATGATTATAACCACAGAGGACAGGGCCAAAAAGCTTACCAAGAAACCGGTCTGGATACTGGGGACTTCCAACTGCTACGAGACACACTATCTGGGAGATAGAGATTTGGCAGAGTGCGAAGCCCTGGGCAAAGCAGCCAGGAAAGCATACAGCATGGCCGGTATCAGAAACCCGATGAAAGAGATAGATGTCGCGGAGATATCCGAGGAATACTCATATCAAGAGCTTATGTGGATGGAAGGGCTGGGTTTCTGCGGCAAGGGTGAGGCAGGGAAACTTATTGATTCCGGTGTGACCGGGATGGGCGGGAAGCTGCCGGTGAACCCCTCCGGCGGCGTCATCTCCGGCAACCCCATCTGTGTGGCAGGGATGGCACGTGTAGCCGAGGCGGTGTTACAGCTTCGTGGGGAGGCGGGAGACCATCAGGTGAAGAATGCACGGGTAGCCCTTGCCCACGGCATCACCGGTGCCTGCGCACAGCATCATGGCGTGATGATTCTGGGCAGATAGTTGGAGGAGAAAAGAACATGCCTAATAGAGTAGCAATAGTAGGAATCGGACAGACATATCACACAAGCAAGCGGCCTGATGTCAACTATGCAGAGATGACCAGAGAGGCTGTAATGGCAGCCCTGGCCGATGCTCAGTTGAGCATCAAGGACATCGAGGCTACGTTCATGGCCAGTATGGAGACTTTTGAGGCTATTTATCTTCCGGACCACGAGATGGCTGCCGAAGCGGGTTTCTTCGGAAAGCCCGGATTGAAAGTGGGAACAGGGGGCACCAGCGGCGCATCAGTGGTAGCTGAGGGCTTCTACTTCGTGGCCTCGGGCCTATATGATGTTGCTCTCATTATCGGCTCTGAAAAGCAGGATTGCGGGGATACGACCGCTGCCATCACCGCTGCCGCTACACCAATGTGGGGCAAAGGCGCAACTACCGGTGCCATCGGAGAGTTCGCCAAACAGGCGCTGTCCTATATGAAAACGTCGGGGGCCAAAGAGGAACACGCTGCCATGGTCCGACTTAAGGCAGACAGGAATGCCTGCCGAAATCCCTACGCTCACCTGAAGCTCGGCCTTAAGAGCGTGGAAGAGGTGCTTAAGTCGCCTTACCTGGTCTGGCCCCTTAGATTGCTCGATTTCTGTCCTCAATCATGTGGTGCCTGCGCGCTCATCTTCGCCTCGGAGAAGAGGGCAAAGAAAATCTCGAAGAAGCCGGTCTGGCTTGTCGATATTGAGACTGTGCATCAGGAGGTCTTCAAAGCAGGCGTATTTGGCGATCCTACAGGAAAAGAGACCTACGCCCAGCATGTGGCCTGCGAGAGGCTTTACAAGCGGAACGGCATAACCAACCCTCGCAAATCCATCGACATGGCCGAAATCTACGAGCCGTCGAACTGGGAGGAGATGAATCTCTACGAGCACTTCCATTTCTGTGGCAAAGGAGAGGGGTGGAAGCTGATAGAAAAGGGCGTAACCGAAATAGAAGGCGAATTTCCGGTAAACCCGTCGGGAGGCGTGATAGCTACAAATCCTATCGGCGCCACGCCCACCATCCGCGTTGCGGAGGCCGCTCTACAGATTCGGGGTGATGCTGGCGAGCATCAGGTGACCAAAGATGTTAAGACAGCCATGGCCAGCGCCCTGGGAGGCCCCAACTGGACTGTTCTCAGTCTGCTCAAGAGGTCGTTATAGGAGGCATATAGATGGCGAAGAAAAAAGTGAAGGAAACTACTGAAAAAACCCCTAAAAAAGAGGAACCGGAATATATTCGAATAAAGTTCAACCAGCCCAGGCGTTACGATTGGTCGACGGGGAAGTACCTGGGGCACTTTTACGCTGAGGCCAAGGAGAACAAAAAAATCATGGGCACCCGCTGCCCTAAGTGTAAAGAGGTATTATTGCCCCCCACTCCGGTCTGCGGCAAGTGTAAAGTAGCTACAGGCTGGGACTGGGTGGAAATGCCCCAAACGGGCACAGTATTCCAGTACACTTATCTTGTTTTCCCTCTCTGGGACCCGCACTACGGGGAGAGGTGGGCTAATCCCTACGCCAGCGCCATTATCAAGCTTGATAACGGTGTCTTCTACAGACATTTCCTCGAGGAGCAAGACAAAGAGAAGCTGAAAGAGGGAATGCGGGTAAAAGCTGTGTGGAAAGAGGATTACAACGAGCGCGGGCAGGGCCCTGGCGACATCCTGTACTTCAAAGAGATCGGGAAAGAGTAGGAGGTCTAGAGATGGCAACTGTGACTGAGAAATTGGAAGGCATGGATGTCTGGATTTACCACGGCCGGATATATATTCCGAATACATACGCTGCCGGTGCCGTGGGGAGTCAATTCCTCATCGCACTGAGAGATAAGAAAAGGATTATGGGCACGAGATGCCCTACCTGCAATCGTGTTTATGTGCCTGCCAGGTCGGTCTGTAAGGATTGCTTTAGCCAGTTGGATGAATGGGTTGAGGTAAGCGACAAAGGCACCTTGCTCACCTACACCGTTTGCAACCAGCCGAACCCCGTGCAGCCGGTTGAACCGCCTATAATCTATGGGATAATTCAGCTTGATGGTGCCGATAATGGCTTCGTGCACATGCTGGGCGAGGTCGACCTTGAGCAACTGAGGATAGGCATGAGGGTTCAGGCAGTTTTTAAAGAGAAACGAGAGGCCAGCATTCTTGATATTAAGTACTTCAAGCCGCTCGGCTGATGAGTTTTGATGTCCTTGGGGAAGTGACCAAATCTATAACGCTATTTTAAGACAGGGTAGGGGAATCCGCACTAATATCGGGGCAGGAGCTGTGGGAAGTCTCCAGAACTCTCCTATATCAGCATCTGCCGGAAGTCAACCACTAGCTGTTGTCACTTCCGTATTCAAGGTTCAAGTCGGGTTTGGAGGATAAAACAACCGTTTGCAATTAAGGATTTGATTCCGGAGGATATGAATGGAATTTGCACTGACGCCTGAGCAAGAACAATTCATTAAAGACTTTCAGAACTATTTGAGAACTCATATGACCCCTGAGTTGAAGGCAGACCTGGAAAAGGAGATCTCCTATTCCGAATCCCCCATCTGCCGGGAGTTCATCCGCCAGATGGGAAAGGACGGCTGGCTTGGGGTAGGCTGGCCTAAAGAATTCGGAGGACAGGGACGCTCTCCTCTAGAGCAGCACCTTTTCTATGAGGTTGCCCATTATGAAGGAGCGCCTCTCCCTGTGCTTCCATTGAACACCGTTGGCCCTGCCCTGATGCGGTTCGGCAGCGAGGAGCAAAAAAAGGAGTTCCTCCCCCTTATATTGAAGGGCGAAATGGAGATTTCTATAGGCTATACCGAATCCGATGCAGGCACCGACTTGGCATCCCTCAAGACCACTGCTGTAAGAGACGGTGACTACTATATTATCAACGGCGCTAAGGTTTTCACCAGCCTGGCCCAAACCAGCGATTATATCTGGCTTGCGGCCAGAACCGACCCTAATGCGCCCAAAAAGCACCATGGAATCTCGGTTTTTCTGATTCCCCTGAATACCCCCGGCATAACCATAAAGCCGCTTTACATCATGCCCGGCGAGCGAAGCAATTACACCTTCTATGACAATGTGAGAATACCTAAATCATGCCTGGTCGGAGAGGAGAACAAGGGGTGGAAGTATATAACCACCCAACTCGACTTCGAGCGCATTATGCTCAGTCCCTCCTCGCCGATGAAAAGGAATATCGAAGATGCTATCCAGTGGGCAAAGGAGACCAAAGTCGACGGCAAGCCCGTGATAGAGCAGCCAGGGGTCAAGACCATGCTCGCCGAACTGATAATGGAAGTCGAAGTCCTCAAGATGCTGAATTACCAGGTGGCCTGGCTGATAACTAATGGCGTTGTACCCTATGCCGAGGCTTCAATGGTCAAGGTATTCGGCTCCGAGCTATATCAGCGGGTGAACGGTACGCTGCTGCAGATAATGGGACAGTACGGGCAGTTGCAGGCACAATCCAAATGGGCCCCTTTGAGAGGGCGGGTGGAGAAGGCGTTCCGAAGCGATATTGTTTTCATCTTCGGCGGCGGCGCACTCGAAGTCCAGAAGAACATTATAGCTATGGCAGGCCTGGGCATGCCCCGTTCTTCTTAAAGTAGGTTTAAGGGATTCGACGATTTGGAGGTAATTTCGAATGAGCCAGGGTGTATATGAAAAACTACAGGCAATGGTGGGGGAGGAGGCAGGGCCCTTCGAGTCTCCCAACGAGGTAAACATGGCGATGATACGGCACTGGTGCGAAGCCATGGAGGACGGCAACCCGCTTTACAACGACGAGAAGTACGCCAAAAACACCAGGTACGGAGGCATCATCGCTCCGTCTCAGATGGTACAGGCCTATTGCATGCCACCACTGTGGCCCAAAAAGGTGATGCCGGACCCGCAGGCAAAGGCCGTGAGGATGATGGACGAAGCCGGCTATAGCGGTGTGGTTGCCACTACTACCTCACAGGAATACTTCCGCCCCATGCGGCTGGGCGACCGGCTGAGCTACAAGATAAAGTTTGTCAGCGTATCTCCTGAGAAAACAACCAGACTGGGCACAGGACACTTCCTGACCTCCGAATACACGTATACCAACCAGAAAGGCGAAGTGGTCTGCCTGCAGTCTTTCACCATCCTCAAATTCAAACCGACAGTTTAGGGAATATCCAGAAAGGGGCTTTAAATGGCTTGGAAATCGGTCTACTGGGATGAGGTCAAGGAAGGGAATGAACTCCCCGCCCAGAAGCGGGAAATCACCCGTACCACCGTTATCGCCACAGCTATTGCGACCAGGGACTTTACCCCTGTTCACCACGACCACGAAGCAGCCCGAAAGTCGGGAGCTAACGATATTTTCCTGAACATACTGACCACAGGCGGTTTCATCGGCAAGTATATGACCGACTGGAGTGGTCCCGAAGGTCAGCTAAAGAGGATGGTAATACGCCTGGGAGCTACCTGCTATCCCGGCGACACTCTGACCAGCAACGGTAAAGTGGTAAAGAAATACACCGAGGGAGCCAACCATCTGGTAGACATCGACTACAACCTGACGGTAGCCATGGGGCCGCACGCATGGGGCACCGTAACCATGATTTTGCCTACCAAGAGCTAAGGAGGCATTTAAATGTCAATGTTCGACCAATATCTCGCCCGAAGGTATCGGACAACAGTGAGGCCGAGGCCTGAGGATTACAAAATAAAGGACAATGTCGCTATTGTGGGGATAGGTGCAACCGAGTTCTCTCGCGATTCCGGCAGGAGCGAGTGCCAGCTTGCCTGTGAAGCCATAAAGGCAGCGGCTGATGACGCCGGGCTGAAAATCGAGGAAATAGACGGCCTGGTCAAGTTCGCCATGGACTACACAGACGAGATGCATATTATCAGCACCCTGGGAATCCCCAAACTGAACTATTTCGGCGAGTGCGGCTGGGGCGGTGGTGCCTCCTGCGCCACCATCTTACATGCAGCAACGGCGGTAGCTGCGGGTGCAGCCAAGTATGTCGTCTGCTACCGCGGCATGAATGAGCGCTCCGGACGCCGTTATGGCCGCATCCCCGGCGTGCAGCAGGTGATGATCTCGCCCAACGACCACTACGGCTCCATTATGCCCTACGGCTTCGCCACCCCGCCTTCCTGGGTCGCCATGTTCGCAACCAGGTATATGCATGAGTTTGGAGCTACCAGCGACCAACTGGCATGGGTCTGTATGGTTTTGAGGGAGTACGCCTGCCGTAACCCCAGGGCAATGTTTTACGGCAAACCGCTCACGCTTGAAGATTATCGAACGGCCCGGATGATTGTGGAACCGCTACGGCTTTTCGATTGCTGCGTTGACACCGACGGGGCCGTAGCCATCATTGTAACCAGCACGGAGAGGGCAAAGAACCTGAAACAGCGGCCGGCTATCATCCTGGGTGCCACCCAGGGCATAGCCACGCAGGGTGAGATGATGACAAGCGTCTACAGGCCGAGAATCTCGGGCATCCCTGAGTCCTGGTATGCAGGGCAGGAGCTCTGGAGAGTGTCAGGAGTAAGCCCCAAAGATGTAGATGTTGTACAGTTTTACGATGCCTTCAGCCCCTTGATCCCCATGCAGTTGGAGGAATACGGTTTCTGCGGCGTGGGTGAAGGGGCAGCGTTTTGCGAAGGGGGAGACCGCATAAGGCTGGAAGGGGAGCTTCCCTGTAACACATCGGGGGGGCACCTGTCGGAGGCCTATATCCACGGCATGAATTTGATTGCAGAGGCAGTGCGGCAGATAAGGGGCACTTCCACTTCCCAGGTAAAGGATGTCGAGCTGAGCCTTGTCACCGGCGGGCTTGGTGTCCCCACCAGCGCCGTTCTTCTCAGGAGGTAAGAGATGGTAATGGAATATAATCCGGCAATCCCGCTTTTGCGACCCCACATTGATTTGGACAATCAGGGATTCTGGGAAGCCGTAAAGCAGCATAAGCTTGTCTTCCAGAAGTGCAAGGACTGCGGCCTGCTGGTACACCGGCCGCGACCGATGTGCCCCAGATGCAACTCTACGGAGAAGGAATGGGCGCCCTCCTCGGGAAAGGGCAAGATATACACCTGGGTCAATTTCGTCTATGCCAATGCTGCATACCCGGGGATAAAGGTCCCCTACCTCGTGGTTGTTGTGGAGATGGAGGAAGGGGTACGCATGATAAGCAATATGTACGATTCGAGGAGAGAGGACATATATATCGGGATGCCGGTGGAAGTGGTTTTCGATGACATAGCGGATGACCTGACCCTTCCCAAGTTCAAAAGAAGTGCAGCTTAAACTGATGAAGGTGAAACAATGAGCGTAATGAGAAGTATAAAAAATAAGGCGGCTATCGTCGGTATCGGGATAAGCAGCTTCTCCAGAGATTCCCAGCGCACCGAGCTTCGGCTGGCCTGCGAGGCCATAAAGGTGGCGCTTGATGATGCCGGATTAACGACCGAGGATATAGACGGCCTGGTGAAGCAAACCGATGACGCATCCGATGAACACGCCGTTACCAGCTCCATGGGAATGGGGAATTTGACCTATTTTGGCGAGTGCCGCTGGGGTGCTGCGCCCGGCGCCATGGTCATGCGTGCCGCTATGGGTGTTGCCGCAGGAGCTGCCAACTATATTGTAGTTTACAGGGCTGTGAACGGCTCATCCGGGAGGCGAATGATCCCGAGTATGCGTACCTCGGGACAGATGTCTACATCTGACCTGCTCCAGTGGACATTCCATGCTCCCTTCGGGCACATGTCCGAGGCAGGGCGTGTCGCTATGATTGTGCGCCGGTATATACATGAGTTCGGCATCAACAGCGAGCAATTCGGCTGGGTACCCGTGGTGTGCAGAGAACACGGCGCTCAAAACCCCAACAGCATGTACTACAAGAAACCGTTTACTATCGAGGACTACCGGAAATCGGAGATGGTTGTGGAGCCTCTACGGAGGCTGGATTACTATGAGGAGGCTGATGCGGCTGCCGCTCTGGTCGTTACCACCGCGGAGAGAGCAAAAGACCTGAGACAGAAAGCAGTCTACGTGCTCGGAGCCGCTCAGAGCATGGTGCCCGAAACTGAAGAATTGAACTCGTATTATCGGCGGTCTATATCGGGTCTGCCGGAGACGGCCCAGGTGGGAAAGAAGGTCTTCTCCATGGCCGGGGTTGCTCCAAAGGATATAGATTGCGTTCAACTCGATGATTCGTACGGGCCTTTTGTCCCCATGCAGTTGGAGGAACTGGGATTCTGCGGCCGGGGCGAAGGTGTGGATTTTTGCAATGGCGGTAACCACATCAGGTCGGAAGGCGAACTACCCCTCAATACCTCTGGCGGTTCTCTGGGCGAAGGCCACTTACACGGTATGAACCACCTCATCGAAGCAGTGCGCCAGATAAGGGGCACGTCAACAGCCCAGGTAGAGGATGCCAGGCTGGTGCTGGTTGCTTCCGGGGCAGGCGGTCCGGCGAGCGGTCTCATTTTAGGAGGTAAGTGATGAGCATGGCTTACGATGCAGAACATCCTATACCCATGCCCCCTATCCTCTGGGATAACAAGGGCTTTTGGGATGGCGTTACAAAGCACGAGCTGGTTTTCCAGAGATGCAAGCAGTGTGGCACTTGGCTTCACCCGCCGAGGCCTGCGTGTCCCAGGTGCCGTTCCTTTGAAAAAGAGTGGGCACCCTCCACGGGGAAGGGGACTGTGTACAGTTTTGTCACCTATCGAGAGTCTCCTCACCCTGCTTTCAAAGCACCGTATTCCGTGGTGCTGGTGGAGCTGGAGGAAGGAGTGCGGCTGGTCAGCAATATGGTCGATGTAAAACCGGAGCAGATATTCATCGGCATGCCGGTGGAGGCGGTCTTCGACGACGTATCCGAGGGCCTTACCCTCCCTAAGTTCAGAAAGGTGGGTTAGAATGGATTTCGCCCTTAGTGAAGAGCAGGAGATGTTGAAAAAATCGGCGCGAGATTTTCTCAGCGTTGAGTGCCCCAAGAAAGCAGTTAAGGAGCTGGAGGCCAGCCAGTCGGGTTTCTCTCCCGAGTTGTGGCAGAAGATGGCCGGGCTGGGCTGGATGGGCCTGGCGTTACCTGAGGAGTACGGCGGAGCCGGCCTGAGCCTGCTCGACATGGCAGTGCTGTTCGAGGAGTTCGGGCGTGCTGCCGTGACCGAACCGATGTTCAGCACCACTGTTTTGGGGGCGCTGCCTATTCTGCAATGGGGAACCGAGGCGCAGAAGAAGGCATTCCTTGCCAAAGTGGCGTCCGGCAAGCTTCTCTTAACCCTGGCGCTGGCAGAGCCGGGTGTAAATGAGGACCCCGCGTTCGTCACCACTCGTGCCATGACAAAGGACGATGGTTTTCTAATTCACGGCACCAAGCTTTTTGTTCCCTATGCACATATCGCAGATTACCTGCTTGTAGTGGCAAGGACCAAAGGTGTCGCCGGAGATAAAAAGGGTATCACTGTTTTCATCGCTGATAGAAAGTCTCAAGGTATTAAAATCAACCCGCTGATAACTATCGCCGCTGACAAGCAGTTCGAGGTGAATTTCGATAAGGTGTTTGTTCCGTCCAAAAACATACTCGGAAGCCTGCATAATGGCCTGTCTTTAGTTAAAGAAACCCTCAAGAAGGCTACAGCAATACAATGCGCTGAGATGGTGGGCGTAGCGCAGCAAGAGTTGGAGATGACAGCAGAGCACACCAGGAATCGAGTACAGTTCGAGCGCCCCATCGGCACCTTTCAGGCTGTGCAGCACCGCCTGGCCGACATGTTCGTCGATGTCAATGGCGCTCGTTGGACTACATATCAAGCGGTGTGGCGTCTGAGCGAGGGCCTCCCGGCAGACCGTGAGGTGGCAATCGCCAAGGCATTCGCTAACATCGCCTGCCAGCGGGTTGCTTTCAGCGCCCAGCAACTTCACGGCGGTCTCGGCGTTGATAAAGACTACGACCTTCATTTCTATTTCCGCCGTGCCAAGGCTTTTGCCTTGACTCTGGGCAGCACACCTTTTCATTTGAAGGCAATCGAGGCAGAAATAGGTAGTTAGGAATACTATTCAAGGAAGGTGATACAATGTTAGTAGGAGGCTGTGACGTAGGTTCAGCCACGGGCAAGGCTGTGGTAATGAAAGATGGTGAAATCATCTCCTATGAAATCATACCATCTACAACCAAGCCCGAGGTGACTGCACGAACGGTTATGGATAAGGCCATTGAGAAGGCCGGCCTCTCATCGATCGCAGATCTTCAATACATCGTTGGCACCGGATACGGTAGATTAAAGGTTCCTTTCGCCAACGAGAACATCTCGGAGATCACGTGTCACGCTAAGGGTGCACAGTGGCTTTTACCTACCGTTAGAACGGTGGTGGATATAGGGGGTCAGGACTGCAAGGTGATGTCGCTCGGAGCAAACGGTAGAGTCCTGGAATTCGTTATGAACGACCGGTGTGCTGCCGGGACTGGCAGGTTCTTTGAAGCCATGGCGAGGGTTCTCGACTGTGGGCTTCAAGGGCTGTCCAATCTGTCGCTGCAGAGCAAAAATCCGGCAACCATCACCAGCCAGTGCAGCGTGTTCGCCGAGTCCGAGGTGGTAACCCTGGTAAATGAGGGCATGGATCTCACAGACATAGTGGCAGGCCTCCATGCCTCGATAGCAAGCAGGCTGAACTCGATGGTGCGCAAGGTAGGGCTGGTCGAGGACGTGGCGCTCACGGGTGGATGTGCAAAAAACGAAGGCCTCGCCAAAGCTCTTGAAGATAAGCTCGGCGTGACAGTTAAGAAACTGCCGCTCGATCCGCAGATAGCGGGGGCAATTGGAGCCGCTCTGATTGCTGCGGAAAGAGTAAGCAAACAGACCATGAAGAGCCCCGCCTAGAAAGGGCATAGTGTAACGCACAGACAGAAGAGGCAACTATTAATACTGTTCCGGGAAGGAGGTACAGCTATTGGAGACACGTATAAAGTCCAAGGTATTCGAGCAATTCAGTGAAGCTACCAGTACGCTACTTAATCCGGTGCTGAAGGATTGGAAGAAGCAGGGTGGCAAGATAGTGGGGTACTTTTGCTCCACAGTCCCCGAGGAGCTAATCACTGCTGCCGGGCTGGCTCCATTTCGAATGAGGGCTACCGGCAGCACGAGTACGGAGCAGTCCGACGCGTACTACAGCAGCATCAACTGCAGCTTCCCGCGTCACTGCTTCAACCTGGCGCTGACCGGAGAGTTCGAGTTCTTAGATGGGGTTATTTGCGTAAACTCTTGCGACCACGTGCGACGCATATTTGACAACTGGAAACGGTTTGTCCCCGGCACACCGTTTATCGAAGTGATGAGTCTCCCGCGGAAGACAGAAGCTGCACAGGTAGCATGGTTTCGCGATGAAATCAATCTTCTCAGAGGAAAACTCGAAAAGCACTTCGGTGTTAAAATTAGCGACGCAAAATTATGGAAGGCGATTAAGCTGCATAACGAAACACGCCGTCTGCAGAAGAAACTCTATGAGCTCAGAAAGCAGGAGAAGCCGCCTATTACTGGCGCAGAATCCCTCGCTGTGATGGTTGCCGGGACCGCCATGCCCAAGGCACAATACAACAACATGCTGCGCGCGCTGCTGGATGAGCTAAGCGGAATCGAGGGCCCCGGCGACCACAGGGCGCGATTGATGATAGTAGGCGGTATTCTCGACGACCCCGCGTATGTCAAGGTCATCGAGGACCAGGGCGGACTTATCGTCACCGATTCTAACTGTTTCGGCACCAGAAATATGTGGATTGAGGTTAACGAAAGCCTCAAAGACCCCGCTGAAGCACTGGCGAGATGGTATGTGGCAGAACGTCCTTCATGCCCACGGTTTTACGGTGAGCATGATAACCGTACCAAGTATGTCATTAACATGTGTCGCGAGTTCAAGTGCGATGGTGTAATCGCCGAAAGACTGCTGTTCTGTGACTCCTGGCTCGTTGAGCACTATATGCTTGGGCAGGACCTCAAAGCTGTTGGAATTCCGATGCTCAAACTGGACAGGGAATACATTACAGGCGCGGTCGGGCAATTGAGAACAAGAGTACAGGCTTTCCTAGAAACGATGGGGAGGTAAAAGATGGCATTGGTAGACAAGCACCCTGAATTGTCACGCTACTTGTCAGAGTTCGAGTGGTTCAAGTTTCTCCGTGAGCAGACCATGGCATTGTCCGAAATCCCTGAGATGCAGCTTCAGGTAAAGACGATTGACTCTCTCTTGAGCATGTACAGCCGGATAATCGATGCTGTGGAGAAGAAAAAACCATTCCTGGCCAGCTACTATTGTCTGGCGCCTGAGATTTACACGGCGATGGGATTGCCTTATTACATGGTCATGCAGACCCCGTTCCTTGCCTCGTCAGTACCTTACCTTCTCCAGGATATCGACGGTGCTGAAGAAATGGGACTGGGGAACGACCTGTGCACCGCCATCAGGCTGGCGATATACTATGTTGAGGCGAATCTCTCACCTCTCCCGACCTGTGCACTCAACTTGCTTTATCCCTGCGATGGCGCTCCGCTGCTCCATGAGGTGCTCAAGCGTAACGAACGCTGGCGCAACATCCCGATGTTCGCTCCTGACCCGCCGTACTATGCAGATGACCGGAGCCTGCACTATTTTGCCGGTGAACTGCGAAAGATGGTGAAGTTCATCGAGAAACATACTGGCAGGAAGCTGGAACTGGACGAGTTGAAGAAGGCTATCGATAACTCAAATACGATGTTTGGTTTGTGGGATGAATATAACCAGTTGAGACGTAATGTACCCAGCCCTCATGGCTGGGGCATCGGCGGTCCGCAGTGCTTCTCGCAAGCCTGGGTATACCAGGCAGGCACTCCTGAGGGCGTCGATTGGTTCAAGAAGCTGGTTGAGATAGCCGAACTAAACGTGAAGGCTGGCATAGGACCTGTGCCCGAAGAGAAGATAAGGCTGTTCTGGTTCGACCTGCTGCCCTTCGGCTGGGTCTTTGAGTTCCTGCCCTGGTTGGAGTCAGAGTGGGGGGCGGTCATAGTTATGGACATGTTCGCCAATTTCCCCTACACCATGATTGATACCTCAAGCGAGGAGCAGATGTGGCTGGGTCTGGCAAAAAGGAATCTATTCGACTCGCCGATGGTGAGGCAGGCACGAGGTGTGGCTGACAACTTTGCCAACGACATCAGGCGAATAGTGAAGGACTACAAAATCGACGTGGTAATCTGGCCCGGACACATGGGACATAAAGACGGTTCGGCGACTGTGGGCATAATGAGAGAGACATGCCGCGACCTCAACGTACCGTTTATTCATCTGGGTCTCGACCTGTTCGACAAAAGATACTCCACCCCTGACCAGATAAAGGACAAAATATCGCAGTTCTTCCGAGCTATGGGGCTGGGTTAAATAGCCGCGTGAACCAAACCACCCTGAGCGCTATCGAGGGCTGACGCTCCTCGTTACGCTCAGGGTTTCGGCTTAAACTAACTGTTATAACTGCAACTGTTAAAAGGGCTACGTTTTATGGCTGTCTTCGACGTCTATATAAAAAAAATTGCTGAATATATCGCAGCAATGCGAGCAGGCGGCAAGCAGGTCAGGACCTTCGACTGCCCCGGCGATCCGGAAAGATTGCTGAACGGGCTGCCGGTCAGGGTTGGGCCCGGGGCAGGCTCGGGAATAGTCCTGCGCGGGGATACCTTCGCCGAGCTCGGCAGTCCTGAAGCTGGTTCCTGTGCCTTCCCACTTTGGACCCAAAATGTAGGCCTGGTCAAAGACGGAAGGATTACCCTTATCGGCCCGGATATCCTTGAATCTAAAGGAGCAAGTCTGCCCTTCGGTCAAATCCTTATAGCGGCAGGGGCTAAGCTTAGCGAAAAAGAGCACTCGGTGCTCGACGAAAGTCAATACGTCTCGGACCAGATTGAAGGCTACATGGTAAAGAGCACACCGGGGCGTATGTGGACGAGAATAAGCAACGACGCTGCGGAGAAAGGGTTTGGCTTCGAAGTATTGGGAAAGGCACTCATGGGCATCTACAAGTCCCGTGCACCCCAGATAGAGGCAATGGAGGTCGTTTTCATCACCTCGAGCAAAGAAGATGTGAGACGGCTGGACGACATTGCCGAGCAAGTCAAGAAGATAAGCAAGGATATCATCAGGGAAACCTGGCTGGCCCGGGGCTACGACATCCTGGAATGCACCCTGGGCTGGGACTGCGGGTCTTGCCCTGATAAAGTTGTCTGCGATGACATCAAGGCATTGATAACCGTGCGCAAGAAGAAACCCGGCAAGGCCAAGACTGACAGGAAGACACCGTCTGGGAAGAAGTAAAGCCGACTTAGAGGTTTATCATGGCTAGCCCTGGCAATACTAAAAAGAGACTTATAGCCGTCTGTGGCAAGGGAGGCACCGGGAAGACTGCTTTCACTGCCATGATGACCAGAGTCCTGCTGGACAGCAGCAAACCCAGCAAGCTGCTGCTCATCGATGCCGACCCGGCTATGGGTCTGCCCATCGCCCTCGGCCTAAAAGTCAAACGAACCATGGGCCAGGTTCGCGAGGAGATCATCAAGACCGCCAGAGGCAGCGATAAGGAGAAAAAGTCCAAGCTGGCCAGTATGCTTGACTATATGGTCTTGGAGGCCCTTTACGAGACAGACAGCTTCTCGATACTGGCGATGGGGCGTACCGAAACACTGGGCTGTTTTTGCCCGGTCAATAACCTCCTGCGGGATGCGATAGAAACACTCTCCAGGAATTTCGACATTATCCTCATCGATGGCGAAGCCGGCGTGGAACAAATCAACAGGCAGGTCATGCGCCGCGTGGATACGTTAATTATTGTCAGCGATGCCACATCCAGAGGAATTCAAACCGCAGCCCTGCTGAAGAAGATGGTGCAGGACGAGCAGGCGATACAGTGTGAAAAAACAGGTCTAGTCTTTAACAGGGTTCAGGGCAACGAAAAGCTATTGAAACAAGCCGCTCAGGAGATAGGGCTGGAGGTTTTCGGTTACATTCCCCAGGACGAAAGCATAGCCTACCATGACCTGGTCGGCAAGTCTATCCTGAAGCTCCCCGCCACCTCACCGGGACTTACCGCCGTACGTCATATCGTGACCGAGCACATCTTCAAATAACCCCTGCTAAGAGCCGGCGTATACCTTACTCTCAGCTAAGAACCTGTGGTAATCCGCGAATCTGCTCAAAGCCCGGCAAGCCCTGCGCAGTGAATTAAAGGCAGTGATTCCGGCTTCCCTCAGTTGCTGCGCATACTTTTCCGTATCATGAACTTTACCCTCCTCCGACAAAGCAACAATCAGCGGCTTAATCGGAGGCTTCAGATGAGTAGAGGTTGAGATATATTTGTGCAGCTCGGTTACTCCATTAATCACTGAGCCGGCAAAGAACTCAGCGCCCAGGTGCAGCATAACCATGTCTACTTGCGGGTCTGAGGCAAGCAGCTCATAGGTTCGCTGCAGAGATGAAACATTGCTGACCACACTCGGTACATCAATCGGGTTCGCCACGCCCTGGTTTACCAGAGAGATGAACTCAAGCAGCCCCGCCCTCGTATGTTCCGAGAGGGACGGTAACATAATACCTTCCTCAGCGCAGACATCTCCGGCAGCCACACTGCTGCCTCCTCCGGCTGCCAAAACGACTGCTCGCTTTCCCGGCAATGGTTCCAAACGTAGGAAAGTCATGGTTACCTCAGCCATTTCCTCGATAGAGTGGACTGCTATAGCACCTGTCTGTTTGAAAAAAGCCTCCCAGATTTGTTTATCTCCTGCTAGAGAGCCTGTGTGTGAGGCCGCCGCCCTGGCACCTATATTAGTGAGGCCGCCCTTCCAGATAATGATAGGCTTCACCGGATTTGTTTGTTTAACA
>Ga0172365_10000440_pt1 | contig 27404 bp, 25 predicted proteins | sample LakKivSesite48cm_FD_114535 | JGI IMG/M metagenome (GOLD analysis project Ga0172365, IMG submission 114535) | Sediment microbial communities from Lake Kivu, Rwanda - Sediment site 48cm | ecosystem: Environmental > Aquatic > Freshwater > Lake > Sediment | place: Rwanda: Western Province, Lake...
ATCGATGATAGCATGAGCATTCTGGAAGCGAGCCCTGGGCAGTGCCGCCTTCAGGCATTCGTATTCATACATGGCGATATTGCCCTCGGGCAGATAGGTGGACATACCGCTTTCGATACCTACCACACCTTTGCCGCCCTTTAAATGCGACCCTATGCTGTTCGCCAGCAGGGTGATCTGGTCCTGGTCGCCCATAGGGCCGTATCCCATAACATTATCCTGTCCCAGCCAGGAATCATCACCAACCCTGGTAGCATCGATAACGAAGGTGAACGCTGTGGGCAGCCCGCGAGGTGGAATTACAACATAAGAACGCCAGGGGCAGAATGCGCCTACAGTCCATGATATAGTCCTGAGTCTGCTTCCCAAATACACATTAACCCCGGATTTAGCCATCTCAGCCTGAATATCTCTAATCCGTTTGGGGAAATCGATAAAATAGCGGTCTTTTGGAGATGAGAGCTTCTTTGGCATCGTTACCTCCCTGTCACCGACGTTCTAGAACTCGGTCGGTATAGTAGCTATGATTTCATTTAGCCTGTCGACAAGAGGCGATAATTTTAACGCTTTCACCAGAGGACCCTTCAATTTCATCTTGCCGGACATGAGAGCGCGTCTGGCTTTGAGCTCGGCGCGTGAGATTTTAGCGAACAGTTGATAGTCCGCAGTTATGGTGAACTCTGCGTCCGGGAGTTTTCCTTCCACAACCGAGACCTTTTTAACTACTCCGTCAACGATCTCGTAGTACACAGCGCGGTCTTTTCCGTCCGGACAGTTTTTGTTCAGGGTTAACATTGATGATGTGACATGCTTCATTTTCTCCGGCGTGAGCTTCTCGTTGGCACGTTTCATCACTTCCTCAGCCCATTCCGGGCTTAGATATTTGAATTTTTTGCCCGCCATACGTTCACCTCCTGCGCATTGATATGCCTAACCTGAACCCGGATACGTGGAAGCAGCATAGACTGGTCTGTTGTCCTGCTGTGCTCGTCCGGGCATTATTCTACCACACATGTCAGGTCCTGATGCAATTTTCTCCCGCAGCCATTTTACCTGGGGAATTGTTTACTGCTCAGGGATATTTCGATATCACAATTGGTGCTCTGCTGAACAATTAGAGGTTTAGATTGGAGGAAAGTTCAAAAGTTCTATCTATTTTATGCTTAAAACTGTCATTAGGCTGAGTTTCAACGGATGACTGTTGGCGGCAGTATCCGAAAGCGGTCATTCAATTGAGGATTTCTAATCTCGGTTGCTGGCTCACTGTGCTTGAAAAGCCTACTTTTAGCCGGTTCGAGCACGTCTTCAGAAGCCTCTATTATGAGCAGCCAAAAATAGGTTATCCAGCTTATCGCTCTGTCCATTTCGATTCCCTGTGCGTTTGCCCTTTGTTACGGCTTATCCGGCGGGACGATAAGAGGCGGGATAGCCAGAGGCCTGGCGAAGCCGGCTGATTCTTGAGAGGGCTTGTGGTTACGGTGCAGATATTCGCCCATTGATACGAGCACGCAGAGTGCTGTAACAGGGCATCCCTCGCTGCAACGTCGGCAGTACCTCTGGTTCATCTGCCCCAGGCAGTCGGGTTTTGTTGTCTGTCGAGCTTTTCTGGCCATTTCTATCCTGTCCGTTTCTAGCCAGATATTTTAGTGGACTAACGGACTTAAATAATCGTATTTATAAATGTAAATATGTTTGAAAGTCCGAATTATATTTGAGAAACAACGGACTGTTTGTACCACTTTTCCCGGGGTTTGTCAAGGCCTGCCCGGCATAAAAAGTCCGGTTTTCTAAGTGGTTTTTCAATAAACAGGAGGCTTGGTGAGGCTAATCAGCTACAAAAAGTCGGGGAGACAGGATTTGAACCTGCGACCCCTTGCACCCCATGCAAGTGCGCTACCAGGCTGCGCCACTCCCCGATTTCGTTCGCTGACTAATTTTTAAAAGGAACTGCTAAGCCTTATTAAATATAAGCATCTCGCCACTTTTTGTCAAACGGAAACTGGGTGGTATCGTTCATATTTAGTTGAAATTTTATATATCGCTGTAGTACTAAATGGGGATATACAGAAGCTTGATTAATAGAGTATAGTGCTTTCGAGATATTATCGTGGACGTGTGTCGGTGAGGTAAACGTGAGGGGATTATCTTGGTTTGGAGGGTGCGTGAAATTTAATTTCAGAATTGCAACTGCAGGGATGACTCTGGCACTATTGATTGTCGGGCTATGCTCGGCCTGTAGCAATCAAGTATCGGGTGATGGGGTGGCAAACCTGTCGCCTTCCCCTCTTGGGGAGTGGGCAGGTATGGGGGGTACCAGCTATACTTCTTATGGCTTCGATGATCTACAAGTCGTTCAGCACGAAGTGGATAGTCAGGCAAGTTCCTATCGTCGTGATGATGCTATTGCCACCATGCTGCAATTTATGCACGAGAGTAGTGAATTCAAAGCGGCTGGCACTGTGCTAAGTTTGACCCTGGTTTGGACAGATACTGACCGGGCGGCTCTCGTTTCTGTTGATACAGATAGGTGCTGGTACAGATTCATGCTTCAGAAATTGCTGAGGCAGGACTCCAGCGGCGCATGGTTTGTCGTTGGATACGATTTACAACCCAAGGAATATGGTCCCTTTCTTACCCTCCGGACTCAGAATGTCGACGAGGTACAACAGAATGTTTCTTTCGAGATAGTATTGCCCACATATCTGCCCGGGAATACGGAGTCTCCGCCCTGGATTTCGGGACCAGTGGGGAATAATTCAGATGGATTCTATCTCGTGAGATTAAATTACATTTCCGCTGAGCCCGATGCAGATTATACGGCGTATCTATCAATACAAGAATCAAATCAGCCAGGGGATATCGATTTCGGTCAGGAAGGATTCGGGCACGATGTAATCGACGGCGTAGATGTAAAGTGGTCGTCAGCCCCGGTACCTGAGAAGAACAAGTCCTCCGATATTCGTTTTTGCCAGTTCTTCTGGAATCAGGGAAACACCGGATTTATGGTTGAAACCTATGGTTTCTCGCAATCGGAAGCTACGAAAGTAGTTACGTCGATGATCCAGAGCGGGGCATCCTGAGCGATAAAGGGCGACAGGACTATACTCGGGCGTTTTTTCTGATAATCTCCCGCGCTGCTACTATACCGGAGGCAGAAGCCTGGATCAGGCCACGGCTGACGCCTGCGCCATCGCCTATAGCGAACATGTTGGGTATCTCGGTCTCCAGATTCTCCGTTAGCTCGAGGCGTGATGAGTAAAACTTCACCTCGACGCCGTAGAGCAGCGTATCGGGAGAGGCTACACCCGGAGCCAGTTTGTCTAGGGCGCTGAGCATCTCATTGATTCCCTTTAAGAAGCGATAGGGCAGCACGTAGCCGAGGTCGCCCGGAGTGGCACTCTTAAGAGTGGGTTTAACCGAGCCCTCTTCGATGGAGTTCGCAGTGGAAATACGGCCCTGGCTGAGGTCGCCCCACGTCTGCACAATCACGCCTCCGCTTATGATGTTGGCGATGCGGGCCAGATACTTGCCGTAGGCAATGGGCTCGCGAAAAGGCGGGGAGAATGTAGCACTGACCAAAAGGGCGAAATTAGTGTTCCCGGTCTTGCGCTGAGCATAGCTGTGCCCGTTTACTGTTATCACAGGGTCGATGCCACCAGTGGTCTCCATGGTAACCTCGCCTGCAGGGCACATGCAGAAGGTCCTGATGCGGTCACCGAAGGTGGGAGAATAGTATTCGAGCTTAATTTCGTACAGGTTATCGGTCAGTTCCTGGAGCACTGTCATGGGCACTTCCACCCTGACTCCAACGTCGATGGGGTTGTTGTGGAGAGTAAGCCCGAGTCTGGCGGCCTCTTTGAGCAGCCAATCGGCTCCTTCCCTACCCGGGGCGATGATAAGGTAGCGTGATTCTATTCTCTGACCGTCGTCGGTCTGGACGCCTTTGACCCTGCCGTTTTGCCTGAGCAGGGAGATAGCGGCAGTGTCGGTCTGGCTCTCGATTCGGTCAGCCAGGTACTTATGCATATCCCGCAGAACCTCGCGGCATTTCTCAGTACCCATGTGACGTATCGGTGCCGGGATTAGTCTCAGGCCGACCTTCTTAGCCTTTTGACTTAGCTGCTCCACTTCAGCGCCAGCGCCGTAGACTTCGTTCGATGCGCCGAACTTAAGATAAATATCGTCGACATAGTGGATTAAGTCGGCTGCCTTCTTCGGCCCCAGATAAGCTTCAAGCTGGCCTCCCACCTGCGGGGAAAGGGTGAGCTTGCCATCGCTGAAAGCACCAGCGCCGCCCCAGCCGCTGACCAGGTCGCAGGGCGAGCAGGGGGGGCAGCTTCGGTTCTTGCCGATGATAGGGCACCTGCGGAAATGGAGGTCTCTCCCTTTCTCCAGAAGCAGAATGCTGAGATTGGTTGACTGGCTTAATTCCAGGGCGGCGAAGATGCCCGCAGGTCCGCCGCCGACAATGATTACATCGTATTTGCTTTGCATTTCTTTACCCAAAGGTTGATTGTATTCCGCGACGTATACCTTGTCAAACGAGGCTACTGAGGTTTTTAAAACCGGGGAATAGACAGGGCGTTGGCTGCAAGGGATGAGGGCAAAAGTATTGTCGCGAGCTTTGTATGGGGGGGATTTGCATTTCTAAAAGCAAGGTAGTATAGTCAATAACCGCTGAAGCTGGCCTCATAAAGAATAAGGAGGTGTGATGATGGATAACACGTTTGACAGCACCTACATAATCAACAAAGCTAAATACAAAGAATTTGTAAAGGATGCTGGCAAGATAGCCATCGCGGCATATGTCATTCCGGCTTTCATATGGCCAGACCTCTATGCAATGATAGACATCGACAAGGATATCGCCATGCGCGTGGTGTGGAAGCCCGAGACCACGGTCAAGCAAATCAAGGAATTCGATAAGGTCTGGTTTCTGACTAAATACGCCTAAGCCTTTAGAAAACCAGGATTCGTAGCGATTCCGCTAACTCTTGGCCTTTAAACGGCATTCTTAAGGGGCACTCATCTTTTGCCTGCGATGGTTGTGCGCCTCTCATTGTACTATTGGGACTGGCTGTTTCGTGTGAGCTATCGTCGAACTTTATCGAATTGACTCTCTGCTGTAAAGGGTGATAGAATGGAATCGGAGGGGTTGGATGCCTATTTATGAATATTGCTGCCCTAAATGCGGGCTTAAGTTTGAGCTGCTTCGTCCCATGAGCAAGGCTAATGAGGATGTGCCTTGCCCGACCTGTAAAAACGGTGCGAAGCGAGCGGTCTCATCGTTTGCTGCCTATGCCAAGGGTTCGGGCGGAAGCTCTGCGCCTGTAGCCGGGACTGGCGGTGGCTGCAGCGGCTGCACTTCCAGCAGTTGTTCTACCTGCCACTAGGGTTTAGGTTGTAATTACGTTATGAGGGAGCATCCGCCGAAGGCGGATGCCCCTCATTTGCTTCTATGGGTAGGTTGGATCATCTGCTCCAACTATGCTTTTATCAACTGCTCAAGGCCATCCTATTTTTTTAAAGAATCCTGCGTATCTTCGTTTGACTGAAGCGGCGCCGATTCCGGTTTGGCCCTTCCCCTCCGCTTCAAAAAATACAAGGCGGCAGCACCGATGATTATCGCCTCCAAGATAGCTGCTCCCGCTATGAACAGCGCAGCATCTTGAAAGAAGCCCTCGGGGAACATCAGCAGAAGTTTGTCGCCCGGGTAAAGCTGCCAGAAGTCATTGCGGAAGCTGACTAAGTGAAACAGCAGGAAGAACTGGTCGAAGTCAACTACCGCTGCGAGCCCCAGGGCAGCCAGGAGCGCAATGGTAGTCCAGCTTCCCCAGATGAGCCGCCGGGCAAGGTCTCGCCAGAAAGCACTCCCCATGATGAGTAAGTTAAACAGGATATATACAACAATGTAGCCCAGGGCAACAAATTGGAGGCGGTAGACCAACTGGATCAGCCCTTTGACATCTTTCAGATGAGCTATGTCGCGCTGGTTGTAAACACTGATGTCGGCATATTCTTCATTCGAGTTAAAATAGGTGATAAGCTCATGAGCGATTTCAGTAAGATTCCCTTTATTTAACCCCGACTCCTCACTGATATGGTACTTGTTGAATCCGTACTCGTAAAGCCGCATGTCGTTTACGGCAAATCTCACATTGGTGGTAATGAGCAACAGCGGGATGCAGATGATGAACAGAATAGCGTTGATAGTCGACAGTGCTTTCACTTAGTTTTTCCACCCTGCTCAGGATATGGTAGTCGAGCGTCTCCTGCCTTGTCAATGAGAGATGGGGACTATATAATGGCCTGGAGGTAGGTAACATGACCGATAATGATGTCTATTCGAGTCTGGCCGAGAGACACGGCTACAAGAATTCGCTCCGGTATCGCCGCGTACTGGAATACCTGATGACCCCGAAGCAGGCTGAGCTCGCTGCCCTTATGCCCATGAAATACGAAGGGCTAGCCAGCAAGCTCAATATGGATGTGGCGGCTGTGAAAAGTGAAGTCGAGAACTTATATAGAAAAGGAGCCATCTTCGCCAGGGGGCCCGAGCATCTGGAGGAAGCCAGTTTCGCCCTCGCTGTTGTGCAGTTACATGACATAACTATGTGCTCTTTTGACCGCGATGATGTTCGCGATAAGAAGCTCTTCGAGCTGTGGGACGACTTCTGCGTCAACGAATGGGACCCTGACCAGGTTGCCGGCTGGGTCAAACAGGATGTGCCCCAGGGAAGGGTTGTTCCTGCCTATAAAACTATCCTCAACAGCCCTGAAATATTGCCCTGCGAGGATATGCGCCAGATAATAAATTCGGCGCGCTCTATAGCTGTTTCCTACTGCACGTGCCGCAGACGCAAAGGAGCCGTAGGCAAGAAGTGTAACAAGTCCCACCCCATGGTCGACATCCAGTTCAATATCTCTGCGGAGTACCTCATCAGCCGCAACGCGGGAAAGAGGCTCAGTAAAGAAGAAGCCCTGGCTCTGATAGATGAGTGTGAAGGGCTTGGCCTGATTCATACCTGCGAGAACTCCACGCGCATGAGGCCGCGCTGGGGGATGTGCAACTGCTGTACCGACTGCTGCATGGTCTACGAGCCCATCAACAGGTTCCAGGCACCGGTTACCAATTGCATCGCTAAAAGCAGGTACGAGGCTCATCTCGATGAGGAACTGTGCACCGGCTGCGAGATTTGCCTGGACTGGTGTCCCTTCGGCGCTATAGAGATGGTGAAGTCGAAGGTCTCCCAGAAAGAGAAGGCCTTTGTAGATACCGATAAGTGCATGGGCTGTGGCATCTGCGTGCTGAAGTGCGATTACCAGGCGCTGAGCCTGAAGCTGGTGAGACCACCGGAACACATACCGCAGGCGCAATAAATTTTAGGGGAAATCTATTGGAACAAGACCCGTCCAGTTTCGATACCCTGGAGAAAATCGTGGCCAGGCTCAGGTCGCCTGATGGCTGTCCCTGGGACCGTGCCCAGACCCATGCCTCCATCAAGCCCTATCTCATCGAGGAGGCCTATGAGGTGCTCCAGGCTCTGGATGAGGAGAACACGGGCAAGCTGTGCGAGGAGCTGGGCGACCTGCTGCTGCAGATTCTGCTGCATGCCCAGATAGCTGAGGAAGCCGGGGAGTTCAGCATTCGCGACGTCGTCAAGGGCATCAGCACCAAGCTCATCCGCCGCCATCCCCATGTCTTCGGCCATTCCAGGGCAGCGAATGCAGAGCAGGTTGCACTGGAATGGGAGGAGCTGAAGCAGAACGAGCGCGGAAAAGATGACTCGCTGCTTTCCAGCGTGCCCAGGGGACTGCCGGCATTAAGCTACAGTCATTCCATACAGCGCAGGGTTGCCGGGATAGGTTTCGACTGGAAGGAGTACGAGGGCATACTGGACAAGCTTACAGAAGAGATACGTGAGGTGAAGGAAGCGGCTACCCGGCAGGAGAAGATTCACGAGTTCGGCGATGTCCTGTTCGCCCTGGTCAACGCTGCTCGCTGGCAGGGTGTTGACCTTGAGGAGGCCTTGCGCCTGGCAAACGAGCGGTTCAACCGCCGCTTTCGCTATATGGAGGAGGCCTGCCGCAGGCGCGGCATCTCCCTCCGCGAGCTATCGTTCGAAGAGCAGAATGCCCTCTGGGATGAGGCTAAGAGCAATCTGAAGGATTGACCTCTTCAGTGTTGCCAGGCTTACACACCTTCGGCAATAGAGCGGGGAGTGGTGGCGAAGATAGAGACCTTGCTCTTAGCTTTCAAAAGCCTCTCTATCTTGTCCACAATTGCCGTTCGCTCCGGGTTCTTCTCCCAGGCTTTCCAATCGCGCAAACTCTCCCAGGAGCTGATAGCCACATGAGAACCGGCGTGGTCCACCGAGAATAGCGTTTCACCGGATATGTATCCCGGCTGACGGATTGCCTTCGCCCTCAGGTCCTTCAGCAGCTCTGCTACCTCTCCCTGGTTATCCGGGCTGACAGACCGCTCGATAATCACTTTTATCGCCATCACCGCCTCCTTCCTCAGTTGCGCCTGTGAAAAATTATTACCGGCTATTTTTGGAGTGCCCATGATAGCACTTGATTTAGCGAATTGCAATCCCCCGAAGGGGGAGGTTCTTCCCGATATAGGAGGGATTCGCTTGCCCTTTTCGGGTAGCCTGGAGCACCTGCTCCGGGCTACGTCTGAGTTGACAAAGGCAAATCAAGTAAATTAATATTCCCGTGGCTGGGTTATGTGTCAAGCGTATCTATTGGGCATAGGCCCGGCGGCCGCCTTTGTGTCCGGGGCAATTTTAGAGTCGAATTACTAAAAGTTGTCAACCTTCAAAAGGAGGGCACATGTCTGAGGGACGTAAAAGAGAAGAGAAGAATGAAGAGAAGAGGCGGGAGAAGGACGAGAAAGAGGACGAGAAAAGGAAAGGCTGGGACGAGAAGTGGCGGCGGGACCGGGTAAATGCAGTAATGTGGGCGTTGGTTCTCATCTGGGGAGCGCTGGTAATATTGGCCGAGACCACGGGTTATAAAGACCATTTCAGTTGGTGGGAAGGGTGGGCTGTTTTCTTTGCCGGAGCTGGCGCTATCCTGCTGCTTGCGGCATTCTATCGCCTGCTGGTCCCCGAGCACCGGCGTGCAGTGGCCGGTAATGTTATCGTAGGTTTAGTACTGCTGGGCATAGGCCTGGGTTCTCTTATAAGCTGGGACTACATCTGGGTAGTTATACTGATTGTCATTGCGCTCATGATACTGCTTCGTGCGTTCGTACCCAGGCGTTGAATCTAAAGACGGCTGAGGTTTAAGGTCATAAATTCACCCCAGGCGTAGTCCAGGGGCGTCCACCAGCGGTCGCGGCCGATGCAGCGGAAGTACGGGGGTCGGACTGCCAGTATCATGTCGCCGATCTTGTAGCGGGCCAGCACCGGCGTCGAAACGATGAGGCTGCCCAGTTCATAGGGCTTCATCTCGTGCAGCAGCTTTATGCCCCGCTTGGTCTGCACCTCGAGAAAGAACTGGTCGTAGTTGGGCACCCAGGCCCTGCGGTTATCTCTCTGCTGCCCGAACATTCCCTCGGTAGCGCCGTAGATTTCGCGGATAGCGGCCGGGCCGTAGAAGGCGCGCAATGCGGGCTCCTGTCTGGTATTTATGCCGGGCACGCTGCCCAGAGTCATAACACGTACCTGCCACAAGTCCTTCGGGTAGACGCCGTGGACGCGGCGCAGATAGCTGCCGAACATGATAGCTGTGGGCGAAACACCGCCGACCATGGTAACGTTTTCATCTTTGCATTTTTGATATGCCAGCTCGAAGCGGGCATTCCAGGCGCTGACGGACTTGCTTCCCCCCAGAGCGTCGATTTCCTCCTGCGTGGGGACTGAGCGTATCGGGGTGTACGCTGATACGTGCTTCAAGTAAATGCCCGAGCTGTAACCGTACTCCAGTTCCTTCTCTCCCACCTGCACTTTTCCTACCACGGAAGGGAAGTTCAGGTTCAAATTAGCGCCTTCCAGAACTTCGGGGCATTTGCCGCTGACCACATAGTTGAGCATAGCCCGCCCGGCGCTGACCCTCATCTGCAGGTCGGTTGGTGTCATGGGGATGAATTTGGACTCATCGCCCGTGGTGCCTCGAGTGATAGCCCAGCCAATCGGCTCTTCGCTGAGCAGTAACCGTGTCTCGCCCGCCATCACGCGCTGGATGAGAGGCTTGTAGTCTTCATAGGTAGCGACGGGAAAGGCGCGGCGGTAGTCAGCGATGCTTTCTATATGCGCCGCCCCGTGCATCTTCCCGTAGTCGGTCCGGGCATAGCCTGCGAGGAGGGTGCTCAGCACCTTCTTTTGCGCCCCTGCCGGAGCCTCGACAGCGGCATGCCAGGGCTGCAAAAAACCTGCGAGCAGCTCTAAAGCTGCCTCGTGGTGGTTTTCGGTCACCGATTTATCTGCTGCGGATTCAGGTCTCATGGGCACAGCCTATTATATCAGGTCAATGGAGCACGACGTCACGAATTGCCTGGAGACCACAGATTTAAGTAAGCGAACCATGCTCCCGATTGCGCCGGTATACGTGATAATTTATAATAGCTTTAACTGTCTTCTGGCGATAAAATTAGAGACGCACATTATTTTATTATGAAACCGCTTCGAGAACGAAAGGTGGGCAGGTATGGCTGAAGAGAAAGTTCCCAAAATGCTGTTAAAAGTTCTGACCGCTACAGGGCAGGAAAAGATACATTACTGTACTTTGCCTGCTGTCAAAGATGCGGCCATTTCTTTTGTCAGTGAGATGATCTGGAATATCGTAGAGGCTACATCCGGTATGCAACCTGCAAGCCTCTTCGTGCCCGGGAAGCCCTCCACTATATATAATTCACGTTGGATAGTGGGTGTGGAATACTCATTTATCGGGGCAGACGCTTTCGAGGACTCCCTGTATGAGGTATCGGAGAGGGCTAGACAGTCGCAGAAAAAGCCGCAGTCTTAAAACTTGGTTTTCAAATTCGCAAGCCACTAGCCTTGAATATCTATTAGCAGCCTGGCGCACGTCACTTTCTCAGAAGACATGAGCTACAATATTGGCCCTGTAGAGGAATAAAAAATCCGGGTATTAACCAGACATCGCTTATTAACACCAGGATTTTCCCAGAATCGGACTACCAACAATCAGCTCGGCTTTAGTACAGCGGTAAATGCTAACTGCCCTCTATGCGGGAAAGAGATTTCGTGATCTTCTTATGAATATGCTCAAAGACACACGCCGGACTCTACGGAATTGGTATTCCTGCTAATTGTCGGCTTGCGCTCCATCTTCGTCGCTGGTGATGACTTTAAGCTTGCGACCTGAAGGAAGCACATATATATGTTTCCTCAGGTTGGTAGCAGGATTCTTTGTGTGGCTATTCTTGTTGTTGTCCTTCTCCCTGTCGTTGGTCTCGCAATGGTTTTCGTATACCATTCCAACATCACCTCCTCCCATTTTATGTCCCGCCAGAGGGAAGACGAGGCCATCACCGCTAAGGTCGTAATAACGAGTACGTAATTACCGAACGAGGCTGCCAAGAGCTGTATTTACATCAGCTAACGGGGAGGCTGCGCTCGAAAATATCGTATGTAAATGCTCACTTACATATTAACACACAATGACGAATCGCGTCAACTGATGGACCGGACTATACACGCTTTGAACGTAAAGGGTGCTTTGACATTCGCCATTTAATGGGCTATTCTGCATCCAAAAGATGTGAGGTGGTAAGATGCAAGCGTACTGTCTGAAGTGCCGTACCAAAAGAGAAATGAAAAATCTCAGAAGTGTAAGTATGAGCAATGGAAGGCCGGCGACACAGGGTGAGTGTTCGGTGTGCGGGACCAAAATGTACAAAATAGTGAAAAAAAGTGATAGAGCTGCTGGAGCGGTGACTAAGGCACTAAATAAGTCGTGGCTGTCGAATGTTCCCGAAGATAAGGTATTCTGGTGCCATGACGGCCGCGTTATGAAAAATTTGGAGGAGCTTGGCGCGGGTCTGCAGCAGATGGCAGAGGAGACCTTTCGCTACCATGTCACTGAGCAGCGGAACGATTTCAGCAAGTGGGTTCAGGATGTAATAGGAGACTATGAACTTTCCACAGAGCTTCAGAATACCGGCACTAAGGGCCGTGCAGCCAAGGTTGTGGCTGACAGGATAGCCTGGCTGAAGAAAAGCGGGGACTGAATGGAGGCCATGCTGCCGAGATTGACAAGGTGCTGAGTGTGCGGCAAGATGTTAAGGGTTTGTTCACCTCGTTGGCTTGAAAAAGCTGGAAAGGAGAGACGGGCACCTATTCTCATGATGCCCCTATAACGTTTTCGCAGGCATTTGCCGGTGCTCCGGTGGTTGTCGTTAGTGCTCAATCAGGCAATACTCCCAAGATAGCCAGCTCGCTGAATGTTACGGCCAGCGGGTTCACGGTATTGGTCATAGACCACAATGGCAACGGGGTTTCCGATGCCTCGGTGCAGTGGATTGCTGTGGGGACTGCTCCCTGAGTTGCTGTAAACGCAGGGCATGGTGCTCAGGTGAAAAAGAGATGATCGAGAATATACCCTGATGCCAGCAGGGTAATCGTAAAAAATCCGAGAAGTGCGTTGGCCCACAGGGCCGGGTTAAAGTTGATATCGGCGCGGTAGCTCAGAGCGCCTTTTATCGCCCAGAGAGCCAGCGGAATAGTCATGAGTGAGACCAGCGTTGACAGCGGCATGACCCCTGCCGCTGCCCACGCTATTGACCAGGCGTAGACTGCTCCGGTTCCGACCAGATATAACCAGGCTGCCTTCGGCCTGCCCAGAATGATGGGCAGTGTTTTGTCTCCTCCCGTCTTGTCCGCCTCTACATCCGGGAATTCATTCAGCAGGTGAACGTCGAAGATTAGCATCCCTGCCGGGATGGCCGCTACCGCTGCTTCTGCGCTGTAGCCCCCTGTTTGAACGAAGTAAAACATCAATATCGGAAGTATCCCCAGCCCCAGGGCTGAGGACAGCTCACCCAGTCTCCATCTGGTTAAAAATGGCGTATAGACCAGCACGCAGACAGCCCCCACTCCGATGACGGGAAGCAACAGCAAACCCTTGACGATTATCAGGTATACCCATATGGGAACCGCAAGGGCGAAGCTTAACAGGCCAAATTTAAGGACAGACCCGGGCCTGAGGAGATGGGTCGGCAGGATGCCGCTGCCCCCGGTGAAAGGCGTCCTCCGGGTTTTAAGGTCTACCCCGCTCTTATAATCGAAGTAATCGTTGAGCACCTGCACACTGACCTGCCAGAGCAGGAGGCCGATGAAGGCGAGTACAGCGTAGCGAAGGCTGACGAAACCATTCTGCCATGCAATTGATGTGCCCAGTAATGCCAGTGCCACCGATATGAGCAGAAACCTGGGGCGGATTTCTATGAGCCATATCCAGGCCCCCGACTTCACCTTTCGCAGAATCTCTGCGAAACCAGTCCCTGAAACCACATTCGCCTCCCCATCGCCTGGCGCTAATCCTGTATCCGCTCACTCAATGCGGGCTGTGTTGCGATTGTAGAAATAGGCGAAGAACCAATCGATGGACGCGCTTATCTTGCTCTTGAACCCCGTCAGCGGCCCCAGGTATACAATCATCTGCTCGAGATACAGTACACGCCGCACCAGCCCGGCGGCGAAGCCGCCAAAAACAAAGCCCAATAGCTGGGCCACCGCTGTGTTTCTGCCGATGTATATTATCTGCCCCTTAAACCAGTAACGGAAGGGGCGCTGAGACTTGCCTTTTATGGCGTTGATGATATTTCTGGCGCAGGCAGGGCCTTGCCGCATCGCCACCTGGTGAGTGGCCGGATAGGGCCCCTGGCCATGAGCTTGCCGTAGATAAGCGCAATCTCCGATAACATAGACCCCGGGCGACTTCGGGACCTCCAGGTACTCGTTGACCGTGATACGCCCGTCTTTAGCTTTATCGAATGGCAGCGCTGCCGTAACCGCCGCTGCCTTCACCCCCGCTACCCAGATAACCATGCGGGTTGGAATAATCTGACCATCAGCAGTCTGGATGCCATCTACGCCCGCCTTGCTGATGCGAGTTTTGAGCAGCACCTCAACCTTCCGGGAGCGCAAGCTGGCGACAGCCAGCTCACCGGTCTTGGCCTTCATGCCGGATAATAGAGTGTCCTGGGCCTCGACCAGAACCACGCGAACATAGGGCGTCAGGGAAGGGTAGTCTCTTGCCAGCACCTCGAGCGTGAAGTCCTGGATGGAGCCTGCCAGTTCAACGCCGGTGGGCCCGCCGCCTACCACCACAAAAGTCAGCAGTTCACGTCTGCGTTGTTCATCTTTTTCCAGCAGCGCCGCCTCATAGTTATCCACAATGCGATTGTGAATGTCGATAGCGTCTTTCAGCGACCTGAAACGAAGCGCGTTCCTCTCGACCTCGTCCATGCCGAAGAAATTGACGGTGCTGCCCAGCGCCATCACCAGGTAGTCCCACTCTATATCTCCGGTATCGGTGGCAACTATCCTTCTCTCAACGTCTATGGATTGTATGCGGCTTTGTCTGAACTTAATCCGCCTGGCCGTACCTCCCTGTCTCAACAGAATGCGCAGAGGGAAAGAGATGTGACCGGGCGCAACGCTTCCGGTGACCACCTGATATATCAGCGGCAGAACAAAGTGATAATTATTCTGGTCTATCAGAGTTACTTCCATCTCCGGTATGCGGGCGGAGGCTCTCTTCAACTCCAATAAGGCACCAATCCCGGCCGAACCTGCACCGAGGATTACCACTCTCTTCTTCTGTTCACTCATGTTTATCTACCGCCAGATGAACTATACGGTATAGTTAGCCCGTGCAGATGTCAAGTATCTGCCGGAAACAGGGTTGAGAGACCGCCTGGGGAAGTCTCTGTATTAAGAAGTGGGGCGAGTGGACTTGAGCCACCGACCTTGGTGTGCTGAGGGCTCCGTTGTAGAAAGCCCTGTCCTCGCTAGCCCCTTAAAAATTAGGCGCTCAGGCTGGCCTTATATCCGAGCCTTTGGGGACAACTACCACCCCTGACTCTGATACTGTACAGCCTCTACGCTTATCGGCCTCATGGTCATAGCCCAGGGAGGCACCGGCATGGATTCTGGATTCCTTGTCGATAATGGCTCGCCTTATCCTGGCACCGGGCTCTATGATGACTTCATCCAATACTATAGAGCCCTCCACCAGAGCGCCACTCTCAACAACAACGCCCGACGCTAGAATAGACCCCCCGACCCCACCGCCGCTGATAATACAGCCATCAGATACCAGGGAATCCGGAATCCTTCCTCCGAGGACGCACTTTGTCGGAGGGCGCGGCTTCTGATAGGTCCGGAACGGCCATTTCTCGCCATAAAGGTTAAATAGCGGGTCCACGCCTACAAGGTCCATGCTTGCTTCGTAGTAAGAGTCGATATCGCCTACGTCCCGCCAGTATGAAGAATCGCGGGTTCTTTTGACCAGCACCTTACTTCTTCTGCCTTCTTTCACTTCGACAACGAAATCCTCTATCCTGTTCTCCTTCTCGAAGTCGTAGACAAAGACTTTATGGCCCCTCGCTGTCATGCTGGGAATGACCTGTTTGCCGAAGTCTTCCTCCGTGCCCTGCATTGCCTCTTTTAAAGCGCTCATCTTAAAGATGTAGATCCCCATCGAAGCGAAGACATAATCCGGCGCATCCGGAAGGGTTTTGGGCTCAGCAGGCTTCTCCTCGAACTTAAGCAGTCTGAGATTTCGGTCTACCGCCAGCACTCCAAGCTTCAGGGCAGCCTGGTCCTTTTTTATTCTGATACCGGCTAAGGTCAGACCGGCGTCTTTCTTCCTGTGGTAAGACAACATCTGACGGTAGTCCATCTTATATACATGGTCGCCGGACAGAATCAGAATATTTTCAATATCTCGCGTCATAATTACGTCGAGGTTCTGACGCACGGCATCGGCTGTTCCCCGGTACCAGTCGGTTCCGTGCTTCTGCTGAGCGGGCACTGTATATATATATTCGCCTAACCCCGAGCTTGAGATGCCCCAGCCCTCCTGGACGTGTACGTTTAATGACCCTGACTTGTACTGTGTGAGCACGAAAATTTTGCGCAGGCCCGAGTTGACGCAATTGCTCAGGGGAAAATCGATAAGCCTGTATTTACCCCCGAAGGGAACGGCCGGTTTGGCTCGATGTCTGGTCAGAGGTTGTAACCTTTCACCAACGCCACCGGCCATTATTACTGTTAGCAGCTTTTCCATATCCACAACCCCTCTATCTGTCCGCTAAATCAGGCCTCTTATGAAAAGATTATATCAAATCGAAATCTATATCACCAATAGGGAATTAGATAATTGCTTGCGGGCCGTAGGCCTTTTGGGGTTTCGCTCCGGAGACCGCTTCAAAATTTCTTGCGATTCGGATATACTACTGTCGGGGTAATTTAGAAAAGTATTATGGAATCGAAAAACAGTGTTAACAGGCCTCCCCAAGTCCCGCCGCTGCACGTAGCTATGGCCTCGCCGGAGATTGCGCCGTTTGCCAAGACAGGCGGTCTCGGCGATGTAATGGCCTCGCTGCCCCCGGCATTGGAACGGCTCGGGCTTCGTATCTCACTTATCATGCCGGCGTATCGCTCTGTCCTTCAAGGCCGCTTCCCCATTGAGGATACAGGCATTGACTTCACTGTCCCTATCTCGAATAGCAGGGAAGCGGGGACTCTGTTGAAGACAAAGATGGGAAGAGATATTACAGTCTATCTCATCCGTGCTGACCAGTACTACGACCGTGACAGCTTTTACGGCACTCATGGAGAGGATTACCTCGATAATGCGGAGAGATTTACCTTCTTTGCCCGGTCGATTCTGGGGGTCTTGAGATATGACCCACCGGCGGTACTCCATACCCACGATTGGCAGTCGGCACTTGCCATCGCATTTCTTAAAGCTCAACCTCATCTCTATCCGGAGCTTTCTTCTGTGAAGACAGTCTTCACTGTGCACAATCTGGGATACCAGGGCCTTTTTAGTTATCTGGACTGGCACCTCCTGAACCTCGAGGATCGCTTTTTCACCCCACAATATCTGGAGTTCTACGGTAAAATCAACTTTCTCAAAGGGGGACTCGTCTTCTCTGACAGAATCACTACAGTGAGCCCCTCATATGCCGAGGAAATCAAGACCGCAGAGCAAGGGTTCGGGCTGGACGGGGTCTTTCGGGAGCGCGCACAGAGCCTGGTTGGTATTCTCAACGGAGCGGATTACGAAATATGGAATCCTGCAACCGACCCCTTTATCTGCAAAAGATACGGGGCAGAGAGCCTTTGGGGGAAGAAATCTTGCAAGTCCGAACTGCAAAGGGCTTTCGGGCTTCGCGATGTCCCTGATATTCCGCTTATCGGAATGGTCTCGCGTCTGACATCGCAGAAGGGTTTCGATATCGTAGAGCAGGCAATGGATGCCCTGGTTTCTCGCGGTACTCAGTTCATTCTCCTCGGAACAGGAGACAAGCACTACGAGGATGTTTTTGCCGAGATGCCCGAGAGATACCCCGGAAAAGTAGGGGTAAAGATTGATTTTGACGACTCCCTGGCCCACAAGATTATTGCCAGCTCCGATTTGTTGCTTATGCCTTCCCGCTACGAGCCGGGCGGCCTTACTCAGATATATGGTCTCAGATACGGTACTATCCCTATAGTGAGAGCCACAGGCGGCCTGAGAGATTCCATAAAGGAGTTTGACCCGGGTACAGGGGAAGGCAATGGCTTCGTTTTTGGCCCCTACGAGGTTTCCGACTTCTTGCAGGCTCTGGACCGGGCCCTGGAGTTACTACAGCAGAAAGAGAAGTGGGCAAAGTTAATGAAGAATGCAATGGCCGCTGACTTTTCCTGGAGCCGCTCCGCCCTGTCGTATGCTGAACTTTATCAGAAGCTTGCACAGCAATCTTCAACCTGAACACTTATTTCTGTGGTCTCGCTACAATCAGGACTTAAAAAGCCATGTCGGGGCGAGTCCCCCGCGTTTACAAAGGCAATGTCAACACCTAAAATCTGCCACAAAGGACTTCAGCGCATCTTTATGAAGGAACAGAAGGGGTTTACCCCTCTCGCCTGAGTGCCTTTGAGGTAGGCGCGGGAGAGTATGGAAAGCACGCCCACCAGGTTCAGAGGCACCAGCCTCATAGGGTTGACTTTCATCAGGTGGCACATTGCTTCTGTGGTCGCCCGGAGGTCATTGCATTCCCCGCTTACGTATACTCTGCTCTTGCCCAGCCGTCGTATCAGCTTCGCGGAGACCTCTTCGATCGCGCATTTTCCCGCTATAAGCACGGGACCCTCTAGGGTCTCGATTTCCTTCGGGTCAAACCCCTTTCCCATTAAAAGTGACCATCCCCCTTTTCCGCCGAAGTCATAGTATAGAAACTGCAGTAGCGTGAGCGGGTTATTAACGCATCCTTCGCGGCAGGCCATCTCTTTCCCCCTGATGACGTTGACATCCGGCGGAAATTGAGGATAGAGGTCGAACGGGTACTTGCCGCCGTAATCCGATATGTCACCCATAATATCGAGATTCTGGAGGCTCGAGAAGTCGCCCGACAGCTCGATGTCCTCCGCTTGCGAGACACCATCCGAAAGGCCTCTTTCAATTGCCAGCTTGATGTGAGGGACTTCATCTATGCCCAGGCCGAACACTGCCGCGCCTGCAATATCAACCGCAACTACGTTCAACCCTCCGAGCAATAATTTGAACGGCTTTACACATTTGTCTGCGAAACTGGTCGCCGGGTAATGGCCGTAGATTGTCCCCTCTATGCCCTCTATCAACGTAACATCGGGCTTCACGTACGCCAGCAGGTCGACCAACTTACTGTGGAGATTGTAGTTGTGGTCCAGACCTCTATCGGAATGGCGCGGGAGTCCCCACTGGTTCTTGATTCCCAGAGTCACAACCCCCATGGAATGAGTCTTCAGCTTGGGAAGGCTGACGTATAAGTTCTCGTCCTTTTTCTCGATAAGCTTTTCCACGATGGTCTTGGGCATGTGGAACTCTTTTCGCTCATACCCGCTCGTATTACTCTCCGATTTCTTCTCCTTACCTGGAAACTCGAGGGTTACCGTTCTGTCCTCATCGAGGTAGACAGGTATGGCGCGGGTTCTCTTGCATATATCGCTGTACCCGGTCAGCCTGAAGACCAGGCGGGTATAAGTTCCCTGGGTGCTGTTTTCCATCAGATAAACATTGCGGGCGCCGGCGTCCAGCCAGTAGCGTACTACGGCTTCTACGACCTCGGGACGGGTAAATGCGTAGGGCCGGGAATCGATTGCGTTCGGTTTGATATAAACATCGCCGGAGGACTTAAGGAGAGCTTTGCCGCCAAGGTTATCGAATACCTGGGCTGTCACGGCACAGATTTCCTCTTTCAGTTTATCACCCAGCGGCCGGAATATGGTGAACGTGTCCGGGTTGTGTTCGGACTGAAGTCGTCTCATAACCACCTTTGTCTTACTCATGTCCCGACGCTCCCCGTTCTGCCTGCATCTATTAACCGTTTTATCAGGGCTGCCGTTGCTTCGGGATACTCCAGCGGGAAAAGATGTGACCCATCGGCAAAGCATTCGAAATACAGCCGGTGTTTCACGGCAAATCCTTCGACCATCCTCCGGAATGGACTGTATTCGCCCACAACCAGACTCCCAGGGATGCTCAATCGCGGTTTGAACCTGCTCATGTCATGCGGCGTCGTCTTGAATATTTCCAATTCTACTTTCGGGTCGAAGCTGAGCCTTACTCCGGAAGGTGTCTCAACCATTCCGTTTTCAATGTAATCTGAAAAACAGTCCGGGTCAAAATGGCTAAAAAGGGCCTTGCCCCGCAGATGCGCTTTCGCCTCCTCGCGGCTGGGCCATTCTTCACGCCGCCCTTTGGTCAGGGCTGCCGGCCCCATGCGCCCCGCAAGTCTAAGCTTCTTAACGGCGGCCATGAAGATAGTGAAAGGGCCGTACACTAACGGGGGGTCAAGCATAATAACCTGCTGGAATAGACCTGGCTTTTCATACGCAGCCCTGAAGTCGAGAATCGCCCCCAGGGAATGCCCGAGCCCTATCACCGGCCCGTCGCAATTATCTTCGATGTGCTGAATGAGTTCGTGGGTCAGGCTCACCCAGTTGTCGTCGACCGGATACCTGGCGTCGTGTCCGAGCCTGTCAATCGAGATTACCGAATACTCCGGCCCCAGTAATCTGAAGAGCTTGTTATAAGTGCCGGAAGGGAAACCGTTCGCATGTGCAAAATGTATTACTGTCTTCTGCATCACCTGCTCTGTGTAGTAACTATCATATCAGAGTCTTTGTAGCCAATTTTTCATGCGTCCCATTATACCACCTTCGCCCGCTTCGCTTTGAATTCCCTTAATACGATCGAATCCAGCTTCGATTGCTTAATCCGGCCAGCGCTTTTCTCCCAGAGCTATTCGGCAAAGATCAATGATATGAATCTTATGTAGCCCTAGCTTATCGGTTGGCCTTCTCAGTATTCGATCGCACATAGGACAGAGCGTTATCAGGGCATCGGTACCACACTCAATCGCATCGTTGACGTTCTTTGCCTGGACCTCTGCGGCTAGTTCCGGATAAATACGTATAATCGGTCCGGTACAACACAAAGCCGTTTCGCGTTCGTACTTTCTTGAGGGGCGCTCTATTCCGATCAGATTGAAAATCTCATCGAGGAGGCGGTCTTTTTCAGGAGTGTATCTGGAGGCACAGGGGCGCTGATAGGCGACTTTCTTATTCAGCTTTGTGATACTGTTTTTATGTTCTTCAAGATAGTTCACCAGGTATTCGAAGAGGTGCATGTACTTGAAGGGCACCTTGAGCCCATAGTCTTTTATTTTGGCATTTGCCATAGCGTAACAGTCATCATGGAGAAACACGACATCCTTGCCCAACATGCCGAGATTCTGAATAAATCTGCGGGCATTCTTCTCAATTGGACTCTCCTTACCGAGGTGAACATAGCCTAGGTAGCAGAAGTAATCCCCTCCCTTTACTATTGTCATACCCTTAAACATCTGGCTGTCCAGGGTTCCTTCAGGTATCATCCCCTCCATGACGCAAAGGGAGAGTAGGGGTTTATCGGGGTCACCCGGTATCACTTCGGATGGGCTCTCCCCCAGTTGGTCAAATAGGGCTACCGCTGGCTCGGGCACAGGGAAAGAGCCAGTTTTCTCCTGCATCTTGCAGATGAGGTCAAAGGGGTCAGCCCCGGTGGGGCAATACTCTCTGCAGGCGCAGCAGGTGATGCATCGTCTCAGTATCTTTGCTTCCTTGCCCTCTATAAGGGCCTTAAGTTGCGCAACTGCTTCACTCTTATCGTACGCAGTATAGAAACACTTCGTGAGACAATCACCACATAAGTTGCATTTGGACTCATCCCACATTCACTTGCCCCTTGAGTAGATTTACTAATTGTATTTTATACCGATTCATTGCGGTATTCTACTTAAATTGGCTTTCATGGGCTGGGCAGCTCGGAAACCGATTCTTTAATACCGTGTGACGAGAGTTTGGGCTCAGTCATTGGCTAGTTTTTGTCATTCGTATTAGAAAAGAATAAAATCTTAAGATGCCGGGGCGGCAACTACAAAGTAACCTAGTGAAAACGCGGTGGCAGTTATCAATAATAAACGGGGGCAGAAATATGCGTGATAGAGTAAAGATAGCAGCAGTTCAGATGGAACCCAGGATAATGCGAAACAGCGAGAACCTTGACAATATACTGCTCAAAATAAGGACCGCCGCTCACGGTGGTGCTGACCTGATAGTTTTTCCCGAGTGCGCCCTGACCGGATATGTCTTCGCCAGCCGCAAGGAGGCCATGCCATACATGGAGACTATTCCCGGACCCAGTATAGACAGGCTGGCATCCTGCTGTCGCGAGCTCGGCGTTCATGCCGTCGTTGGTCTTCTGGAGATAGATGAAGGCAAGTGCTTCAATGCAGCAGTTTTGCTCGGACCGGAAGGACTGGTTGGAAAATACAGAAAGAATCATCTCCCATTCCTGGGTATCGATCGCTTTCTCGACCGGGGTGACAGGCCTTTCGCAGTATATAAGACTTCCATAGGTAATATCGGCATTCATATTTGTTACGATTGTAACTTTCCTGAGAGTGCCCGGATTATGACATTATTGGGAGCGGATATCCTGGTTCTTCCCACCAATTGGCCGGAAGGGCGGGGGAAGGTCGCTAAATATGTAGTTGTCTCTCGAGCCTATGAGAATAAGGTGCATCTTGTAGCTGCGAATCGTGTTGGCAGCGAGCGCGGCACTAAGTTCATCGGTTTAAGCAAAATAATCAACGCCTGGGGAGATGTACTAGCTGAAGCCAGTAGTGACGATGAACAAATCATTTACGGTGAAGTAAGCCTGGCCGACGCACGAGAGAAACACATAGTATTTAAACCGGGTGAGTTCGAAATGGACCTTATACGTGACAGGAGACCTGAATTATATACTGAACTTTGTAAAGCTCGTAAAGCCTGAGATCAGGAGCTACATGCTCCGCGAAATGGAAAGTTTACAAGCTGATCTTTTATAAAGGGCTGACATGTAACGTTAAGCCAGTATTTGCAATCATGCTATTATAACTTGATTGGTTGCCTCCGAAAAATTCTATTACAAGGAGCTATTGACTGAATCTCTCTCCAATCATTCGTTCATTACATAAGTATCTTTCAACGCATGAACGTGATTAGTCCAGATGTTTTCGTATCGCCGCTTATCTACGGCAGGCTTCTTTATCATTTTCATCGCGTACTCCATTTGCTTTGGGGTGGAAGATTGCTTGCCATAGAGTTCGACCGCGAACTTTGAGAAATCCCTAACCATAACATCGAAGATCTGGTCAATGAGGTCGGCTTCCAGTCCTTCGAGGCTGGCCTCCTCCAGAATAAGTTGCCCGTAGACGACCAGAGTGAAGATTTCCCCCAGGCCCATCAGGAAATCAATGTCCTTTTTCTGCTCGTCATCCGGGGTGGCTGCCGCCAGAAACTGCTTGAAGACCTCAATCTGTTCTTGGAAGATGTTGACGTTGGGGATGTCGAACTGGCCGAAGATATTTCTATAATCGTGGAACTGAATTCTGCCCAGGCCGCGGGCCGGACCCTGGTTGAACAGGAATTCGTCTGACTTGGTGTGCATAATCTTTCCAATCTCTGGGAGCTTGCCCGGGTTAAAGAAGTAGTTTTCCATGAACTTGACTATCAGTGCTATATTGACGTGTACCGTGCCTTCCAGCCGCGGAAGCGCCCGGATATCGCGGGCTGCCATCTCGAAATAGGTGTCCTTTTCAAAGCCCTTGGCCGCGATTACATCCCAGAGCAGGGTGATGACGTCCTCTCCCTGTCTGGTTACCTTCATCTTCACCACAGGGTTGTAAAGCAGGTAGCGCCGGTCATTGATTGACGCAGTGCGCTGATAGTCCGAGGTTCGGAGCGCCACCAGCTTCATGGCTACTAACCTGCAATAGGCATCGGTGAACATCTGTTTGACGTGGGGGAAATCGGTTACATGCATGCCGTAAAGAACGCGGTTGGCGGCGTGGTTGATGGCCTCATAGAATGCATGAGTGCATACCCCGATCGAAGCCCAGCCCAGGTTATACTTGCCCACGTTGACCGTGTTGAGGGCGGTATACAGGGCCTCATCGCCCCGGACTAGAATCTCTGCGTCAGTGACAGGATAGTCATGAAGGGCATAATTGGCAACATAGTTCTGCGAGTCGCAGATGTTCTTTTTCAGCTCGTACTCGGGCTTTTTAAAGTTGGCAATGAAAAAAGCGTATTCTCCGGTACCTGCTATCTTGGCAAAGGTGCTTACCATGGCAGCCTCGTTGCCGTTGCCTATGTAATACTTCTCACCATTGGCCACGTACTTCCCATCGCCCTTAGGCGTGAGGGTCATCTCGGTGGAATAGACATCGGCGCCGTGGTCGCGCTCCGACAGACCGAACGCAAATATTCCCCCTTCCTGGAGGGCCTTTGCCGCCTTTTTCTTAATCCCCTCGTTCTTGCTCATCCAGATAGGGCCCAAGCCTAAAATCGTGACCTGCCAGGTATACCAGTAGGCTAGCCCGTAAAAAGCAATGATTTCGTTGAACTCGCAGTTGCGGTAGGTATCCCAGCGCGCATCCGGATCGTCACTGTATTTCGAGGGAGTCAACAAAGTGGCAAATATCTTGTTCTCCTTGATAAAGTCAAGATATTCCCGGTACCAGACCCGTTTATGATCGTCATCCTTGATGCTCCTCAGCCCCTTGTTTTCAAAGAACTCTATGGTTTTCAGCATTATTTCTCGTGACCTGCTATCTGAATACTTGCGCACGTGCTTCTTTGGATTCAATAAAATCATACTAGCGCCTCCTTCTTTGGCATAACCCATTTTTGACCACCACCATATTATTGTAGCACTTCCAGATTTTGCGTTATCGTCACAGAAGCAATGTTTGTGGAACTTCACACTCTGTGTTATGCTTGCATCTCGGTACTCCACAAATAGTGCTTAGTTAGCAGGGCTCTGGAACGTAAGCTTATTCGAATTAGGATAGCCTGTACCAATAGACGCAAGCAAAACTGGCGAAGGTGAAGTGTGATGACTGAGAAGGCATTTCAGGATTACTATCCAGATCATTTAAGTCATTGCTATGGCTGCGGACGGTTGAATGAACATGGATTGCACATCAAGAGCTACTGGGATGGGGAAGAGTCTGTCTGCACCTTCTATCCAAAACCCTACCATATCGCTGTCCCGGGGTACGTCTATGGCGGTCTTATCGCTTCACTGATTGACTGCCATTGTACTGGCACAGCGGCAGCCGCAATGTACCGCCAGAAGGGGCGTGCCATGGATACTGAACCGCAGCTACGTTTCGTGACCGCTTCGCTGCATGTCGAATACCTGCATCCAACCCCTTTGGGTGTACCATTAGAGGTGAGGGCGTCAGTCAGAGAAATCAAGGGCCGCAAGGTTGTGGTTGCGGCAAAACTGTGGGCCAACGGAGAAGTCTGCGCTCGTGGAGAGGTAGTTGCTGTTCAGATCCCCGAACAATTGATGCATAGCTAGAGAATCAAGGCAATCCGATAACACTACCTTTGCGCTATGGGTTTATCGGGGCGAGTGGATTTGAACCACCGACCTCAGCGTCCCGAACGCTGCGCGCTAAACCAGGCTGCGCTACGCCCCGATGCCACCGATTATAGCTCAATAACATACGCTTAGCAACGAGTTATAGTTGGGATGTACAGCTGGTCCAGATAGGCAATTATTGAAATGAGACATAAGTCACAGACCGGGACGATTATTTTCATATAATTTATGTTTATGCAAATTTTGTAGCTGATATTCGAGATGGCAAAAATATAGCCAGGAGGGGGCGATCAGAATGATGGCGAAATTCAAGTGCAGTGTGTGTGGGTATATCTACGTGCCCGCGGAAGGGGACAAGGAAAGGGATATAGAATCAGGCACTCCGTTTGAGGACCTCCCTGAAGCGTGGAGATGCCCGTATTGCGGGTCTCCGCAAGAGAAGTTCCATAAGTTCGAGCCGATTTGTCGCACGTAATCTTATCTTGAAGTGGTTTTCTGCCGAATGTTGCAGACAGAGATTTACATGCTCGTCTCCATATGATAAAATGTAGTTTGGTGAAGTGCGGGCTTAATACCTCATGCTAAAGGAGTAAAATGGCCGATAAAAAGAGTATAGACCCTGTAGTAGTAGAGATGCTCCAGAAAACGGAAGCCGAGGGTATATCCACAATTTTCAAACGTGCTGACGAGACTAAGCCCTGTCCCATCGGACACGAGGGCAATTGCTGCAAAATTTGTTTCATGGGGCCGTGCCGCTTAACTGGTAAGACAACGGTTGGTCTCTGTGGGGCAACAAAGTCAACTGTGTCAGCCCGGAATTTAGCTCGAATGTGCGCAGGCGGAGCGGCTGCCCACTCCGACCACGGACGCGGTATGGCGTTGACGCTGCTAGCCGCTGCTGAAGGTGAAGCGCCTGATTATCGTATAAAGGATGAGAGAAAGCTAAAGAGGGTGGCCGGATACCTGGGTGTGTCGGTAGACGGACGAGCAACAAACGACATAGCAAAGGATGTAGCTGAGGTAGCGCTAGCTGAGTTTGGCAAACAGACCGGCGAATTGATTTACGTACGCAGGGCTCCGCCCAAGCGTCAGGCAATTTGGCGCAAGCTGGGTATTGCGCCTCGAGGCATTGATCGTGAAATTGTAGAAATAATGCATCGTACGCACATGGGCGTGGACCAAGATGCTGAACACATTATGGACCAGGCTATGCGCGGTGCCCTGGCCGACGGCTGGGGCGGCTCCATGCTCAGCACTGACATCAGCGATATCCTGTTCGGCACCCCTGGCCCCGTTGCATCCGGTTCCAATTTCGGCGTGCTCCGCGAGGACGAGGTAAACGTGGTCATACATGGCCACGAGCCCACTCTGTCCGAGTTGATTGTAGCGGCGGCGAGCGACCCCGAGATTATCGAATACGCCAAGTCTAAGGGGGCCAAAGGCGTGAACCTGGCCGGCATCTGCTGCACCGCCAATGAAATCTTGATGAGACAGGGTGTGCCTCTGCTGGGCAACTTCCTGGCCCAGGAGCTGGCCGTTGTTACCGGCGCTGTAGATGCGATGGTGGTGGATATACAATGCATCATGCAGGGTCTGGTTGAAGTTGCGAAGAACTATCATACCAAGATTATTACCACATCGCCCAAGGCGAAGATCGAGGGTGCTACCCACATCGAGTTCGAAGAGCACAAGGCGATGGAAATCGCCAAGGACATCCTTCGCACCGCCATAGATAACTACCCCAACAGGGGTAAAGTCACCATCCCCGATATGCAGGACCATCTGGTCGCCGGCTTTTCCCATGAATATATTGCGTACATGTTGGGTGGAACTCTGCGCGAGTCCTTCCGCCCTCTGAACGATGCTATCATGGCAGGGCGCATACGGGGCGCTGCCGGTGTGGTCGGCTGCAATAACCCCCGGGTGACTCATGATGACCCGCACCTCTACATCGTACAAGAGTTGATTAAGAACGATATACTGGTAGTTACCACGGGGTGCAACGCTATAGCCTGCGCCAAGGCAGGCCTGCTTACCCCCGAGGTAATGGAACAGTGCGGCCTCGGACTCAAGGAAATTTGCCAGACCATAGGCATCCCGCCTGTGCTCCATATGGGCTCTTGTGTGGACAATACCCGTATCCTGACCGTGCTTGCTCAGTCCGCTAACGAGGGCGGCCGGGGTGAGGACATCAGCGACCTGCCGGTAGCTGGCTTTGCCCCCGAGTGGATGTCCGAGAAGGCAATATCCATTGGCATGTA
>Ga0172365_10000442_pt1 | contig 27353 bp, 27 predicted proteins | sample LakKivSesite48cm_FD_114535 | JGI IMG/M metagenome (GOLD analysis project Ga0172365, IMG submission 114535) | Sediment microbial communities from Lake Kivu, Rwanda - Sediment site 48cm | ecosystem: Environmental > Aquatic > Freshwater > Lake > Sediment | place: Rwanda: Western Province, Lake...
AGTAATCATGGATATTGGCATGCCTGATATGAACGGCATTGAGGCAACCCGTCAGATTATGACTGAAACAAAAGGCGTGAAGGTGATCGCTCTATCAATGCACTCTGATAGGAGGTTTGTCCTACAAATGCTAAAAGTAGGTGCGTCTGGATACCTGCTAAAGGATAGTGCCTTTGAAGAACTCATATCAGCAATTCATACCGTAATGGCAAACCAACCTTACCTGAGCCCAAAGATAACGGATGTGGTAGTCAAAGAATACCTCCATGGCCTCCCCAAGAACGAGTCTACAGTCTTCACAATCTTAACAGCAAGAGAAAGGGAGTGCTTCAACTTCTCGCTGAAGGCAAAACCACAAAGCAAATTGCCTCTGCCCTCAATATAAGTGTCAAAACCATTGAGACACACCGCCAACAAATCATGGAAAAGCTTAACATGCATAGCGTAGCTGAACTCACCAAATATGCAATCAGGGAAGGGCTTACATCCCTTGAGGGATAATCCCCTACAATAATCCAAATCTATACTCAGCATTTTCCTATTTTTATTTCAGGGATTCCGAAGACCTAAATCAGGAGTTGCCTGATTGTTCACTAATTATAATTTGTGTAATCTGTACATAGTAAAAGGAGTCGGGAGGTTAAAGTGGACATAGGTACTCTTGGAAATATCAGTTTTAGCTGGAATTTTATTGTATCCTTTTTAAGCATTATCCTTATTGATCTCATTCTGGCAGGAGACAATGCAGTGGTCATTGCTATGGCAGTTCGTTCACTTGCACCAAAACAAAGGGTGCGCGGGATTATCGTTGGTGCAGGAGGAGCAGTCATACTGAGAGTTGTCCTTACCTTTTTCGCCGCACAACTTCTCAACATTAGTTTTGTAAAGTTCCTTGGTGGCATCTTGATTATCTGGATCGCTGTAAAACTTTTTATAGAAGGCGCCCCTGAAGACAAATTTAGAAAGGAAGCAAAGACCATGGGACAGGCTGTATTAACCATTATGATTGCAGATCTTATTATGAGCACAGACAATATCCTTGCTGTAGCTGGGGCATCCAAGGGGAATCTGTTCCTACTTATTTTCGGTTTGGGTTTGAGCATCCCCTTTGTTGTCTTCACCAGTAACCTTTTGTCCAAGCTGATGGACAGATATCCATTCATTATTTATATTGGTGCAGCTATTTTAGGCAGGGTAGCGGGTGAGATGATAATATCAGATCCTTATATTCATCGATTTTTACAATTCAACCGTTTAACTGAATATTTTATACAAGCAGGGTTTGCAGTAAGTGTTATTGTGGCTGGAAAGCTTTGGTTAAAAATTCGCACAACGCATGAAGGACCTATGCTTCAGCACGAAAATAGTCCCTTCTACTTAAGCAATTGGGACCTTCTGTAATGGAGTTACGGTTATTTAAAAAAATGTTTTTTATGCGCATAGAAAACAGCATTCAGCATTTACTGGGTGCTGTTTTTTGCATTTATTATCTTACTCTTACAACTATATCCTATCAAGATATATCAAGATACTTATATAATAAAACCTAATTTAAATCAGCGCCCCTATCGGGGGTGGCTCTCTGAAAATTCTGGATTTTATTTCGATGGAATGTTTTATAATATGCCATGGCTATGCAATAAAGTAGAATGGAGGGGCGAGTGCTAAGGAAATCAGGTGATAAACAAAAATTAATTTCAAGAGAAGACTGTGTGCTTGTTATTATCGATATTCAGGATAAACTGATACCTGTGATAACTAACGGACAAAGTGTGATTAGAAATGTCGTTCGACTTGCAAAGTTTTCTCATATCATTGGACTTCCAGTCATAATTACCGAACAGGAAAAACTTGGTTCCACCATTGTTGAGGTCAAAAAAGAGCTGCCGAACATATGCCCGATTAATAAAGTCCATTTTAATTGTTTTTTCTGCAAGGACTTTAAAGACCAAATAAGTTTGGTCGGCAAAAAGACTCTGGTTCTCGCAGGGGTTGAAGCCCATATCTGTGTGGCACAAACAGCGTTATATGCGTTGCCCTATTTTAATGTCCATGTGTTAGGTGATGCGACCTCTTCACGGACAGTTGAAAACCGGGACACTGCCCTTGAAAGGATGCGGCAGTACGGCGTTACCATTACCTCTTCTGAAATGTTAATATACGAGCTATTGCAGAAGGCGGGGACAGAGGAGTTTAAGACCGTCCTACAATTAGTAAAATAGCAGCCAGAATATGGAACCCCCTTCTTTGGCAAAAATGTTTCTGTCGTTCCTTAGGCTCGGCATGGCCGCTTTTGGCGGGCCTGCGATGGTTATGTACATAAAGGAACTATCTGTAAAACATAATAAGTGGCTGGACGAAGAAACCTTTAAAGATGGTGTTGGTTTATGTCAGTCGATGCCAGGGCAACTGCAATGCAGATGGCCGCTTATGTGGGGCTAAAGACCAGAGGACTCCCGGATGCAATTCTATCGTATATAGGTTTTGGACTGCCTGCATTTTCCCTGATGCTGATATTTTCGTCACTATATTTAAGCTTCCACAACCTCCGGTACGTCTTGTCTCTATTTTCCGGCCTTCAGGTGATTGTCATTGCTATTATTGTAACCGCGGCCCATTTATTTGGTGGGGGGGTGCTTAAAGATTACAGGGACATCTTTATAACCATAACATCTGCGGTGCTTCTTTTTATGGGGGTGAGTCCTTTTCTGGTCATCGCAGGGACTGCCCCTCACAGGGATTGTGGTATTTAGAAACATCCAGAGGACTGAATACAGATGCACAAGAACAGTTGGTTCGTTTCACGTGAAACAGATTGTAATCCTCCTCATCCTCGCTATCACACCATTCTTTGACAGATAAGGATTATAATTGGATTTGCGGCCTTAATTTTGCTTTTGAGGAAAGTAGATATTTTTTATGTTGTACTGATTAGGTGCGTTCATTTCCCTACTGATAATATATATAAGGCTATTCCTTTTTAAGATATACGAGGTCAGTGGCTGAAAAATTACTGCCCTTTTTAGCCTTTGCCCAGCATGCATCAACACCGAAAAGCTCGAAGACCTCAAGTTCCCCTTTATAATTTCCCTTTATCTTGCCCAGGGGTGCCTTTGTTTTTGAATCTACCACCTGTTCCCCGGGTGAGTATACTTCAAGGATACCCCCCTTCTCCAACCCTGACAATCTTCCTGCGTTGATATAGATCTTGCCTTCTTCAATAGATGCAATTCTTGCATGCCAATCTAAAAAGAGTATCGACCGCAAAAGATCCTCCGCTATAATCTCTATTGACAGATCTATGGCTTTAATTTTTGCTTTTTCAGAACTCATGTCCCCCTTTTCCCTTGTTAGGGATACGGGGTTTCTCCCGGAGAGGTGTTTTAATATGGCTCCAGTTTCTGTACTATAAACTTCAATGGCCATTTTGGATATAGCAAACGAGGTTTCCCTATCGTCTTTACCTTCTATCTTTGATGTGCTCGTGTAAATATCAGAAAGGGTTCCCTTTAAAACCGCGTGTACACCATAAAGCTCATTCAGCGTCTTCATGCTCGCAGGATCTGTAAGTGTGGTTTGAACATTAATTGTATTCGGGTCCACACAGATGATGGTGCCTGTATTTTCAAGTCTCGATATGAGTCGTTTTGTAGCTAATTCCCCCATATGCTCTTCTTTATAATTTGTCTCGTCAATAACGGGCATGACAACCACACGCCTTTTCATCTTTGGTGATGGATAATTAAACGCAACAATGGGAAGCATTGGCATATAGCCCATGCCTGGTGGAAGATTACCCATTTGATAAGGATAAACCATTTGAGGGGCTATGCCTTTTTTCTTAAGCTCCTCTTCAAGTTTGGCAAGTCGTTTCTCCAGGTCTTCCCTCTCTTTCTTTCCCATCCCTCCGGACAACATTGACTCCATTATACCTGGAGAATACTGGTCTTTTCTGATCCATACATTCTCCGGCTCGTAAGGGGTCAACATGTACTTTTTGTTTCTCGCATATATGTACTCTATGCCATCAATTACCTTTATGTCCCCAGGTTTTGGTTCTGTCTCCTCTATCTTTTCCATTTTTTCTTCTTTTTTCTGAGTCTGTGCGGATGAAGGTGCATCGCTCTTCTTTTTTGTAAAGGGGATGTAGCTACATGAGGCAAGGAAGAATACTAAAATAAGTATCGCAAATTTACGCATCGATGTGATTATAAGCTATGCGTGATTCAAAAGTCAAAGAGATTTTAGTCTTTTTTCGCCCCCACGAGCTTCAGCAACTGTCCTTACAATAAAAAGTCCTGGGCCAGAAATATCCCCTTCTTTCCTAAGCTACCCCTTCTATGTTTCTCAAAGATATACTGGATTTCATCTGTTAAAACATGTTATTGCGCCCCCTGGGTCAACAGTTATGAGTCCATCATCTATGGTTTCAAGCATTATCAACAACTTTTTTCTTTCGAGCTTAATAATGTTTGATTTTTCTTCCAGTTCTTTGTCTATTGCAAAAGTGAATAAAGTTAAACAGAGTACAGACCCTTTTTCAGTTCGTTTAGTGTGAGATGTTCTATTAAGGTTACACCAGAATAGGTTGTGACAATTGATAAAAGGATGACAAGGGTGATAAAAATGCAAATATTTTTGTAATAAGCCTCGTATCTCATTATTGGAGGTGGCGGGAATCGAACCCGCGACCCCCTCGTTGCGAACGAGATGCTCTCCCTCTGAGCTACACCCCCTGTTTCTTTAATATTATTTTAAGTATCCCTTAATATCAAGATTTTTGTATTTATTCAGCAATTACCCATAAGCTGTCAATTATTGGGAATAGGCCTTATACTAAATATCTCAAGATTAGCACAAAACTGCTTGCCGATTGCTTATGGGTTATGTTTATCAAATATTTAATATATTTTTTATCGTTTGCTTAAGTTCTCTTGTGTCTGCTGATTTTACTACATATCCATCAGAAACCCAGCTTGAAAAATCCTGTTTAAATTCTCCATATGCGGAGCACAGTATTACTGGCTGGTCTTTATTCAAATTCTTTATCTCATTCAATGCCTGTATGCCATCCATGCCTGGCATCTTTATATCAAGCACAACCAGATCAAAGCTTGAACCCTTAAGTTTCTCAAGGGCTTCCAGGCCATTCGATGCTGCCTCTACCTGGTATCCCTCCTCTTCGAGTTCTTCTTTGAAAAGCATTCTTATGTTTTTCTCATCGTCTACTACCAACAATTTTATCTTTTTCATAAAAACTCCCCTTTGATTATATTATTTTTTACAGGGAGGTACACTATAAATGTTCCCCCTTCCCCGAGAGAATTCTTTACCTCAATATGGCCGTTATGGTTCATCACAATTTTATTAGATATAGCAAGGCCCAATCCTGTTCCTCTGTCCTTCGTTGTGAAAAATGGATTAAAAATGTTATCGATGATTGCAGGGTCTATGCCCTCGCCTGTATCAATAAAAGAAATAGCCAAAAATGGTCGGTTATTAAACACCGCCTGCTCTGTCTTAATAATGATTTTACCATTGCCGTGCATAGCTTCATAGGCATTCATAAGTATATTAATAAAAACCTGTCTAATCTGCTGGCTATCACACTCAACAGGGGGCAGGCTTTTATCATATTCCTTCACAATCTGGACTTGTTCCCATGCTGTATCTGAGGTAAAAAGATAGAGGACCTCGTCTATACAATCATTCATATCGCATGTTTCTGCCAGCATCGGGTTTTCCTTTACATAGCTTAGAAGCTCGTTGAGTATCGTTTCGAGCCTTGAAACTTCCTTAAGAATTATGTCTATATATCTGTTTTCCTTTTGATCTAAATGAATCTTCTTTGCAAGCCTCTTTGTAAACCCGCCTATTATTACAAGGGGATTTTTTATTTCATGAGCAATGTTGGTGGTCATTTCACCAAGACTTCTAAACTTTTCCTGCTCTATAAGTCTTTTCTGGGCATCGTTCAATTCTTTTACCACATCCCTGAGTCTTATGTTTAATAAGGTATTTTCCAGACCACTCGATATGTAGTTCGCTATTGTATTTATCAAATACTGGCCGTCTCCTTCTGAAGCAAAATCTTGCTGTGATTTTTCCCCACCCATTGTGATCGTTCCAAGGATACGGCCTTTTGATAGCACGGGGGAGGCATAAAGTGAGGACTTTAAGGAGTTTTCATGTTGCTCGGGGGCTTGATTTTTCAAAAAAGTTGCCTTTTTAAGCCTTCCGACCCCTTTCTCTAACTCATAGACGTAATTTTCTATCGACGAGTCTATTACACCATATATAACCCTTTGTGAATCAAGCTTTAAAAATGTATCTTCTATCTTTATTGTAACAAACGTTGCGTTAAGCGCCTTGGCTATTGTTGATGCAATATTTTTTAAAAGCTCGTTGGGTTCTATATTTGAAGTAAGGATCTTCCCAAGTTCTGAAAGTGTCGCAAACTCGCTAATCCTCTTCTTTGAGGAAAGGATAAGCTCATAGGACCTAAGTATCCCGCCCAGCTCTCTTGAAAGTATAGAGAGTAAAATTTTTTCTGAATCACGTATAGAATCAGTGTTTGATGAACTTACTATTAGAACACCATAGATATAGCTATCATCAGATAATGGGAGGAATGCAAAGGTCTTATATTTTTCAACAACTCCATCAAGTTCCGGGTAAAAAAGACAACCAAATCTCGGTGGTATGTCTTTTATTGTAAAAAACTGGGGCGCCCTCTTCTGTGCTACAGTGCCAACAATTCCCTCACCAACATGGCACCTGTACTGATTTAATATTCCCGATAATATGCTTTTTTGATTTGTAAATCTACAGGTAAGCCTCCTGTCTTTGTCAAGGGTATACACGATAACCTCTTCAAGGCGCATATCTTGGGCTATAATATTCACTATTGAATTGATCCTAGATGCTATCTCGAGGTTTGAGTGGGATATCTCTATAATCTTTCCCAGTAAATCAATGGGGTTCATGTTTCTCAATGGCTTTTTTGTATAGCCCTATATATTCCTTTGCGGACCTTTCCCACGAAAAGTCTGCCTCCATACATCTTTTTACAAGAGGCGTCCAGGCCTTTTTATCCCCATAAACCTTCAATGCCCTTTTTATGGCATCAAGCATTGCGTCTTTTGAGTAGTCATAGAATTTAAAACCTGTACCGCTCAAGGGCGTGCTGGTATAGTCTACTATGGTATCTTCAAGGCCCCCAACACCTCTGACTATTGGAACCGTTCCATATTTAAGGCTATACAATTGATTAAGGCCACATGGCTCATATCGTGAGGGCATAAGAAATGTATCGGCCCCCGCTTCAATAAGGTGGGCAAGCTTGTTGTCATATGCAATCTTGACGGAGAACGATTTTGGGAATTTTTTTGACAATTCAGTAAAAAGGTCATGGTATCTTCTTTCCCCTGTTCCTAAAATTACATATTGGGTGCCGAGGGACACCATTTCCTCTAGTGAAGACGCAATAAGATCGAAACCCTTCTGGTCGGCAAGTCTTGATATGGTTGCTATTAATAGAATATTTTCATCAACGGGTAGCCCAAAGGCTTCCTGCAAAGCGCTTTTGCATAATCTTTTGTTCTCTATGTTTTTCACACCATACCTTTTGGGAAGATCAGGATCTTTCTCGGGGTTCCAGTCCTCATAATCAATTCCATTTATAATGCCATAGAGGTCATCCTTTCTTGTTCGTAATATGCCGTCAAGACCGCATCCAAACTCTGGGGTTTGTATTTCTTCGCTGTATTTTTTGCTCACCGTATTTATTATGTCAGAGAACACTATGCCCCCTTTTAAAAAGTTGATTTTTCCATAAAATTCAAGATAGTTCGGGGTAAAGTATTCCCATCCTATATTCAAAAGATGCATATCGTGATGCCAGAAAAGCCCCTGATAGCCAAGATTATGGATGGTGAATAACGTTGAGACGTTTCTGAGGACAGGATCATCTCTGTAGAGAGTTTTTAAAAACACAGGGGCAAGGGCGCTCTCCCAATCGTTGCAATGGAGCACATCGGGGGTATATCCCGTTACCTTGATTGCCTCAAGAATGCTTTTTGAAAAAAAGATAAACCGCTCTGCATTGTCAAGATAGTCACCATCCGGGGTACTATAAAGGTAATCCCTGTAATAATATTCATCCTTTTCAACAATGTACGCGGTAATACCATCATATTCACTTTCAACTATCTCTGCATCAACAAAGGTTTGCGATATAGGGCAAGAAATCTTATAGTTTTTATATTTCATGTGAAATTTCTGTTCCTCAACCCCTTTGTGTTTTGGCAGGATAACCCTCACTTCTATGCCGAGTTTTTTTAAGGCCTTTGGAAGGGCACCTGTTACATCAGCAAGGCCACCTGTTTTCACAAAAGGATAAATTTCAGGTGATGCAATTAATATCTTCATAATAACCCCCTATATATGTGTTTCTCTAAGATATACAGTCGCTTCCTCTGGTGGTGTAGGATTAATGTAAAAGCCTGTTCCCCATTCGAAACCTGCCATTTTTGTGAGCCTTGGTATAACCTCCATGTGCCAGTGATAATGTGGTGTTGCTCCATCGCCAAAGGGTGTTGTATGTATCATGTAGTTATAAGGCGGAGAGTTGAGAACCTTATCATATCTTTTTAACACTGCAGAAAGCACCTCCGCAGCTGAAAAATAATTATCATCTCTATTGCTTGAGATGAAGTATGGCTCATGCTCCTTCGGTAAAATCCAGACCTCAAAAGGAAAGCGAGAGGCGTATGGTGAAAGGGCTATAACCCTTGCATTTTCAAAAACGATCCTCACATTGTCCTCCTTTTCCTGTGTTATTATGTCACAAAAGATACACCTGTCTTTATACTTATAATAGGCTAATCCACCGTTTATCTCTTCAAGGACCCTCCTTGGAACTATTGGAAGGGCTATAAGCTGCGAATGGGAATGATCGAGTGATGCCCCTGCAACAGAACCGTGGTTCTTAAAAATCATTATATACTTGAATCGTCTGTCCTTTGTTAGATCCAGCACTCTCTCTCTATAGGCAATAAGAACATTTTGTATGCCATGAACATCCATATTAGATAATGTTTGGCCATGGACCGGGGTTTCTACAATTACTTCGTGTGCCCCTATGCCATTCATCCTGTCATACAGACCAACGCCTTCCTTGTTTAGATCGCCTTCAATGCGTAATGCGGGGAACTTATTCGGGACAACCCTCAGGGTCCAGTTGGGACTGTTGGGCGGAGAACCATCAGGTCTAATAGCAAAGACCTCAGGCGGGGTCATATTCTCGTTACCTGAGCAAAGGGGGCACATACTAACCTTCGAGGGGGACGCCTCCTCTGTAAAAAAGACAGGCCTTTTTCCCCTCTCTGTAGATATGATCACCCATCTATCTATAATGGGGTCTTTTCTCAGTTCAGGCATAATCCTCCATAACCTTGATGTTTTGACATGTACAATAACACATGGTAAGAAATACCCTGATGATACCCTTAAAGGACAATATACCAACGCGCACTTTTCCCATTATAACAATAAGCATTATCTTTGTAAACATGTTAGTTTTTCTATGGCAGAAAATTGTACTATACGGTATAGAGGGCGACATTATATATCGCTATTATGGGCTGATACCACGTGAATTTATGACGTCCCTGTCAAGCAGGTGGGATCTCCTTCCATATAATATATTAACTGTCTTCACTTCCATGTTCCTCCACGGTGGCTTTCTCCACTTGGGTGGCAATATGCTGTATTTATGGATATTCGGCAACAATGTGGAGGATGCCATGGGTCACAAGAGATTTATTGTGTTCTTTCTACTGTCCGGCGTCATTGCTGCTCTTTTCCAATTCTTTTATGATCCAACCTCAAGTGTTCCCATGGTCGGGGCAAGTGGAGCAATATCGGGAATTCTTGGTGCATATTTAATACTCTTTCCCCGCGCACGAATAAAGACATTATTATTCATCTTTATATTTATTAAGATTGTTGAAATTCCTGCTATCCTGCTTTTAACCATATGGTTTTTCATGCAAATTCTTTACTCCCACATGGAAGGTGTTGCGTGGCATGCCCATATTGGCGGCTTTGTTTTTGGATTAATAACAATAAAGCTTTTTATTAAAAGAAGACGGAATGCGTAACAAGCGGTGTTTCACGTGAAACATTTAAAGGTGCTTTTGGTCAATCCATACATATATGATTTTTCTGCCTATGGTTTCTGGTCAAGCCCCCTGGGGCTTCTGTATATGGGGAGCGTATTGAGAAAAAATAATATGGAAATCCAGCTGATAGATTGTCTCAGGGAAGTAGAGGAAAAAAGGAAAGAAGATGGGAGGGCTCCCTTTATAAAGGAAAAGGTTGAAAAACCTGCATCTTTAAAAAATATAAAGAAAAGGTTCAGAAGGTACGGCATCTCAAAGGAACAACTGGCGAAAGAGCTTTCCTCCCTGGAGGAGCAAGATCTTATCCTCCTCACCTCAATTATGACATATTGGTATATCGGTACAAAAGAGGTTTTGGAGCTCCTCAGAAAGACGTTCCCTCACTCAAAGATTGTGGTCGGGGGCATATATCCAACATTGTGTTACGAACATGCCAGCATACACATGAACAAGGCCGATTTAATTGTAAAGAACAATGAAATGGGCAAGTTTTATGCCTTTATAGAGAAAAATTTCTCTGCCCCATTGCCCCTTAAGCCATTCATGTATGACTTTAAAGAGCTCCCATATCCCTGCTTCGATCTGTATAAAAACATACCGTTCATTCCAATCCTTACTTCATATGGCTGTATGTATCGTTGCACATACTGTGCAACACCCTACATGCATCCAAACATTGTAAGAAGAGACCCTGAAGGCGTGATGAATGAAATTCTACACTGGCATAATCGGGGCGTAGATAGATATGCACTGTACGATGACAACTTTCTTTACAGAAAGGATACTTATGCAAAACCCCTTCTCAGGGGGATTGCACAACTTCCCTTCTCTGTTGACATATATAATCCAAATGCCATAAATGCAGCGCTTATCGACGAAGAACTGGCGAATCTGCTTTTAGATGCTGGGTTCAAAGAGGCAAGGATTGGGCTCGAATCCATAGACCCTTCGGTTCAAAGATCAACAGGCAAAAAAGTGGATTTAAAGAACTTTGAACATGCCTTACGTTGCTTATCTGGGGCCGGGTTCAATATGGATAGGATAGGCGTCTACATATTGGCAGGTCTCCCCTTCCAGCCGTGGGAGGATGTGAAGAAAACGATAGACTATCTTTCTGGTTTCGGGGTAAGGATCCATATCGCAGAGTATACCCCCATACCACATACACCGATGTTTCAGGGGTTTCAGGCATTTGCCCGATATCCCATAGCAGACGACCCTATCTACCAGAACAATGTCCTCTTCCCTTTTGCCTGGGATGGTTTTACGGAGAATGATCTATTTTTTTTGAAACACTATGCGAGAGAAAAGGGTAGCGCAAGGCAAGAGACGGTCTGAAGACCAATTGATTATTCCCTTTAAACGTGTTAAATATTTATCAAATATGCGAGAGTGGCGGAATGGCAGACGCACTGGACTTAGGATCCAGCGGGCAAAACCGTAGGGGTTCAAATCCCCTCTCTCGCAATTGCCTTCCGTTCTTCCGCCTTCCGTGCTAACGACACATATTTATGAAATTCTGAAGCAGCCTAATACCAACCTTCTGGCTCTTTTCAGGATGAAACTGGCAGGCAAATATGTTTCCTTTCTGTACAGATGACGCAAAATCCATTCCGTAACGGGTCTTTGTTGCAATAACGTCTTCCTCTGGCTGGCAGTAATAGGAATGCACAAAATAGAAATTCTCCCATTTTTTTATACCATCAAAAATCTCGGTATTCTTCATAATCTCAATGCTGTTCCATCCCATGTGCGGCACCTTTATGTTGCCTTTAAACTTCGGTACTGTGCCTTTTATGACCCCCATACCCTCAACGCCCGGGGCCTCTTCGCTCGATTCAAATAGTGTCTGCATGCCAAGACATATACCGAGGTATCGCCTGTCGTTCATTATCAGTGTCTTTATAAAATAAAACAGGTCAAGCTTTTTCAGGTTTTCAATGCATTTGCCGAAGGCCCCGACGCCTGGCAGGACAATGGCGCTGGATGACTCTATTTCCCTCTTGTCTCTTGTAATTACTACATCAGCGCCGAGTCTTTTAAATGCATTTGTAACGCTCTTCAGGTTTCCCATTCCGTAATCTACAATGGCTATCATTGTTATCCCGGTTATAAACGCATCACAACATGCCTTTTGTTGAGAGCGCTCCCTTTATTTGCTCGTCTTTTGTCACGGCTTCTCTCAGGGCCTTTCCAAAGGCCTTAAAGACCGCTTCTATCTTGTGGTGTAAATTCTCTCCATAGAGCACATTTATGTGGAGGGAACATTTTGACTCATTAACAAATCCTTTAAAAAATTCTTTCGATACTGCTACATCAAAGGCGCCTATTTTGCCCCGCAGCCCCCCCTTCCATACAAAGTTAGGCCTTCCGCTTATGTCTATTGCCAGCATACAGAGGGCTTCATCCATGGGAATGATTACATATCCATAACGCCTTATCCCTTCAAAACCAGAAAGTGCCTCTTTCAATGCCTTTCCCATGGCAATCCCTACGTCCTCGATGGTATGGTGATGGTCTACGTCTATGTCACCTTTTGCCTTTATGTCCAGATTAAAAAAACCATGTTTTGAAAATAGCTCGAGCATGTGGTTAAAAAAGGGGACCCCTGTTGATATGCTGTACGTACCATTGCCATCAAGCACCCATTTTATTGTTATAGTTGTTTCTTTTGTTTTCCTCTCTACCTTTGATTTTCTATCCATGCTTCCCCCTAAAAATGTTTATTGTTCGCTCTCGGGTTTTTGTCTTTCGCCTTTAACTAATTACTCGAAACTCATCAACTGCTTCTATGGTATCACCTTGCTTAACGGATACTCCACGATTCCCTGCGCGCCCGCCCTTTTAAGGTCAGGTATAAGGTCTCTCACGGTTTCTTCATCCATAATGACTTCTATGGCTATCCAGCCTTTATCTGAAAGGTTTGAAATTGTAGGTGTATGTAGGGAAGGGAGGATTTTTATTACCTTTTCAAGCCTGTTCCTTGGCACATTCATTTTAAGCCCTACCTTCTCCTCTGCAAGAAATGCGCCTTTTAGCAATATTACCACGTTCTCCATCTTCCTTTTTTTCCACTCATCCTTCCATGCATTTTTGTTTGCTATCAACACTGTTTCAGATTCAAGGATTGTGTCGATAATCCTCAAGTTATTTGCCTTAAGCGATGCGCCTGTCTCCGTTACCTCTACAATGGCATCGGCGAGAAGGGGTGGTTTTACCTCCGTTGCGCCCCACGAAAACTCAACGGCAGCATCTATCCCCTTTTTCTTCAGGTACTTTCTGGTATAACCTACAAGCTCTGTGGCGATCTTTTTTCCTTTCAGGTCTTTTATGCTCTTAATTGGTGAATCTGCAGGCACTGCCACAACCCATTTTACCCCCCTGAACCCCACCTTTCCGTATTTCAACCTTACAAGCTCTACAACCTTTGCGTCCTGTTCAAGCACCCAATCCAGCCCTGTTATCCCCATATCAAGTATCCCATCTTCCACATAACGGGCCATTTCTTGTGCTCTTATAACAAGCCCTTCAAGCTCCGGGTCGTCTATTGTTGGTATGTATGAACGCTCGCGAAGTTTTATATTATAGCCCGCATTCTTAAACAATTTGAATGTTGTTTCCTGTAGGCTCCCCTTTGGTAACCCGATTTTTAATTTCATCCTACAACTCCTTTCTTGCTTTTATGGCTTCCCCGTGTGCAAAAAGTCCCTCTATCTCAGAAAGTATAATCGCGTTGTCAGCGTATCTACGCAGGAACTGTTTATCTATTTTAACCAGAACCTTTCTCTTTGTAAATGTTTCAACAGAAAGGCCGCCGGTGAACCTCCCTGCTCCTCCCGTAGGCAGTACATGGTTGGTCCCGATATAATAATCCCCCATTGCCACAGGAGTATTGGGACCCAGATAGACTATGCCCGGGTAAAACACCTTTCGTTCTTCTCTCTCATCCCCTATTAATTCCATGTGTTCGGGGGCAACCATATTTACCACCTCAATCGCCTTATCCACATCTTTGTAATGTATCAAAAAACCGTTTTCTCTCAATGCCTTCTCTATCACATCTCTCCTCTTATTTAAAGAGATAAGTTTCTCTATGCTCCTTAGAACATTATAGAGATGTTCTTTTGACGGGGAAAACAGGCCAACCATTGCCATCTCATCGTGTTCTGCCTGAGAAAGCATATCCCAGGCTAACACTTCGGGAGAAAACGGTTCAGTGCAAAGAATAATGAGTTCTGTCGGGCCCGCCAGCATATCAATGCCAACCCTCCCATACACATCCCTTTTTGCTTCTTCCACATATGCATTCCCCGGTCCTACAATCATATCAACCCTTGGTATACTACCGATTCCGTAAGAAAATGCATATATTGCCTGGGCACCCCCAATTCTATAGACGTCCCTTACACCCAGAAGCGCACAGCACGCGGCCACATATGAATTGACCACACCATTTACTGCAGGGGTCGTGACTAATATGTTTTTCACACCAGCAAGCTGAGCAGGGACAACCCCCATTATCAGGGAAGACGGGTATGATGCCTTTCCACCAGGTACATACACAAGCGCTCTTTCTACAGGGACAATTTCTTCCCTTACTACAACACCCTTCCTTCTGTAAGTTCTATTATGACCCTTCTGCTGCCTGTGGTAGGACGCAACGTTTTTTATCATCTCCTTTAGAGCTGTAAGTTCTTTCTTTTCTATCTTCGATGCGCCCTCGTGTATCTCGTTTTCTGTGAGCCTCAATGGGTGATCTTCACGCCACCCATCCCATCTCCTCGAAAATTCAATAAGCGCCTTCCCTCCCTTTGCAAGTAGTTCTTCCTTTATACTCTCAACCGCACTTCTTATATCCTGTTTTCTTTTTTCTCTCCTCCCGATAATAAAGGCGGTTAGCGCGTCAATTTCTTTTTCAAGATTCCATATCTTCATCCTTCCTCCTCAATATCTTTGCACCAAGCCCCTTTAGTTTTTCTTCTATTGATTCGTAGCCTCTATCTATATGATATATTCTCGCAACTTCTGTAACACCATAAGCAGCGAGCCCGGCCATTATTAAGGACGCGCTTGCCCTTAAATCGGTTGCCATAACCTTTGCTCCCGAGAGCATTTTGGTCCCTTTTACTATAGCTGTATTGCCTATAACTCTTATGTCAGCGCCCATTCTTCTTAGTTCGGCCGCATGCATCATTCTGTTCTCAAATATTGTTTCTGTTATCGCGCTTGTACCTTTTGAAGCGCTCATAAGGGCCATCATCTGGGCCTGCATATCTGTGGGGAAACCAGGATAGGGTGCTGTTTTTACATCTACAGCTGTCGGTCTCTTTTTATTCATAGAAGCCCTGACGCAGTTCTCCTCCTCTGCTATATCCATGCCTGCCTCTCTCAGTTTATCAATTGTGGCCCTTATATGATGTGGAACACATCCTTCTACTGTTATGTTCCCCCTTGTTATGCCGCATGCTACAAGAAAGGTGCCCGCTTCAACCCTGTCAGGAATAACCTCGAAATCGCATGGGGTAAGCGTGTCAACGCCCTTTATCCTTATAGCTTTTGTCCCTTCCCCTTCTATCTTTGCCCCCATACGTTTCAGCATACATGCAAGGTCAACCACCTCTGGTTCACGAGCAGCGTTCTCTATAATGGTTTCGCCCTTTGCCACAACCGCCGCCATCAGGACGTTCTCGGTCCCTCCAACGGTTGGTGTATCAAAAGATATCCTTGCGCCTCTCAAGTTCTTTGCTATCACGTCAACATAACCTTCTTTTATATTCACCTCGCAGCCCAGGGCGGAAAGTCCCTTCAGGTGTAAATTTATAGGTCTTTCTCCTATGGCGCAGCCCCCGGGGTAAGATACTGATGCCCTCCGCAAGCCTCCCGCAAGGGAACCAAGCACAAGGACTGATGCCCTCATCTCCTTCACAAGGTCATAAGGGGCTACATAATTATCTACATTTCTTGTGTCAACCCTCAAGCTGTTTCTGTCTATCCACTCAATTTTTCCACCCAAAATGCTGAGAAGCCTCATCATCGTCTCAACATCTCTTAAGCGCGGGACATTGCCTATTCTGTATATGCCCTTCTGTAGAATGGTTGCTGCAAGCAGTGGCAATACTGCATTTTTCGACCCGCTTATTTTAACGGTCCCCCTTAATCTCTCCCCCCCCTCTATTATAAACTTTTCCATGATCCTATAATCACCCTTTTGTTCCCAGAAAGATCCCTTTTTGAAATTGTATGAATTCCTGCCGATTCAAGCATGTCCATTATCTTCTCTGCCTGGGTATCACCACCAACCTCGCATAATGTGTATCCATCTTTCTCCAGATAGTTTGGCAATTCATTTACAAACCTCCTGTAAATTTCTACCCCGCCTTTCCCTCCGTAAAGAGCTTCTCTTGGTTCAAAATTCTTTACATCTATCATCACATCGTCCCATTCCTCAGAAGCAACATATGGGAGGTTTGCCAGAACCATGTCGAATCTTTTTTTTCTATTTATACTGCAAAACAGGTCTGAGCAAACCAGTTTTACCTCTTTTAATGCCTGCATTGCTTGTGCATTCCTCCTTGCAACAAACAAGGCATCAATAGAAACATCTACGCACACAACCTCCCTCAACGTTCTTTTTGCTACTATTATCCCGATGGCGCCAGAGCCGGTTCCAACATCAACTATACGGGATATGTTTTGATTATCTTCCAATATTTTTATCGCTTCTTCAACAAGTAATTCTGTTTCGGGTCTTGGTATGAGAACCCTCTCGTCAACAAAAATTTTTTCGGAAAAAAACTCCCTGCTTTTTGTTATATATGCAAGCGGCTTCCCACCCCTTCTTTCTTTCAAAAGCCTCTCTATATGGACTTTTTCTTTGTCCCCTATCCCCCGCTCTTGGTTTGATAATAGCTCTTCTTTGCTGATACAAAGCGCAAAGGATACAATATTGATAACGTCCAGCCCTGGGACGCTTCTTTCCTCTAACATTAGATCTCTAATGCGCAATGATTATTTACCTTTTTTTAAGGATTCTGACTGGAAGTGGGCTGTCAATGGAGCCATTATGTCGTCAAGGTCACCGTTCAATATGTTTTGCAACTTATATAGTGTAAGCCCGATCCTGTGATCGGTTACCCTTCCCTGTGGAAAGTTGTATGTCCTTATGCGTTCGCTTCTCTCCCCTGTTCCTACTTGCCTTCTTCTCTCTTCGGATATTTCCTGTTCCTGTTCCTTTTCCATCTTTTCCTTAAGCCTTGCCCTTAGCACCCTGATGGCCCTTGACTTGTTTTTATGCTGTGACTTCTCATCCTGGCATGTAACAACAATGCCCGTAGGTATATGTGTAATTCTGACTGCTGAATCTGTGGTGTTCACATGCTGGCCCCCGGGACCGCTCGATCTGAATACATCTATTCTTAACTCATCAGGGTTTATGTGTAATTCAAGCTCCTCGGGCTCAGGTAGTACGGCAACAGTTACTGTAGATGTGTGAATTCTTCCCTGTGCTTCTGTCAACGGGACCCTCTGTACCCTATGAACGCCGCTTTCGTACTCCAGCATGTTGTAAGCGTCTTTTCCCTCTATAACCATTATAACCTCTTTAAGTCCGCCGAGGCCCGACATGCTGGTTCCTATCAACTCTGTTTTCCATTTCATCTTCTCAGCATATTTCATATACATGGTGAACAGGTCTTTTGCGAACAGGGCTGCCTCTTCGCCCCCTGTCCCCGCCCTTATTTCCAGAAACATGCTCTTCGCCTGTCTTGTGTGCTTCTTCAAAAGCCTTTCCCTTAATAAAGACTCGAGCCTCTGTTTTTCCTCTTCGAGTATGGTTGTTTCTTCTTTCGCCAGCCCCTTCATCTCCTCCTCTGTCTCAAGCATCAATATCTCCAGTGTCTTTTCTGCTTCATCCCTTTTTCTTTTCCATTCCTTAAAAATATCGACTATTTCCCTTAAGTCCGTATACTCCTTCGCAAGCCTCTTGTATGCTTCCATATTAGCAATGGTTTCCTGCTTCGCCATTTCCTTTTCGATATCGTAGTATCTTTTCTCAATTTCTTCTAGCTTCTCAAACATTACTTTCTTTTCTTTCCATACCTTTTTTCAAACTTCTCCACTTGGCCTGCAGAGTCTAAAAGCTTCTCTTTGCCCGTAAAAATTGGGTGGCACTTTGCACATATTTCTACATTAATCTTTTCCCTTACCGACAGGGTTTCAAAGGTGTTACCGCATGCACACTTTACTATTGCTTTCTTTAAGTCTGGGTGTATCCCCTTCTTCATTTCAGCCTCCCTTGCTCATTGAATATAGAAAATCTTTATTGGACTCGGTATCTGTAAGTTTTTCAAGTAAAAACTCCATGGCTTCAACTGGATTCATGGGCTGCAATACCTTCCTTAGTAGCCACATTCTTGATAGGTCGCCGTTGTCTAACAGCAGCTCTTCTTTTCTTGTGCCGGACTTATTTATATCAATGGCAGGGAACACCCTTTTCTCTGCAAGTTTTCTGTCAAGATATATTTCCATGTTCCCTGTTCCCTTAAATTCTTCAAAAATGACTTCGTCCATCCTGCTCCCCGTGTCTATTAGGGCGGTTGCCACTATTGTCAGGCTGCCCCCTTCCTCTATGTTTTTTGCAGCACCAAAAAACCTTCTCGGTTTCTGCATGGCCGATGCATCTATCCCGCCTGAAAGGATCTTTCCGCTTGAAGGCACAACCGTGTTGTATGCCCTTGCAAGCCTTGTTATGCTGTCCAGCAGTATAACCACATCCCTTTTGTGTTCCACGAGCCTTTTCGCTTTCTCTATCACAATCTCCGCTACCTGAACGTGTCTCGTGGCCGGCTCATCAAATGTAGAACTTATAACCTCTCCTTTTACGGATCTCATCATGTCGGTAACCTCTTCGGGCCTTTCATCTATAAGCAAGACTATCAGGTGAATCTCTTCGTGGTTCTTTGTTATGCTGTTCGCTATGTTCTGTAGCAACATGGTTTTTCCTGTTCGTGGCGGCGCAACGATAAGCCCCCTTTGTCCTTTTCCTATAGGAGTAAATAGGTCCATAACCCTTGTTGACATATTGTCCTGGTTTGTTTCGAGCCTTATCTTTTCGTTCGGATATATTGGTGTCAGGTTGTCAAATATTATCTTGTCCTTCGCCATGTTCGGGTCGTCGTAGTTTATTGTTTCCACCTTTAAAATGGCAAAGTATTTCTCATTATCCTTTGGCGGCCTTATCTGCCCCGAGGTTGTATCGCCCGTCCTCAAGCCAAATTTCTTTATCTGTGATGGTGAGATATAGATGTCATCTGGGCCGGGTAGATAATTTGAATCTGTAGACCTCAAAAACCCGAACCCTTCGGATAGGATTTCAAGCACTCCCTCTCCATATACAGATTCGTTTTTGTCAACGAGTGACTGCAGTATGGAGAATATTATCTCCTGTTTCCTCATGCCGGGTGCATTTTCCACATTCATTTCCTTTGCTATGTGTGTAAGTTCTCCAATCCTCTTTCCCTTCAATTCATTAAGGTGCATTTGCTCTTACCTCCCATTCTTTTATCTTTTCCAAGAGGGCTGCCAGTTCCTTTTTAAGGTCTTCTTCGGTTCCGTTGTTGGAAACAATGTGGTCTGCCTTTTTTTCTTTTTCCTTCAATGGTATTTGAAAGGGTATCCTCCTGTCCACGTCTTCCCCTGCCATTCCTCTTCTTTTAAGCCTCTCCCTTATCTTCTCCATTTCTGCCGATACAACAACTATTTTATCAAGTTTTCTGTATAGCCCTGTTTCAAAGAGGAGTGGTGCATCCACCAATACAGCCCCTGCCCCCTTCCTTTTCAGTCTTTCGACTTGTTTATCCAGCTCCTCTATTACCCTTGGGTGTATTATTTTTTCGAGGGCTCTTAGTGTTTCGTTGCTCTTGAAGGCCGTCTCCCTTAATCTTCCCATATCTACCTGGCCATCCTCTATGTACCGTTCGCCAAAGGCCTTTTTGATTTTACCTTTTACTTCTTTTTGCTTGATAGCTTCCTTGGCAAGGCCGTCCAGGTCTATCACGTTAAATCCCTCGTTTTTCAGCATTCTCGATATGGTGGTCTTCCCGCTTCCTATAATTCCGGTTATCCCTATTACTATCATATATCGAGGTTTCTAACGTTCAGGGCATTTTCTTCTATAAACTTTCTCCTGGTCTCGATGTTGCTTCCCATAAGGACCGTAAACACCTGATCTGCCTCGACGGCATCTTCTATTGAAACCCTTATAAGGCTTCTTCCCCCTGGGTCCATTGTTGTGGCCCATAGCTGCTCGGGGTTCATTTCTCCCAGACCCTTATATCTCTGTATGCTAATCCCCTCCTTGCCTTTTTCGTTTATAAACCTGAGGAGTCCCTCTGCGTTCGGGGAGTGTGCTTCGGCGCCCCCATCTGTGACCTTAATGTCCTTTTCATAAAATATCTGTACTTGCCTATAGGTTTTGTAAGAATCTATATAGTCGTCCCTGGTGCACAGCTCATAATCTATCTTTATGTTTTGCTCTTTCTTTGCCCTGTCATTAACGTTTAGGGCAAACAGGTTGTGTTCTCTGTCCTTGATTATGTCCACCGTGTAGCCCTCTTTTTCAAGATAGTCCTTGAGCCTGCCCAGCTTTTCCTGGCCTTCAAAGTCTATCCTGCTACAAATGTCTGCCCCGAGCAGCCCCAGAACCAATTTTTTATCCATACCCATGCTGGCCATGTCCTTAAAATATCGCTCTAAGCTTCTCACTCTTTCTATGCCTGTCCTTAATGCTGCCCCGTTAATCTGGGCATCCCCAACATGGCAGCTTATTTTTTCCATGCCCCTTAGCGTAATAAACCTTTCAAATTCGTCTTCGTCTTTTGCATACTTCTCCTTGTTCCCGTGTTTTATTTTATATAGGGGGGGCTGTGCTATATACAGATACCCGTTCATTATTATCTCTGGCATTTTCCTGTAAAAAAACGTGAGAAGCAATGTCCTTATGTGTGAACCATCCACGTCCGCATCTGTCATTATTATGATCTTGTGGTATCTCAACCTATCAATATTTTCTGAATTTATGCCGAGGGCCAAATAAACAGATTTTATTTCCTGGTTTGTGAGAATCTTTTCCTGTCGTGACTTCTCAACGTTTAATATCTTCCCCTTTAATGGGAGGATGGCCTGTGTTTTCCTGTCTCTCCCTTGCTTGGCTGACCCCCCCGCAGAGTCCCCCTCCACAATATACAGCTCACATATGCTTGGGTCGCTCTCCTGGCAATCAGCAAGCTTGCCTGGCAGCACACCGCTTTCAAAAAGGCTTTTGCTCTTCACCAACTCCTTTGCTTTCTTTGCTGCCTCGCGTGCCCTTTTCGCCTCCAACGCCTTGTTTACAATTGCCCTTGCTGTTTCTTGGTTTAGCTCTAAATATTCCGACACCTTCTCGTTCATGACAGATTCTACAAGCCCCTTTATCTCGCTGTTTCCCAGCTTGGCCTTTGTCTGCCCCTCGAATTGGGGGTTTTGTATCTTTATGCTTATAACTGCTACCAGCCCCTCTTTTACATCGTCTCCGGATATATTCTCTCTTGACTTTTGGGACGCGTTTGTTTGTATAAAGTTGTTTATACACCTCGTCAGGGCACCCCTGAACCCGGCCACGTGTGTTCCCCCCTCCTGTGTGTTCACATTATTTACAAAGCTGTAGATGTTCTCATTGTATCCATCGTTGTACTGTATCGCCACCTCTATAAAGTCAAGGGGTTGTTTTGTGCTTGTTATGTATAATGGCTCATCGAAAAGCACGCCCTTATTGGTGTTTAAAAATCTAACAAACTCCTTAACGCCCCCTTCGTGTTTAAATTCCTGCCTTTTACCCTTTCTTTCATCAATCACTACAATGTGTATCCCGTTGTTTAAGAACGAAATTTCCCTCATTCTGTGCGCGACTATTTCGTAACTAAAATCCGTCGACTCAAACAGCAATTTGTCGGGCTTGAACCTCACCTTCGTGCCGGTTTTGTCTGTGTCTCCGATGACCCTTAATTCAGCCGTCTTGTTCCCCCCCTCATACCTCTGGAAGTAGACCCTTCCTTCCCTTCTCACTTCAACCTCAAGATATTCGGAAAGGGCATTTACAACCGATAGGCCGACCCCATGGAGCCCTGCTGAGTATCTATATGCATCCTTATCAAACTTACCACCTGCATGTAATTTTGTTAGAACCACTTCCAGTGCGGGGATGTTCTCTTCGGTGTGTTTTTCTACTGGTATGCCCCTTCCATTGTCCTCACATGTAACGCTGTTGTCCCTGTGAATGGTTATCGTTATTTTATCACAACAACCTTCGAGCGCCTCATCAACGCTGTTGTCAACAAGCTCATACACCAGGTGGTGCAGCCCTTCTGTGCTTGTGTTCCCTATATACATAGACGGCACCTTTCTAACCGCGTCAAGCCCGTCAAGTATTTTTATGTTTTCTGCCCCATATTCTCTCATTTTATACCCTTATTGGCATAATGATATTTCTGTATCTTTCGCCTTCCCCGCCCTCAAAAAGCACTGCCCCATATTCTGAAGGTGCTTTTATCACTACACTTGTTCCTTCCGTGTGTGACACAACATCCAATATAAATCTTACATTGAAGTTCATGCTTATATTCTCTCCCTTATAATCAATGTCTATTATTTCCTTTGCGTGCCCAATGTCAGAATCTGCATCAATCTCCATGTTGCTGTCCTTAAGTGTTATTTTTACGGGTTCTGACCTTCCCATAATAGACGATACCCTTTTCAGCCCTCTTAAAAAATGTTCCTTTTCAACAACTACTATATTTTTATTTTTTGTTGGTATCACGTTCTCAAAGTCTGGAAAGTTGCCCTCTATGGTTCTTGTGACCACTATCTCTTTTCCTGTACTAATCTGCACATATTTGTCTTCTATGGTTATCTTAATTTCTTCTCCACCCTCTATTATCCTTTCTATCTCCGTTAAAGACCTTTTTGGTATTGTAATGCCCTTAAAATCTTTTATCCCTTCGATTTCCTTTTGATATAGTGCCATTCTAAAACCGTCTGTCCCAACAACCCTTATACTTCCTGCTGCCCCCTTCATATGCATCCCTGTCAGTATAAATCTTGTTTCGTCTATAGATATTGCAAACCCTACTTTGTCTATCATTTTTAATAATATATTTCCTTCTATGGTAATTTCCTCCTGCCCCACAATCTCTTTTACCTCTGGAAATTCCTCTGGGTCCTGCAGGCTTAGCACTATTTCTGTTTGTTTCTGTTTTATCGTTAGTTCATTCTCTTTTATGCTCAGACTTATTTTTTCATTGTCCATCTCTTTTAATATCTCTAAAAATTTTCTTCCATGAACTACTATTTTTTTCTCATATTCAGATTTGTAGTCTATATATCCTGTAGCGCTTATTTCCAAGTCCGTCGAATATATTGTTGTCCTTTCTTTATCAAACGCTATTAATATGTTCGAAAGGATCGGCATTAGAGATCTTTTTTCAGTTATACTTACCAATTTAGATATTGGTGTCAAAAGAACATTCCTATCTAATATTATATTCATATATACCTCTCTTAATAATAATAAGCGCTGTTGATTTGTTAAAAAAGCCACACCTATTTAAATATAAACAAAAAACAGCGCGCAAAAATCTTATTAAAATGTTAAAAGAGTGTAGATTCATGTGGACTTAACTCGTAGCTCTATTTTTTCAACAGCGTCCTTCAACTCTTTTTTCACCTTTATTTCACCATCAATCTTTTTTATAGAGTGAATAATTGTTGCATGGTCTTTACCGCCAAACCTTTCGCCGATGCTCACAAGCGAGCAGCCTGTTAGTTTTCTTGATAGGTATATTGCTATCTGTCGGGGCAGCATGATCGATTTAATGCGCTTTGAAGACCTTATGTCTGAAGCCTTGATAGAGAAATATGACGATACCTCTTTCAGTATCATATCTATCGTAACCTCCCTCTTTTTGTCTCTGAGTATGTGCCCGACAACCTCTTTGGCGAGACCAATGGTAACGGGCACTTTATTTAAAGATGCAAATGCACCAATTCTTATCAGGGCGCCCTCAAGGGATCTCACACTGTCCTCGGCGTTAGAGGCAATAAAAAAAGCCACGTCAAGAGGTAGGTCTATGTTTTCTATTTCTGCCTTTTTGTTTAGTATGGCAACCTTTGTTTCGGTATCGGGTGATTGTATGTCTGCTATTAGGCCCCATTCAAATCGAGACCGCAGCCTTTCCTCAAAGTTTTCTATATCCCTCGGGAACTTGTCGCTCGTGACAACGATCTGTTTCATGTTGTCATAGAGGGTGTTAAATGTATGGAAAAACTCTGCCTGAGTCCTTTCCTTGCCAGCTATAAACTGTATATCATCTATTAAAAGAACATCCATCTTTCTAAACCTGTTCCGGAAGTCCTCCATCCTCTCATATCTAAGGGAATTTATGAGTTCATTCGTAAAGACCTCGGCCGTTATATAACAAATACGATCCATATTTGTCTTTCCGTGCCCCAAGAGAAAGTTGCCTATGGCATTGAGGAGGTGGGTTTTTCCAAGACCAACCCCGCCGTAAATAAAAAGCGGGTTATATGTCTTTCCGGGATTCGTTGCAACAGCAAGGCAAGCAGCATTTGCAAACTGGTTGCTTGCACCAACGACAAAGTTTTCAAACGTGTATTTTTGGTTGAAAAGGTTGTACTTGATGGGTCTTTTTAAAACAATACCCCTTTTGCTGTCCTCCCTTTCTTCCCTTTTAAGGACATACTCAATCCTGACATCGTCCTTGGTCGTGTCTTTTATCAGCGTGAGCAGGATCTGTTCAAAATTCTCAACAACCCAGTCCCTGAAAAATGCATTTGGAACAACAATGGAAAACTTCCCGTCACTATAGTCTAAAAATTGTAAGGGCTCTATCCACGTTTTGTAACTATCCTCGTTGATAATGCTTGCAATTTTAGGTTTTATTTGAGAGAGAATATCAACCATCATTTAAATAATTTTCAACATTTTTTCAACATTTGTGGATAACTTTGGTTCCCCTGAAAGGCTTCAAAATCAATATTAATACAAAAGAAAAAATTTTGCAACTGTTTTTTGCTGTCCTATTTTTGCCCTGAACCCCCTCGCCCTGGATACATAACGTTCTCGATTAAGCCATAAATGTCAACACCACCATTTATCAGCTTCCTTTTGAATTTAGCATAATCTGTGCCCAGACGTTTCTTAAAAAGGTCAAGGAGCGCCTCGTGTATGATCGCATCTATTTCCCTGTCTTTTCTTTGACTTCTATTGGGGCTTAGCTCCTTCCACGCCTCGTAATGGCTATCAAGGGTTTTTGCGAATGCACCTATGCCCTTGCCTTCTTTTGCAGATGTCAATATCACCCTTGGAATCCAGACATTGTCTGTATGTTTTGAGTTAATTAAGGATTCTAAATCGCTCAGCGTTGTGGTTGGATCGAGCCTGTCCGTTTTGTTTATGACAAACATATCTGCTATCTCGAATATGCCCGCCTTTATTGCCTGTATATTGTCCCCGAGGCCAGGCATTAATATTACGGCACAGGTATGGGCAAGCCCAACAATATCGATCTCATCCTGACCAACACCAACGGTCTCAATAATTACCTTGTTAAGGCCAGAGGCATCGAGAAGCCCCATTGCCTTGCGTGTGTTTCTGGAAAGCCCGCCCAAAAAACCCCTTGTAGCCATGCTCCGGATGAAAACATTCTCGTCCTTATGGTGGGTTCTCATTCGTATTCTGTCGCCGAGTATTGCGCCGCCCGAAATGGAGCTAGAAGGGTCCACAGCAATGACACCAACAGACAGCCCCTGCCCCCTGTAGATAGATATCAATTTGTCTATTATGGTGCTTTTTCCGACCCCCGGGAACCCGGTTATGCCGATAATGTGCGCCCTTCCTGTGTATGGGAAAACCTCCCTCATGATTGATGTGGTTTCTGGGTGGTCATTCTCTATGATTGTGATGAGTCTTGATAGAGAGGCCTTATCGCCCTTTAACATACTTCTCACAAGGGAAGACGTGGAAGCCATATAAAATGATAGATTTTTTGTACTATCCTGTCAACATTATGTTGCTTGACCCGGCATGTTTTGATATTATTTATTTGCTATGAAATGGTTGGGACCAAGAATGGCGGTGATCGCAATTGTGTTATTAAGCCAGAGCCTTCTCTTTGCGGATGATTATAGCGATGCAATGAAGAGGGCGAGGACCGAAGGGAAACCCATGGTGCTCTATTTTTACAGCAAGTATTGCTATTACTGTGATGAAATGGAAAAGCGCGTCCTTTCTGATGGAGAGATAAGGACCCTCCTGAAAAGCGGTGTTGTTACATTGAGGATTGACGTGGATAAGAGGGACGACCTCGCAGCCCCATACAATGTTTGGAGTTATCCGACAACATGGTTGTTGGAGCCTACCGGCAAGCGCATAGCCCGGGTCCCCGGATACGTATCAAAGGGGGAATTCAAAAAGATACTTGTCTACTTAAGAGAGGGACACTATAAGAACATGGGTTTGAGGGACTTTCTACGGAAGTGAAAGCCATAATGAAGCAATATCATAGAATACATCGAAATCCTTGCAGGTTTCTTGACCAATAACCCGAATTAATATCGTCTATTGTTACGCCTTTCGACTTTGAGGCATGAACAAATCCCCCCCCGCCTACCATTATGCCGATATGGAGATCCTTTTTTATTTTAAAAAACACGAGATCGCCCGGAAGGACGCTCCCCCTCGGCACCTCATGGCCCGTCATATTTAACCCCCCGGTCGTAATGGGGAGCACGATATCAAATTTTTTGTAAACATAATGAACAAGACCACTGCAGTCAAACGCATCGGGGCCCTTAGCGCCGCTTTTGAAAGGCTTCCCGTGCAAGCTTATGGCTAACTGGACAATATTGTTTCTTGTTTCGGTGAGCGACTCATAAAGACTTATTTTTTTTGGTGCACACCCAGAGGCGAAAAGAAAGAGAAGTACAACGGCAAAAAATTTAATTCCTGAGACCCCCGACCCCCGACCCCCGACCCCAATTTTCTTCTTTGTTTTCATGGTTCTACCCGTAGTTCCTTATTATTTCTGTTATATTTAACAGGGATGCTGTGTATAAGGC